>Ga0310696_10005561_pt1 | contig 15189 bp, 13 predicted proteins | sample AusTroGonzalo_MG_4_FD_203885 | JGI IMG/M metagenome (GOLD analysis project Ga0310696, IMG submission 203885) | Bovine rumen microbial communities from tropical cattle in Woodstock, Queensland, Australia - Gonzalo_02 (v2) (version 2) | ecosystem: Host-associated > Mammals > Digestive system >...
CCGGTGATGTCGTAAAACGGCTTGAAGAAATTATTTCCTATGCAAAACAGCATATTCAGGAACTTTCCGTCGTAAACTTCGAAAATGCCGCTTAAAAATCAAAATATATCCGTTTTTTCTTGACTTTTTTATCGGAATTTTATATAATCTTTGCGTAATTTTTAAATATTTTGACGTGGACAATTCGATGAAACCTAAAAAGGAGTAAAAATGGCTGAAAGAGAAATTAGCATGGAAGAATTTGCAAAACTTGCTGAAGACTTCGGGCTTCTGAAGGACGGAACAACTGTGGAAGAATTGTATGCGGAATGCGAAAAAATACTGGAAACTATGAAACACAGGACTTTTGTCCGCGGAAAGTACGGAAAAGCCGAGATCTTCACCGACGTTGTTGACGAAAACGCCCTTGCTCAGGTGAAAAGTCTGCTCAACCAGCCTTACATCGAAGGAAGCAGGATCCGCATCATGCCTGATGTCCACGCAGGGGCCGGCTGCACAATCGGAACGACGATGACCATAAAAGACAAAATATGCCCGAATTTAGTCGGAGTCGATATCGGCTGCGGAATGGAGACCATCCGCATAAAAGAGTCGCACATTGAGCCGATAAAACTCGACAAACTGATTCATGCCGAGATTCCCTCAGGCTTCGACATCCGCGAAACGCCGCACAGATATGCGGATGAAATAGATCTGAACGAACTTTTCTGCGCGAAAAATATCAATCCCGACCGTGCTATGAAAAGCATCGGAACACTCGGCGGCGGCAACCACTTCATCGAAGCAGATAAGGATGATGATGGCAATATCTACATCGTGATCCACTCCGGAAGCAGACACTTAGGCCTTGAGATCGCGAACTACTATCAGGATGCCGGATACCGCGCACTCACTTTTTACAGTCACGATGAAGTTATGGAAATTATTAATAAAATGAAGGCAGAAGGACGCGAAAAAGAGATCGAAAACTTTATAAAAAGGCTGACACCGAAGGATACTGCCATCCCGAAGCCCCTTGCGTACGTTGAAGGAGATCTTTTCGAGCAGTATATCCTCGACATGAAAATCGCGCAGAAATTTGCCGAAATCAACCGCAGAGCCATGATGGATGTCATCGTCAAAGGGATGAAATTCCATGTCGTCGAGCGGTTTTCGACGATCCACAACTACATCGACACCGAGAATATGACCCTTCGGAAAGGTGCTGTTTCAGCACAAAAGGGCGAAAAACTGCTGATTCCAGTCAACATGCGCGACGGAAGCCTCATCTGCACCGGAAAAGGTAACGCCAACTGGAACTTCTCCGCGCCGCACGGAGCCGGCAGACTTATGAGCAGAAACGAGGCGAAACGCACTTTCACCGTTTCCGAATTCAAAAAGCAGATGAAGGGAATTTACACTACTTCGGTCGACCAGACCACGCTCGACGAGTGCCCGATGGCATACAAATCGATCGATGATATCATCGGAAACATCGGTCCGACAGTCGAAATCAATAGTATTATCAAGCCAATATACAATTTTAAAGCAGGGGATGAAGAATAGGCTGAAAAATTATGATTTTTTCCTTGACTATTAGTCCTTGCTAACAATCATCCTCAAAACTAATTTGATTAAGTTCTTTTAACCTGAGAATTTTTTAGTTAAGGCATAAAATATGAAAACATTGCGCGAAATAAAGACAGGAGAGACCGTACGGGTCAAACAACTCGGAGGAAACGGCGAACTCCGCCAGCATTTTCTTGATATGGGAATAATTCCAGGCGCAGAGATCACTTTCGTAAAATACGCGCCTCTCGGTGACCCGATGGAATTCAGGCTGCACGGTTACGAGCTGACTTTGCGGGTAGCTGATGCACAGCAGATCGAAGTAACCGAGGCTGATGCGGCAAACCATGTACTTCAACAAAACTTAGAGAGCGAAGAATGGTTCCCCACGGAGCACCCGGGACTCGGTGAAAGCGGAAAATTCCACGACAAAAAAAGCGAAAACCCGCTTCCTGACGGCACAGTTCTCACATTTGCGCTCGTCGGAAACCAGAACTGCGGAAAGACCACGCTTTTCAACCGCCTTACCGGATCGAATCAGCATGTCGGAAACTTTCCCGGCGTTACGGTTGACAGAAAATCTGGGGCTATCAAAGGACATTCCGACACGCAGATCACCGATCTGCCCGGCATTTACTCGATGTCGCCCTACTCTTCCGAGGAGCTGATTTCGCGTGATTTCGTCCTGAACGAAAAGCCGCACGCGATAATAAACATCGTGGATGCAACGAACATTGAAAGAAACCTGTACCTGACGATGCAGCTTCTGGAGCTGAATATTCCGCTCGTTGTCGCGCTAAACATGATGGATGAAGTTACGGCAAACGGCGGTTCGATCGACGTGAACAAAATGGAATCACTGCTCGGCGTTCCAGTCGTTCCGATTTCGGCGAAAAAAGGACAGGGAATCGAAGAACTTGTCTCCCACGCCGTTCACGTCGCAAAATTTCAGGAGAGCCCGCTGCGCCAGGATTTCTGCGGCAAAGACGTGGGCGGCGGCGCAGTCCACCGCGCACTCCACGGAACGATACATTTGATCGAAGACCATGCCGAAAAAGCTGCTGTTCCTGTGAGGTTCGCAGCGACAAAACTTCTTGAAGACGACAAACAGATACTGCACAAACTCGACCTTGACGTGAACGAAAAGGAAACTTTAGAGCACATTATACTGCAGATGGAAAGCGAGCGCGGTCTTGACAGGAGCGCGGCAATAGCCGACATGCGTTTCTCCTTTATTTACAGGCTGTGTTCCCTCACCGTCAAAAAGCCGCACGAAAGCAAAGAGAGAACGAGAAGTCAGGAAATCGACAAAGTTTTGACGGGAAAATGGACGGCGATCCCCTGCTTCATCGCGATAATGGGGGCGATTTTCTACCTGACTTTCAATGTGATCGGCGCATGGCTGCAGGAACTTCTGGAAACTGGGATCGACTGGCTTACAAAAGTGACCGATGCCGGTCTGGCTGCTGCCGGCGTTAACGAAGTGCTTCACGGACTTATCATCGACGGCATTTTTGCGGGTGTCGGAAGCGTGCTTTCCTTCCTGCCGATAATAGTTACGCTCTTTTTCTTTCTTTCGATGCTCGAAGATTCAGGATACATCGCGCGAGTCGCGTTTTTCATGGATAAACTGCTGAGGAAAATAGGACTTTCGGGCAGAAGCATAGTTCCGCTTTTAGTCGGCTTCGGCTGCTCTGTTCCCGCCGTCATGTCAACCAGAACGCTTCCGAGCGAACGCGACCGCAAAATGACGATCCTCCTCACTCCTTTCATGAGCTGCACGGCAAAACTACCGATATATGCCTTTTTTGTGAGTGCGTTTTTCCCGAAGCGCGGCGGCCTCATCATGACAGGCCTTTATCTTCTGGGAATTCTTGTCGGAATACTCATCGCGCTTCTCTACAAAGGAACACTTTTTAAAGGCGAAGCTGTGCCTTTCGTCATGGAGCTTCCGAACTACCGTATGCCCGGTGCAAGAAACACCGCGCAGCTTTTGTGGGAAAAGGCGAAAGACTTCCTGCAGAGAGCCTTCACGGTGATATTCGTGGCGACGATCGTCGTGTGGTTCCTGCAAAGTTTCAACTGGAAACTGCAGTTAGTCGAAAATGCGGAAATGAGTATGCTCGCTTCCGTAGCGCAACTGATTTCCCCAGTCATGAAACCGATAGGACTTGGCGACTGGCAGATCGTTGTTGCACTCGTTTGCGGCTTTATGGCAAAAGAAAGTGTAGTCTCGACTCTGGAAATTCTGTTTGCGGGCGGCGTTGAAACGATGATGACAAGTCTCTCAGCGGCAAGCCTTCTCGTATTCAGCCTGCTCTATACGCCGTGCGTTGCGGCTATCGCCTCAGTAAAGCGCGAACTCGGCACAAAATGGGCTGCCGGCGTTGTGGTATGGCAGTGTGTGATAGCATGGCTCTGCTCGCTTGCCGTATATCTCATCGGAATAGCACTCGGAATGTAGGTGATCTATGCTGGCAACGATCATCATCTCAATAGTGCTTCTGGCGATGTTCGTATTCGCCCTGGTAAATATCATCAGAAAACGTATGCGCGGCGACTGCGGATGCGGCATGGGCTCTGATTGCCGTAACTGCTCAGCTTGCAAAACGGATAAGAATGTCAACGTCAGTACTCTTGAAAAAAAATCCTGACTTCTTATAATTTTCCGTTCTATTCATTCAAACTTTTTTTGGGAGGTTCTTATGAAAAAGTTTTTTGTGATTTCAATAGTGGTTTTATCAATGGTTTTTCTTGTTTCCTGCGGTAGCGAAAGTTCCGACACAAAAACGACAGAAAACAACGACAATGACGGCATTGACACAATTGCGGACAGTGACAACGATTCAGGCGACACGGCTGATTCAGGTGACTCTTCGGATTCAGGCGACTCTTCGGATTCAGGCGACTCTTCGGATTCAGGCGACTCTTCGGATTCAGGCGATTCTTCCGATTCAGGCGACACGGCTGATTCAGGTGACTCTTCGGATTCAGACAATCCGGTGACAGTCAAGGTAAATTTCGAAACATCGTGCAAAGCTTCAGGCGGCACTATCGTCAATGACAGATGCGTCTGCAACGACGAAGTCTGCAAAGCCGGCATCGTCTGCAACTTCAACAAGCCGCACGGCTGCGCCGACAATTCTTTCACCGAGTGCCCCGATAAAACCCCTGTCTGCAAAAATGACGAAACCACATTCGTCGGAAAACTCTCATCCTGCAACAGCAGCAATGTTTACGAGGAAAAGTCGTGCAAAGGCGATGTTTCGTGCAAAAGCGACAAAGAATGCGGCGCATGCCTTAATTACAAGCATGTCTGCTCAAACGATCCGAATACCGGATTCGGCACGGTTTACGAGTGTCAGGAAGGGCGGTCAGGGAAATTTGTCGCAGAATGCAAGGATGGCAATGACAATAGAGTATCTTGCCGCATGCAGAGGGCAATCACTATGGATGAAAACGGACAATACCAATTTATTAAAGATGAAGAAGCCACGGCTGAAAAAGGTTACGATGTCTATAAAATGGAATCTCTCGATGTCTGCGGCGAATGCGTTGAACACGAAATCAAGTGCGTTAATGATCTTTCGGAAAATGCCGTAATGTATCGATGCATCGGCGGTATATGGAAGGAAATAACAAGCATTGGGGATTCGGCTTCGTTATGGAACAACGATGACCTTGGAGAAATCCAGCTGACAGGCTATAATCCTAACTCTCATAAAGTTGAAACATTCCGGACTAGCCTTACGGGACCACATGATGAAAATCTTAACAGGCACGTTTCGTGCAATGCGGAAGGAACATGGTACGGGGTATGTCACAACACCGTCCAGTACTGCGTCAACCGCGAACGAGGCAAGCGCGGCTATATAATCAAATGCCAGAACGGAGCACTTGCACATTATGGAAGCGATTCGGAAAGCTATATCGCCTGCAGCTGCGTGGAATCAGGCAACAATAGCGGAGGATGTTCGTCAAGCCGCAACTGCTATGCCGCTCAAACCGCTGCATCAGGCATCCAGATGTGTCAGCCTGCAACCTATAACCCTGACGGCGAAGTACCGGGTAACTAATTTACAGCTTTGAAAACAAGCGATGAATTGCATCGAAGATTTTTTCAGAAAAGTTCTTTTCCCGTCATTTCGGCAGGAATTTTAAGTCCCATGATTTTGAGTATTGTCGGTGCGATGTCGGCTAAAATTCCGTTGTGAAGTTCGATGTTTTCGTAGTTGTAGACCGCGAAAGGAACGGGATTCGTCGTGTGTGCGGTGTGCGGAGCCTTCGTCGTTTCGTCGAACATCTGCTCGCTGTTGCCGTGATCGGCGGTGAGTATCAGCACACGGCCTTCTTTTTCGACTTTCGCCATGATCTTTCCGACGCACTCATCTATTGCTTCGATCGCCTTGACCGCAGCTTCCATGACACCCGTGTGACCGACCATGTCGGGATTTGCGAAATTAAGTATTACGAGATCGAATTTTTCAATGTTTTCAAGAAGTTGTTCCGTTACTTCATAAGCGCTCATCTCAGGTTTGAGATCGTAGGTCTGAACTTTCGGAGACGGAACGAGGATGCGCTCTTCGCCGTCGAAAACGGTCTCTTTTCCGCCGTTGAAAAAGAATGTTACATGGGCGTATTTTTCGGTCTCGGCGATCCTGAGTTGCGTCTTTCCCGCCTTTGAAACGACTTCGCCGAGAATGTTCCTGAGTTCTTCATGCTCGAAAAGAACGGGAAACGGAAAATCTGCACGGTACTGCGTCATAGTCGCATACTGGCTGAAGCTGACGCGCTGTTTTCTCATAAATCCGTTGAATTCGTCGAAGTTGAGCGCCATTGATATTTCTCTTGCGCGGTCAGCCCTGAAATTGAAGAAAATAACTGCGTCCTCGTCGCGCATGACCCCTTTCGGGAAACCGCAGTCGTTCATAATTATCGTCGGACGGACGAACTCGTCGTATTCGCCTCTTGCGTAGGAATTGAGGATCGCATCAACCGGAGTTTCGGCACGCAGTCCTAATCCCAGCGTGAGTGCGTCGTAAGCCTGCTCTACCCTTTCCCAGCGGTTGTCGCGGTCCATCGCGTAGAATCTGCCCATAACAGTTGCGATCTCGCCGAGTCCTTCTTTTTTCATTTTTTCATCGAGCTCTTTCACATAGTTTATCGCGCTCTGAGGCGGCGTGTCGCGGCCGTCAAGGAAGCAGTGGACGACGACTTCGAGTTTGTTTCTTTTGCCGAATTCAAGCAAAGCGTAAAGGTGATCCATCGAGCTGTGGACTCCGCCTGGGGAAACCAAGCCCATGAGATGAAGCGTTCCGCCGTGGATCTTGAGTTCTTTAACAGTCTCCTTAAGCACCGGATTTTCAAAAAAACTGCCGTCTTCTATCGATTTATCGATCCTGGTGAGATCCTGATAAACGACTCTTCCCGCGCCGATATTCGTATGGCCGACTTCGCTGTTTCCCATCTGTCCTTTCGGAAGCCCGACGTCAAGTCCGCTTGCAGAGAGCTGACACTTCGGCGAAGAAGCCAGAAGCTTGTCTATATTCGGCGTTTTTGCCGTTTTTACCGCGTTGAAATCACTGTTTTCCCTGATCCCGAACCCGTCGAGGATCATCAGCATAACTTTTTTGTTTTCACTCATTTTTCACCTCTCAATAAATTTTTGATATATCAGTTTTCGGATAGTATCTCTTCAGGATAAAACGGAAGTCGCGCCCTTTTTTACCGAGTGAAACAGCTCCCATCTGGCTCATTCCGACTCCGTGTCCCCAGCCCGCTCCTTCAAAAACCCATGTGTCGCCGTCTTTGTGCGCAAGGAAGGCCGAGCTATATAAATTATCCAATAATTTTCTAATATTAAGTTCTCCGTAAATCGTGAATTTCCCTGATGTTCCGACAAACTCTATTTTGTAGATCCTGCCGGAGACTCCGCGCTGCAAAGCCTTGATTTCTTTGAGTTTTCCGATTTTTTTGCGTGAATTTAAAAGCTCGTCGATTTTTTCCTGCTGAAACTCTACTTTCCAGCGGTGTCTTTTGTTCATTTTAAGGTTGTCTTCGCCGTAATCGCTTTCAAGGAATTTTTTGAGGTCGTCTTCTTTTGAAAGGTCTAAATCAAGCGGTTCATCACCGTCCCAGACGCCGGTCAGATAAGGCTTTTCGGCGGTAAACCAGACATTTCTGATGTCTTCCGTCCTGCCGCCCGCACTTGAGCAGTAAGGAGCTCGCGCCACATGCGACCCGTTGAAAAGGAGCACTTCGCCCTCAGTTTCTTTCACTGCCTGCACGAATTTTTTGTCGATTTTGCTGTTCCAGATCACTTTCTGGCAGTGAACTTCACTGCAGATGTGCCAGATTTCCGAGACATGACGCTTCCCGAGCTGCATGAAAATGTCAGTCCTCGCCGCGACAGCCTGAGCTTTGAGGGTTTCCAGCGGAGCCGAAAGGAACATTTCGCCGGGAAGTATGCGCTCAAGAATGTTTTCGACTGAATCTTCGATCACTAGTTCCAATTTCGACACCGCGGAAGGAGCAAGATAATAATTTCTGCCGTCAGGATAGACATCCCCGCCGGCCATAAAACCGGATTTCGGATGGATCAGCAATAAATTCCGGCAGTTATATTTTTTGCCGTCATCGGTTTCAACCTTTATTTCAGATTTTGCGTTCGCTTCGTGAACCGGAATCGAAACAATGCTGTAATCAGGGAACATCTCCCTGAATTTATTGAGCAATTCTTCAGCTTTCGATTTTTCGAAAAGCTCTTTTGAAACGATAAAGTATTCGCGGTTGTCAATGGTTGATTTATTTATTGAAAATATCGCACCGTGGACAAAAACCTCGGTCTCCATTCCGGTTTTAAGGCTCCAAAGTTTCGATTTTTCCGCATGTGTTTTAAGTTCGTTCTGTGCAAGTTCCTGAAATGCGATCCTGTATTTAACAACAGCCGGAGTGAAATTTCTCACCGAAAAAGTCAGCGATTTAGCGTTTATTTCCTTCTCACCGCACTCAAAACTCTTTATATTTTCAATAGTTGTGCCGTTTTCGTAACTTTTCACAAGAACGCGGATGTAAGGAATGCTGTTTTTGAATGAAAACGATGCGCTGTGCAGAAAATCGAACTCTTTCGAAATGTCGGCCCGCAAAGCCTGCGCGAAGATAAAACAAAGAAAGAAGAAAATATATTTACGCACGAAACCGCCTCAAATATCGCGAACAACGCAAAACCGCGGCAAAATAGCACAAACGGAGTCAGGTTTCAAATGAAAATGAGAAAAAATCTTTGCTTCTAACCTTACCGACCCCGCATCCTGTAGAGACGTCATACCATGGCGCCTCTATTTCCCTAACTGGATCTTCAATTCTTTGAAATTTATAGCACTTGAATCAGGTTTGTTGCCGTAATCGAACTCGACTTTCTTCTTTGAATCCGGGAGGGCAAATAGACTTTTGAAGAAACCTTCAGCGTTTTCAAGCACGATTTTGCTGACATAGCCTACTTCGTGTCCGTGATCGCAGTTGTTGAAGAAATCCTCTTTCGCCTTGTTGCTGAGCTGCGTAAACTGCTCGTAGCCTTCTTTGCGGTATTTCGCCTTCACATCCTCATACTTCGATTCATCGAGAACTTCTATTTTTCTGCCCCTTGCATCTCTGATTTTTTTGGCGGGATAGCGGATTATCGTGGTGTATTCAGTTTTCCACTTCTCGTTCGTCCGCTTCGGTCCTATGACTTTGAGACCGTAAACAACAACTTTTTCAGGATCTTCCTTGATAAAAACATCCTTCAGATCGACGCTGTATGTGGCTTCGAACGAGTATGTAGCGACTTCGACATAGTAATCGCGGTAATTGTCGCTCCACGGAAAAAATGTTTTCTGAATGCTCTCCTGAAGCGGCTCTTTGATGAATTTCGTCCCTGAGATCTCGACATTGACCAGCCCGAGTTCCAGAATATTGTGGAGTTTTCCGAAATGAAGCGTTGCATGCTCCGAATGGCGCATTTTTTCTTCAAGGTCGTTTATCCTGAGCTGCGCCTGCGACAGAGAATCCTCAAACCCAACCTTGTCTCTCCACGATTTTACAGCCAGCACTCCGGTGACAAGCAGGATCACCAAAAAAATCACATTGATAGCTACGATCAATTTTGAAAACATATCTTACCTCACAAAATTATTCCCTCACACACCTGACAGAATAAGCGTCGGCGCGTCCTCCGACCGCTTTCGGAGAGGCTGAGATTTCTTCTCCGAACTGGAATGCAAGTGCGTAAGCGCCGCACGGAACAAAAGAATCTTCAGCATCATCGGCGGAAACGGCATACCAGTAGCTGCCCCACAGCCCTGCTTTACTTCCCATCAGCATCGCATAAGAGCCGTCATAGCGCGCAGCCGCCGGAAAATAAGAGTATGAACCAGTTGAAGGATCAAGCATGATATACCAGCCGTTTTTGTAGTCATTTTCGTCGGTTATGCCGTCTGAATCGATGTCGTAAACTGAAAATCCGGCGATATCGGTCTCGTAGCCGCCGCTTGACGTGAAAAAGTCGAAAGTTCCGAGTTTCGGCACTCTATAGCCCGTAGGACAAGGGTCGAAAAGGCTCTTTTCACCCTCAACTCCGCCCCAAAGTGCCGGATTTGAAAACTCTTTTCGCAGCCAGTCGCGGCAGTCTGAGTACTGTGAACTATTGCTCAAAACCGTGGTCGGATGGGAAACCGCATATTCCAGCGTGTTGTTTTCGCCGTTTTCCCTTGATGAAGCCAGAATAGCGACTTCGTTTCCCTCAGAATCGTAAACCGGAACAGGCACGGTCGAGGTCGTTCCGCCCGAAACGACCGGAGAAGCCGGGAACGGTTCCTTTCTTCCCCACTGATAGAGAAATCCGTGACTTTCAGGAGATTCAAAATCAAGAGAGGTCGCGCCGAGATTGCGGTCCATCACAAAAGTGCCGCCGGAAGTTTTAAGCTCTTGAATCTCTTCGCCCGGGAACCAGATGTGCCAGCTCCAGATCATCTTTCCGGCTTCGTCAAGTGCCGCGATCAGAGCGTTTCCCCTTTTCCCGTTTGAGTTGAAATAGATCCGCCCGCTTTTAAGTTCAAGCGAATCAAGGATACCGTTTTTATCGCTCTGCCAGACAAGTTCCACGCTCACAGGCTCAAGTTTTTCTTCAACAAAATCGACATCTTTGACTTTCCTGCCATTTCCGCGCACGGTAGCATCAAAACTATATTTTCCTGCTGCTTTGAGAATGTAGCAGTTTGCCGTTTCAGCCGCAGAAAGGTCGGTAACGCTTTCCGAATCATCATCTGTTTCCGCCGGTTCTTCATCAGTCTGAGCTGAATCTTCATCCTCGTCCTGATTTACTTCTTCTTCATCAGTCATAAGCGTATCTTCATCATTTTCCGGGAAATCTTCATCATGACTGATCACATCGTCATCGGAAGAAACCGGAATATCATGCTCCGCCTCGTTTTCATCAGACGAACACGCCGCAAAAAACAAACAGATGAATAAAACAGAAATCAAAGCCGGAAACTTCATTTTTCCTCCTTTATCAAATACAGAGACATTTCGAAACATCTCTACAAGCCTGTAAATATCGGATTAATCTCCAAGATTTTTCTTTGCTTTCTGCCAGAGCTCCTCAAGCTCGTCAAGCGGTTTTCCCCCTTCGACAAAGGTCGGATCGATGTTTTCCATCTCGTCGAAACGCGCTTTAAACTTGGCTGCGCACCGTTTGAGAGCCTTTTCGCTGTCGAGCCCCAGCTTTCTGCCGTAATTGACAAGTGCGAACATCAGGTCGCCGAACTCTTCCTCGATGTGGTCTCTGTTTCCTTCTGCAACGGCTTCGGCAAGTTCCCCTTTCTCTTCTTCCACTTTTTTCATGGTGTCTTCGGCGTTGTTCCAGTCGAATCCGACTGAAGCTGCACGCGATGTGTATCTTTGCGAAATAAGTACGGAAGGCATAGATTTCGGAATCCCGTCAAGGAGATGCTTGCGGCTTTCCTTATTTTTCTTAATTAAATTCCAGTTTGTGAGAACTTCTGCACTGTCTTTAACCTTCGCGTCGCCGAAAACATGCGGATGGCGCGTTATGAGTTTTGCCGTAATCGCTTCCGCAACATCCTCGAAGCAGAAAAGCCCATCTTCGCTTGCGATCTGCGAGACAAAAACGACCTGAAGAAGAAGATCGCCGAGCTCTTTTTTGAGTTCTGCAAGTGTGTCTGGATTTGATCTATCGAACTCGTCAAGTGCTTCGACTGTCTCAAATGCCTCTTCAATTATGTAAGGTCTAAGAGACTGGATCGTCTGCTCCTTATCCCACGGACAGCCGTTCTCACCGCGGAGAGTCCGCATGACTTCAAGAAGTTTCTCTATTTTTTCAGTTTTCATAATTTTCTCCGAAAAGTTCGCTGAAAGCTTTCACATAACAACCCTTTTTAAAAGGAACGATACGGTTTATCATCTCTTTTTTCGTGATCCACTCAAAAGAGACGAATTCTTCTGTATTTTCAGCCAGTTTCCAGCCTGAATCGGCTATTTTTATACGGAAATAGACCTGTTCCTGCCCGTCGTATTTCCCTTTGTTCGACTGCCAGCTCACAGTATGCGGGAAAAGATACGAGACTTTCGACGATTTTGCCACGATTTTGAGGAATTTACTCTCTATTCCCGTCTCTTCCCGGACTTCGCGCAAAACTGCCTCTTCCGCGCTCTCGCCGTCGTCGATCCCGCCCTGAGGAAGCTGCCACGCCCCTTTGATATTGCGCCTTTCGCATGCAAGAATCAGCCCTTCGCTGTTCTCGATCACTGCAGCCGCATTCTGTCTTAAATTCACTTTACGCCTCGACTACATTTGTCACATGAGTAACTCAAAAACGCGGAAAAATAGCACAAAGCCGTTATTTTTCAAGATTCTCATTATTTTCGCCTGCGATAATCCGCAACACAGCATGTGCCTGATGCGCCGCACAGACAAGGACTCTCGCTCCGAAAAGGCCGTTTCCCGCATCGACATCGCTTTCCATATCGCCGCAGAGGTAGAATTTGTCGGTAATTTTTCTCGTTTTTATGAGATTGGCAGAGTTTAGGCTTGCCATTCCCGAACCCGAAACAAGATAAGTTTCAGGCATATTTTCAAGGACTGCGTTCACGAGCATCGCCTTTGCCTCGGCCTTGTCGAAAGCCTCGCAGACTATAGGAAAACCTTTGAGAAGCTCCGTGACATTTTCCTCAGTAATTTTCGCGGTTTCAGCCGTCACTTCGCAGTAAGGAGCAATTTTTGCGAGATTTTCCTTCAAAGCTTCGGCCTTAAACAAACCTATCTGGTCCGCAAAATACTGCTGACGGTTCAGATTGGTGATCTCAATTTTGTCGAAATCGATGATCTTAAGCCGCCCTACCCCTGCTCTCGCCAAAGCGATCGCGATATTCGAGCCGAGCCCGCCCGCGCCGCAGACTGCAACAGAAGCAACAGCAAATTTTTTCTGAAGTTCAGCCCCGTGTTTTGCCGCAAGGCCGTTGAAAAACTCTTCTTTTGAAGGAATCATCTAACCGCCCCCCACGAAACTTACTATTTCAATGACATCGTTTTCACTTACGACCGTTTCGGCATATTTCGCTTTCGGAACGATGTTCCCGTTGAGCTCGACCGCGACTCTCGCCTTGTTGTAGCCGAATTTTTCAACAATTTCGGCAATAGTAAGCCCAGAAAAAGCCTCGGTTTTTCCGTTGATTTTTGTCATGGATGCCTCCGAATCAGGTCAACACGGCGGCTTTATCGCTTATTTTTAGGGATTTGGCAATATATTCTCAAAAAATCCGCGCTTGGGCGGTATACGCCCACCCTTCTGTGTTAAACACCTCCGAAACGCGCTTCATAAAGGTTATGAGCGCAATTTTTATTATTTTTATTGGAGGAAAAGATGAAAAGATTTTTTGCCGTTACATTGGTCATGTTTGTTTTTGCTGCACTCTGCTCCTGCTCGTCGGTTGCCACTATGAGCGTTTCGAGAGAGACAAGACTCGCGCCCGAGGCAATGCACGTCTGGTCGAGACCGATCGAGATCGGATTTCAGGTTTCGGGGATAATCGAAGGGAAAGCCGACGATAAGAGCATGGACGTCGTAAGTGCGGAAGAGGCTGCCGGAATGAAGCTTAACCTTTTTTCCAAAAACGCCTCAGTCGATGTCGAAAAGCTCTCTCCAGTTGCCAAACTTGCCGCTTTCAACGCGATCAAAACGTCAAATGCCGACGGAATGATCATCACGATGCTGAAAGAAGAGAACAAAAGCGGCGCAAAAACGGCATGGGTCAAAGGCATTGCGCTCAAACTGGTCATCTATGACGAAGTTTCGGTCGAAAGAAGCGACGCATTCAGATACTGCCAGCTTTCATGCGAAATGGGAAACTGCCAGGGCTGCATAAGGATCCCGGAAGAAAAAGGCGGAAACTCGGCGAAAACCCCGAATACTTTGGGAAATGCAGCCAAACCGAATATAGTTCCGGCTCCGAAAGAAAAAAATGCAGACGAATAGTTTTTCGGCGGTAACAATATGAAATTATTGAAATTTTTCACAATACTGCTTGCCATAGCTCTCTGTTTCGGCAGCTTTACTCTGAGTGCCGCACCGAGGACGCTTGACGAGATCAGCGGTCAGCAGAGCGAAGAGACGAAAAAGGAGATAGAAGCCCAGAGACGGCAGGAAGAGGCAGCCGAAAGGCTGGAAAACGCGCAGTTTGCGAAACGCAAAAGAATGATTATCGCAACGACCACGCTTGTTTCGGGAGCCGTTATTGCCGGGCTGGGCGGATTTTCGTTGTATGAAATGAGCGAATCAAAGAAGTGGCACGACAAATATACTGAAAGATACCACAACGCCACCTTTCCGGAAGAAGCCGAAAAATACAGAAAAAAAGCCGGAAATGCAGATGATGACAGAAAGATGTTCATGGCTTTGGGTGCTGCCGGAGTGGCAGTCGGCGCCGCTTTGATCACAACGGGAATAGTGTTTTACAGCATAAAGTTCGAAGACGAAAAGGAGAGTGGAAAAACTGAAATCTCTTTCGGAGCGAACCCGCTTGACAGTTCCGTTTCTCTGACACTGAAATGGTAGGAGGAAAAAATGAAAAAAATTTATTCAATCATCTCAATTTGCCTCTTTTCCGTGATTTTTGTATCGTGCGGAGAGAGTAAAACGACAGAAGAAAAACCTGGCAGTCAGCAGAATTCTTCTCTTATATGGTCTGTAAAAACCTCAAACAAACTGAACTGGCAGGAAGCGAAAGATTACTGTCAAAATCTGACGGAACGCGAGCAGTCTGACTGGCATCTGCCGACGATCGAAGAACTCAGGGATCTGATTCAGAGCTGCCCCGGAACAATCACCGGCGGATCATGCGCTGTATCGGAAACCTGCGCAGGCGGCTACTGCCTGGATGAAAACTGCCAGGCATGCTCTCCGGAATCAGACGGAAGCTACAGCAGGCTCGGTGATACAAACCAGCTCTGGTCGGCGACATCCCTTTCGAACCATGATCAAAACGCTTGGTATGTCGATTTCAGCAATGCCGGGATCTATATGGACGGCAAAGAAAACTACAGGTATGTACGCTGCACAAGGATCGTAAAAGGAACTGAAAGAA
>Ga0310696_10005562_pt1 | contig 15188 bp, 10 predicted proteins | sample AusTroGonzalo_MG_4_FD_203885 | JGI IMG/M metagenome (GOLD analysis project Ga0310696, IMG submission 203885) | Bovine rumen microbial communities from tropical cattle in Woodstock, Queensland, Australia - Gonzalo_02 (v2) (version 2) | ecosystem: Host-associated > Mammals > Digestive system >...
TTTTTTGACACTTTTGGGCAAAAAAGTACGATTTTGCATTTTTTTCTTGGAGGATGGTGAGCTGGAATGCTATTTTTATGGAAAAGAAATAGCATCATGTTCAGACACAACTTAACAATAGCCCTTCGCAACATCAGGAAGTATGCTCTGCAGAATGCGGTCAGCATCTTAGGCTTGACTGCCGGTTTTGTTTGCCTTACCCTCTCAACCGTCTGGATTCGTTTTGAGAACTCATTCGATACCTTCCACAAGGATTCCGACAGGCTGTTTTATATGAATGAAATCTATGAGGCTGACGGATCTGACAGGACCAAATATGATGCCCTGGGTGATGTGTCATGTTATGATTTTGAGAAACTGGTGGTTTTTCCTGAAATAGAGTCACTATGCAAATATGTTATTAAGGAACGCAAAGGAGTAACCACCTTAAGAGGTGATACCGCATTCTTTAAGATGTTTCAATTCAACAGGATTGCCGGTTCTGACCGTTTCAAGACCGACAGCAGTTATGTGGCTATTTCACAGGATTTTGCCCGCAAGGTATATGGTTTAGACAATCCTATTGGAAAGAAATGCAACGGCAAGACTGTATGTGCGGTGATTGCGCCGTTCAAAGATCCATCCATATTCAGGTTTGACATCCTGATGTGGCATGATTTCCCATTTGTAAGACCAAATGAGACCAGTTTCCACTCAGTTCAAGCCGAAGACTGGCAGAATAATGTCATTATCAAACTGCATAAAGGGATAGACAACAAACAGTTCTCAGACAAACTGACCCAAACCATAAAAGCACAATCATATGGTCGTAGTCCTTACCGGCGTGAACTGCGCCCTCTTCAGGAGTTCCACCGCCACAGCATGAAAAACGGAATGTACATTCAGTACATCCATTCAGGACTCTTTGCCACAGCCTGCCTGTTGCTCTTGGTTTGTGCCATAGTAAACTATATGCTGTTCTCTCTAAACAGGCTCAGGAACAGGGCACGTGAAATGGCACTGAGAATGGTTCATGGGGCATCAAACCTGTCAATAACAGCTATGATGCTGACTGAATATGCTTTAGTGTTGGGAACGTCTCTCATTCTGGGCCTCATGCTGGTGCTGTTCTTCTTAAAACCCTTCAGGGAGATGACTGATATCCAGATGACAGGTGGATACGTTTTTGGATGGAGCCTGCTGCTGATGCTTCTGCTGTTCTTAATATCTGTTGCAGTATGCATCGTTTCAACATATGTAGTAAGGCGCCGCAGCATGCAGATATCCATCAGCCGCAAAAGCAGCCGCCTGTTCCGCAACGTGAGTATCGGAATCCAGATATTCATAAGCGTATTGTTTGTCTTTGCTGTCAGCGCCATGATATACCAGTTTCGGTTCTTGAGGAACAATGACTGGGGTGTAAAGATCAATGACACTGCCGTTTTGAGTATTTTCAATTCTGCCAACCAATGGCCCGACAGCTTTGACGGTGGACCGGTTTGGAATCCGCCAAAAGATGAGAATGAAGTTGAAAAACGCAGTTACAGCCGTCTCAGCAGTAATGAGTTGGCCTCTGATTACATAAGCAGGCTTGATGGTCTCTACGGGCTCAACAACAGTCTGGCAAGCATTCCTGCAGTTGAAAGCATATACTATGGAATTGGAGATATCAGGAACATTTTTGAAGCAGGAGAAGATATTTTTCATGGGCATGGTGAGTCATCTATAAACGGCATAGTAGATTGTGATGTAAAGATCCTGGATGTTCTGGAGGGCGATGCTCTGGAATTGATGTCACTGAACATTCTGGACGGAGCCTTACCTGACCGCAAGCTTGCAAATGACGAGATTGCCATTACGCGAAGCCTGCAGAAAGAGTTAGGATTAGGAAATATAGCCGATGAGCCTACAATAACGATTGATAGAAGGTATCATAATCCCGGCATGGGCTATATTGATGATAACGGTCAATTGGTTATTACCAGTGGTGGAGAGACCGGTTTTAAAGCATACACATTCCGCGTGATTGCCATTGTAAGTGACATTTACCCGTTCAGCTTCAATACTGAGCCCGGCAAATACATACTCTGTGCGCCGGGTAACCGCAGGCTTATGCCAAGATCGGGAAGCGGTTGGTCACAGGCCCTTTACACTCTGACCTATGAGCACGGCATGAAAGATGAGCTGAAGCAACAGATAGAGCATATTATGTCTGAAACCGGGCTTGAATACAAACTGGATTTTACAGAAGACAGTTTCTTTGCAGACTTGGAGAGTGAACGGCATCTGGCCAAACTGATTGAGATACTGGGGCTTGTTTGCCTGCTCATATCGATTTCGGGAATATTCTCAATAATCACGCTCTCCTGCCAGGAGCGCAGGCGTGAGATTGCAGTGCGCAAGGTTCACGGCGCCAAGGTGAAGGACATACTGAGCATATTTACAAAAGAGTACGGAGTAGTATTTGTGGTATCATCAGTTGCCGCATTCATAGTGGGCTATCTGGCCATCAGCCGTTGGATGCAGCAGTTCCTGCGCCAAGCCGCCATAAGCTGGTGGATCTACGCCGCCATCTTTGCATCAATGGCCTTGGTAATCTGCCTCACGGTAGGCCACAGGGTATTGAAAGCCACCCGCGAGAATCCCGCCGATGTAATCAAGAGTGAGTAATATAAATGTTTGTCCCGTTTTTGTCCCAATGATTTGTTTGCTTATGAATCTGCAAATTCATATTATTGCAGCTAATTGCAATGTTGGTTCAAAAAGTTGGAAGTGCTCAAGTTATTTAGGTATTTAATAACTGTACTATGTGTTTCTGTAATGCTTTCATGCAGCGGGCGCGGAAGCCTGCGGCATGTGGAGGCGTTGGTTGAGACTGACCCTAAGGCGGCGGATTCCATACTGGCTTCTATGTCCGAGCCTGTTTCCCGTAGTGAACGTGCCTGGTATGCGGTGCTCAAGTCTCTGGTTGACTATAGGAATGAAAAGACTTTCACATCTGACAGCCTTATACGTACTGCCACAGATTATTATGGTTTCCAACACAAAGGTTACCGGGCAGCTGTGGCCTGGTACTCGCAAGGATGCGTCTATAGCAGAATGAAAAAAGATTTGGGGGCCATACATGCTTTTATCAAGGCAAAGGACCTGTTCCCCGATACTCTGGTGCGGTATTATGCGCTTACTGAATACGAGTTGGGTAAGAGATATGAGAACAGGAAAATGTTCAATCTGGCAATGGAACAACTTATGTGCAGCAGAATCAATACTGACCGGCTGCAGGATTCTGTCACATCCTATTGGGCAAATGTCAGTTTATTTAATTGTGCGATTGAACTTGGGCAGAAGCATTTTTCAGACAGCATATTCTATACAATCGTGACAAAAAATGAAAGATATGTCCATGAATACCAATTAGATGATCCGTTGTATGAAGGGACTGGAACAAGGCATTTCACTATTGGTGTTAAAGATGACTTTACTTTGTCAGAAGAGGCTGGTTACGTGTATAAGGCATCATTCTATCTCTCCAAAGAGAATTATGATTCTGCATACTGTTATTACAGGAAATCTTTGGATAACACGACATATCCGTACGGAAGGCAGATATTAGCCAATAATCTTACAAGATTGTCTATAATGATGAACAATCAGGATGAAGCCATCTATTGGCACGATTATTACGTCCGGTTGTCCGATTCCATTAGGATTGTCGAGAAAACTGATGCCATGGATATTGCCGACCTGCAGATTATACACAGCCAGGAACTGAACGAGGAGAGGATGCAGAACAGGCACAAACGTTTCATGATACTCGGCATATCATCAATGCTCTTGCTTGTGGCTTTGACGTTCCTGGCCTATATGTTGTTCAAGAACAGGGAAAAGAAAAGGATTATCCACAGGCAGCAGGAACTTCTGAACATGGAGCAGGAGATACGCAAGGGGAGTATCGCTATCCTGGAAACGCAGGTAAGGGAGCAGTCGCAGACTAATCCGCAGGCGCGTACAGCATTGCTTAGTCTGTATGCGCACAGATTAAGGATGGGCAGTGATTATTTCCGTAAGACAACTGAATATAAGAGCCTGTTGTCGGCTGCATCTGGCGCTAGTCTGGATGCTGAAGAAAAGACTGCTGTGATGGCCGCATTGGAGCAGTCATTCGGCGATTCAATTGTTGATATGCAGACGGAATATCCGGGCCTGGACAAGGAGGAATCGTTGACCCTGATATTGTCATCGCTTGGTTTCAAGAACGAACTGATTGCAGAACTGTTTGGCAATGTCACAGCCGAAGCTATCCGTAAAAGGAAGTACAGGTTCGGTAAGTCTAACCCCGATTTCTTTGAATTGTTCCATTGACCGGAGCGTAATAAAACGCTCATTTTCAATACCAATCCCATTTGTCCCGTTTTTGTCCCATGCCTTGTGTGGGACATTACCGTAATAAACCTGTATATTGCGGTCAATAATTTGTTTCGTATTATTATTATTATTATTGTGGGCGAAACAGTATGAATATACATGGTATGAATAGAAAGGAAAGAAAAATGTTCATCGCACTTGCGATGTTTGTTTTGTTGTTTGCTTCGTGCGATGGTGATAAACCGGGAGATCCGGAAGTTGAGACTTCGGATGAAGTGCTGTTAGGAAGTGTCAAGACTACTGCTTTTTCGGCTTCTATCAGTGGTTCGTTCAATGGTATTTCCAAGGTTGACCTTGCGCTGGGTAAAAGTGGCGTGCTCTATTGCCCTAAGTCAGATGATGCTGCATCTAAATTCAAGTCCTGGCTTGACGGTAATGACAATCCGGATTGCATTGTATCTACCAATGGTGTTATTCAGGTCAATGAGTATAAAGGCGTTATAACAAATCTTTATCCTGAAACAGAGTATGACTATTGCCTGTTTCTTCAGAGTCAGGATTCAAAGACAAGAAAAATCAGCAGCATATCTACATTCACTACCGGCAGTTTTAATCCGGTGATTAAGGCTATTGATGAATGTATCGGATTATATGTGGGTGTTCTGGTAACTTTTGAAAAGGTTGAAATGAATGAATTGGATGAATCCGGTTGCACAATCGGGTTGCTGGTATCGGAGAAATCGGGAGGTGTGGCAGGTCCCGGATCTACATTGACACCGCTTAATGGAAATGTCCAGTATTATGAAGAGTGGAGTAATCGATATACCATGACTGGATATGGTGTGAAACCGGATAACAGTTACTATTGCCGTATTTACGTAAAGTATAAAGACCAGGATGGCAACGATGCGTACAAGTATGGGCCGGAGAAGTCATTTTCTGCAAGATCTTCTGAGATGCTTATTATAGATTTGGACCTGCCAAGCGGAATAAAGTGGGCGCAATGCGATCTTGGTGAAACGGGTGTTCGTGCGATATCGGATGAGGGTTATCAGTATTTTCGTTGGGGATCGTTGAAAATGTTCAATGGAAATAGGAATGTGTCTGCAAACAAGGGCCAGTATGAGTACTGGGATGAAGCCAGCAAAAGTTATATGAATATAGGTGATGATATAAAGAATACGGAATATGATGCTGCTCATATAATGCTGGGTGGAAAATGGAGAATGCCTACTAAAGCCGAGGTTCAGGAGTTAATAGATAATACTACTATCCATACCTGGGGTGTAGGAAGTGAATCTTCAACTGAAGGCAAAAAGAGAGGAAGCGGTTGGCGCATGACACGTAGAATCGGTGATAAAGAAATATCTGTATCATTTGTTATTGGAATAGGTGGTTTCTGGACTAGTACATATGAAGATGGCTATCCTGTGGCTTTTGATTTTACTCCGGATTCCTATAATGATGGATATGCAGTTGGCGGAAGTATGATTTTTGTGACTGGGCTGGGAGGAGAATATGCAAGGCATATCCGTCCGGTCTGGGATCCGAATATGTAAATAAACGGGCTTGAGATTTGACGTATTGCTATTATTTACTTACCTTTGAGATTTAATAATCAGTTGATTTTCTGCTTATGAGAAGGGATTGTCTGTTTGCTTTTGCAATCATTGCTGCGCTTAATCAGCTCAGTGCCGATAACGATGCAATGATGCGTTTTGCCGGGAACATACATCAGTTCAATGAGCTGTTCCCGCAAGAGAAGGTCTATCTGCAGTTTGACAATACCGCCTATTTTGAGGGTGATGACATCTGGTTCAAGGCATTCGTGGTCAAGTCTTCAACCTTGGGCAGAACAGAATCAGGTGTGCTTTATGTTGACCTTCTGTCGGCGGACGGGGTCCTGCTCCAACAGCAGAAACTAAAGATAGTGGCCGGACAGGCAGACGGCCGCATACAACTGGTGGATTACGCCACGGAGCAGGCGCGTGAACTGCGCGGCGTGCGTCCTTACCCCAGCGGATACTATGAGATTAGGGCATACACCCAGTATATGCTCAACTTTGATCCGGGCATAATATTCTCCCGTGTTCTGCCCGTTTATCAGACTCCGGAGCAGGAAGGTGACTACAGCAATCCTGTCATATTATGGGACTCAACCGCCTACAGCCGTAAACGCCTGCCGCTGGATAAAGCCAATTCCGTAAATGTACAGTTTTACCCGGAGGGCGGCAACCTGGTACGTGACCTTCCGTGCCGTGTGGCATTCAAAGCCACAGACGGCAACGGTTGCGGAATAAAAGGTACTCTTACTGTTCTGCTTGAGGATGGCAGTAAGGTAGTGGCAGAAAGTGGTCATGAAGGTATGGGCTCGTTTCAGGTAACCCCCGGCAAGAAACGTGTAGATGCCGTATTTGAATATGGTGGCAAGAATTATGACTTCAAGCTTCCTTCGGCACAGAACAGCGGCTATGCCATGACTGCCCTTATGGATGACCGCAAAGAGAGCCTCAATCTTAAGGTAAACCGCTCGTTTTCGCGCCAGGAGGTAACCATTGGCATGACTGTGACCTGCAGGGGCGAACTTGTCACGTTTAAGGAACTGGCAATGGACGGTACTGGCAGCACGTTTTCTTTTGACACAGACAAATGGCCGGCCGGGGTATGCCGTATAGTGCTGTTCACAGACCAGGGTGAAGTCCTGGCAGCCCGCAGCGTATATAACGGAAACCTCAAGTACGTTCCGCCGGTTATTGACGTAAAGCCGGACAAGCGCCGTTATGATGCGTTCGGCAAGATGCACCTCTCATTCCAGCTCAAGGACAAGGACGGCAAGCCGTTCCGTGACCGTTTCTGCATATCGGTACGTGATGCGGGCGATTACGGCACACAGTATGCAGACAACCTCCTTACTGATTTCCTTCTTACATCAGACCTCAAGGGCTTTATCCATAATCCGTCATACTACTTTGAGTCATCAGACAAACAGCATCTCCGTAATCTGGACCTGCTGTGCATGGTACAGGGCTGGGAACGTTATGACTGGGAGTATATGACAGACAACAAGGTGTTCCATGAGACACGTCGCATGGAGACCAGCCTGAGCCTGAACGGAATGATAATGACCAACCGCATCCTTAAGGATCGCGCCATGGAAAACATAAAGGTTTACATGGCCATATCGCCTAAGGACGGTAAATATGTGGAATACGGCCAAGCCGTTACAGACAAGAACGGCTATTTCGGGTTCGACATGCAGGATTTCTACGGTAAAGTGGATCTGACTATACGTCTTACCAAAGCCAAAGATGTTACTGAGCCCCGGGCCAAGATACACCTGCAGCGTGCCCAGTTGCCTGATGCAAGAACGTTGAGCAGACAGGAACTGCAGCCGGGCTGGTCTGTCAGGATTCCTACTGCCAATACTGCCGCGGCAGAACCAGGTGTCACACTCTTTGACTTTCCTGCCGTCATAAATGAGTCCCAAGGCATCACACTGCCTGTGGTCAGAATTGACGGTGAGCGCAAGTATGTGGATTATTTCACCTTCAAGTCCTATGATGTTGAAAAGGATGTGGAAATGGAGCTGGATCTGGGCAACTATTCAACTGATGTCTCCGGCTATCTGATAGATAAGGGATATTCTGTCTGGTATCCTATGGATATGAGCACTTTATGGGTAAGAAACACTGATGATTTCGGCTCCAGCTATACCAACTATCTTGACCGGTACTATGATACACATCCTTTTATGAATAATTGGGAGACGCAATTCTGGCAGACTCCGTTGGATGGCTATTATTCATCCCATACATACACTTACAGACCGGGATTAGAGGCTGAAAGCATTGATTATATATACCCAATTCCGGAAAACAACTATTTCCAGATAAACGACCACCCTGTAACATGCTACGTACATGATGACAGGGGCTTCTACACAAGCGGAAAATACTCGCGTCCCTGGAGCATAGATACGCAGGATGTTGAGAGCATCCTGATATTTGATGACCTGCACAGTATGTCAGAGATAGCGGATTACGCACCGGAATACCTGAACTATCTTAAGCGTTACAGCGCTGTACCCAACGTAGTTGCCAACAGCACAGGAATCTTCAGCAAGAAGATTGTGCTTATGGACATAAAGCTAAAGCCCAATCACACAATGACCGACAGCTTTTTACGCTTTGACCTGGGCAAGAGGGTCACCACCATGCAGGGCTTCAGCCACAGTTATGAATTCTATGCTCCAGAGTATCCCAACGGTGCCGTTGTGGGCGATGCCGATTACCGCCGCACACTCTACTGGAACCCCAATGTGATAACCGATGAGAACGGCCGTGCCGAGATAGAGTTCTACAACAATTCATACAGCACCAAGTTCAATGTAAGCGGCGCCGGAATAACGGCCAGTGGCATGCCTTACGTTCTGGACAAGGAGTTCTGAAACTTCTAATTATATTGATTGCTCCATCCAACAATCAATATAACCGTATCTTTTCACTACCTTTGTATAAACCTCTAAACCATGAACCATGCCCAAATTCCACCCCACAACCCTAATTCATGAAACGTCACGGATTGGTTTATACTTCCATACACCGATATATATTCAATCTCAGGCATATCCAGATATTGGACACACTTGAACGGCAATAACTGCCGATAGATATAATGCGGTGTGGAATTGTATTGAGGATTATCAGGCATATCATAATAGACCAACGCTCTACGCTTGCGTAGCGGCAGCCTGTTCTCAAAGAAATCATCATAATTGACACCGTAGAAAAGGGCAGAGAACATAGCTGTACCTATGGCGAGGCAGCAGATGCTGAGTATGCTGTACACCCAGTTCTTCCTTATGTTACGCAGTGCGGTTTTGAGGTAGTGGAAAAACATTGCAATGATCCCGTTAATGTTTTATGGCATAAAGTTACCCCCATGCCGCCGCCATTTCCAAGAAAAAAACGTAAAATCGTGTTTTTTCACCTAAAAGTGTCAAAAAATTGGACACTTCACCATTATTCATTTCAAATGATAGAAGAGTAGGGCATCGTTCTCACGGGAGGCGATGGTCTGGAGCATGGGTTTGTCTGACTCAGAGATTAACTCCTCACGATTTTCAAGGGCTGATTGAGCACTAAATGGGCTGATCTTGGCTATAATGATGTTGCCGGATGCCCCGACTGGATTAGGGTCATATGCCATTTTAGACCAGTGAAAATCGTAGCATGTGCATATCCCTGTTTGTTTGTTATAAATATATTTGGAACTTCCAAACAGTTGGAGAATCAGATAGTTTGATGTCTGTGTGCCGATTGCAGGAATGGCCATTAAATAATCAGTATAATCAGTAGTGAAGTTCTTGAGTATGTTGGCTGGCGGGACTTTGAGAAAATCAAAAAATCCGCACGTGTCAACGGTGCTGCCTGTTATCTTGTATAGATTGCGGTCAAACGGACGCATGTGGTAGAAACTCGTCATATCCGCTGCTAACATTCCTGACGTTGAACCGATTCCGAAATTATCAGTTACAATCTCTCTCTTGTCTAAAAGGACATTGAATGTGCCGTCATCGTTTATGAGCATCAGATTATCGGCAGTATCATCAGGCGTAAGTGTCTGGCCGTATATCTTTCCGCCAACCATGAATATCCGTTCTATATACTGGTAATCGGGCAGGGAAATCTGTGAGATATATGTCCCGTCATAAGCATATCTCTTGATGGCGTGAGAGCTGTTGTCAAGAATCAGCACCTCATTGCGCTCAATATCCAGACACCAACTCTTAATCTGAATGAACTCGTTGCGCGCACGCCCCTTGCGGCCAATCCTGTTCAGGTAGTGCCCGTCAAGGTCATATACTGATATTATCTGATCCTCTTCACGCGTTGAACCTGGGTTATGAGCCACAAACAGCTTGCCGTCATCCATCTGAACGCCGTATATGCTGCCTACAAGGCTTTCAATAGAACTTTCCTCAAGCAGGATGTAGTTCATGCTGTCTGCAATCGCATCCAGATAGTACTTGTCATCAACAGTTTCAACGGGAATGGCTGGCGTTTCTTTAACATCCCTGCATGATGTAAAAATCAGGAGCATAATTGCACTTAAGGAGCAAAATAAGGTTCTCATAAATTTGTCAGTCATCAGTTAAGAGCACAAATTTACAAATATAACCGCCTGTTTCAACAGGAAAAAATGGAGAAATATATTCTGGATTTTTTTGAGGGTCCCCGTCAGCACTCAATGACTACCAAAGAGAGTGCCAACGCGGAGCGCAGCAGGAAACTCTTATTGGACATACGCCACCCCTCAAATCTACCTGAGCGATATGCATGATGAGAACGTAATCCGCTCAGATAACGGCATCATCTTCGTCATAGACTGCGACATCCGCATCAACACCCCCTCCCTCCGCGAAGGAGGAACTCGCCCCCTCACCACTGACATCTCTTGGTCTGAATTTAAATAACCCAGGCTTGCTTTAGAACCAACATAAAAAGAGACCGGAACGTAGGATGTTCGTTCCGGTCTCTTGTGCTTTAAGTTGTTGCTTCAGTCTGCACAATACATCAAGCTCCTCTATGAGTTTGGTACAAAAAAAGTACAATTGGGGACTGTTCCCAATTGTACACGCTTCATGATGTCTCCCTTGTGCGCTATTTTGAACGATGGATGATAATCTGGGCCTGGATGGATTTGCCAGGCAATTCTGCTCCTAACTCATCATCGGTGGTAAATGCGGTTACAAGTTTGGGGCCTATCTGGCAAAGGGGGAAGAACGGGACCTCTCCTCCGCCTATACCTTGGGCGATAAGGTTGCAGTCTTTGTCATAATAGGCGTAATCTCCCTTGCCGTTTGTGAAATAGTTGACCAGGATGTTCCCGTCAGGTGAGAATATCTGTTTTATGTAAACGCCGGGCGTACCAAGTAAATCATCATCTAACTTGAACTGGCATTTCTTTATCATTTTCTTACTGTCATAGAGATAGACTGCATCATCCTTTGAGTTGTGGCAAAACACTTTTCCAAAAGAGTCCGGAATAAAAAACTTTTGGGTGTAATAGGCTGTTGCCGATACAACACCTTTGGGGGTATCCTCACGCTGTTTTTTCAAATATGAATCTTTAAGTCTGCCTCTGCCGTCTGTTATGATAAACTTGCCTATACTGTCATTTTCAAATGGATTCAGAAACATATAACCATCTTTTATTTTGCAAAAAGATGAGGATGAAGGTATGTCCATACTGATTTTATCCTGATGCTTCAGGTCAAAATCATATACGTGAATATTACTGCCGGCATCAAGAAGATACAGATAATTGTCATCTCCGCTTATGCCCAATGGGTACAGGTAATCCTGTGGTCCCCTCCCTTGCTGATGCAACTGGGCTATTATTTCTCCCGATGCCAAATCAATCTTTGATATGCTTTGACTGTAATCCAATATGAAAGCATAGTCATCGGTAACGTAGATATCATGTATATCGGACAAAAGGTATTCACCTTCAGCACTTACATACACTCTTTTTTCCACTTGGAAATAGTCATCGATGGGGAACAACTTTTCACCTGGGTCATTAACCGTAATGATGACATCTTCTGTGGCGTTTTTTCTGCCGCAACCGGTAATAGTGGCTAATACCAAACCGCAAAAAGTAGCAAGCAGTAATATGTAAATGGTATGCCTATGCATCTTGTGACTATTACTTGGTTACCTGGGTCCCGTTGAGGTTGATTGTTGTGCCGTTCTGGGTGTCAATTGTAATGTTGCCGTTCTCGTCAATGCTCTTTGTCGCTGTGGTTATTGAAATTGTGGAGGAAGAGTTTGCTTCATCGTTTTCCTGTTTCAATTCCTCACCGTTGACGAGTATCCTGCTTACCGCTTTCCCGTTCACGGTATAGGTGCCGTCATCCTGAACTTCAACTCCAGGCATACTCCTTAGCATGTCTTCAACAGTTACATTATCAAAGGGTACCACATTTATGTTGATCCTGCCATTAAGATTAGTAGCATCGGGACGGAACATTCCGCTACTGACTCTGGTTGTAGTTGCGCCGTTAGGCAGTGTTTCAACTATTGTATCGGAATATGATACGTATTCCGGTGAGCTTTTACTGGAATTGATGTGAACGGTGTGGTCCGGTATATTTTTAGCATCCTGATTGGGATAATATGGCTGGCCGTTTATCAGGACTCTTGAAACCGGTTTGCCGTTGACTGTCATGTTGCCGTCATCATCTGTGCCAACGCCGGGAAGCTTGTTGATGAGATCTTCAACTGATTCACCATCAGGAAGTTTGTAGTTGGTACTGTTGAACAATATGGTGTCATCCACAGCCTGAACCCTTGCGGTAACCCTTTTGTTCTGGTTTGCCTTATACTCCTCAGCTTGACGAATGGCCTCTTCAGTGAATTTCTTCATCTCATAATAACTTGAATCAAAATTGCTGAAGTCTATAACCTGACCATTAACCAGGATTCTGCTTACACCCTTGCCGTTAACGGTAAGCTCACCGTTCTCATTGACTTCAACACCCGGTAGTGACCTGATGAGAGAATCCATGTCCGTTCCCTGCGGAATCTTATACGCACTCATGACAAACTTGTTGTCAGGTGTAGTCACTGTACTGTCACCCAGGACAGAATGATCATATACATACCGGTACTGCACTTTGGTCTGGGCGTTTACAGCCAGACAAATGCAAACCAAGGGGAGAAGGTAGAGTGCTCTGAGCAGACTCCTTCTGGTTGATGTTACTTTTTCCATCATAAAAATTCGGTTTTTTAAAATACTGTGATTGAAATTATTAGCTATTGTGTATCCGTTCATTGCGGCCGCTTTGCTTATGAGCAGATACTGATAACTGCGTAGATCGGTGCCGCAACGCAGTACGGCGTCATCGGCCTCATATTCATGGACGGCGCGCAGGTCTGTGCGCAGCATCCAGATTGCGGGGTTGAACCATTGCACTGCCGATGCTATATCGGTAACCAACACATCGATGGAGTGGTGGAGTGCCACGTGGGCTTTCTCATGCCTTATGATTCCGGGGTTACCGCAATGCCAGTCAGACTGGGAGATTACAATGTGGCCCATCCAGCTGAATGACGGTGCATCGCCCTCCATTACATATACGCATGTGCCATCCGGCAGCATCTCCTTGCGTGCGTTACTTATGATTCTACGCACGCGAAGGATTGATGCCGCAATCCTGAACAGGACAAAGGCCACGCCTGCCAGATAGGCCGATGCCAGCGCTATATGCCACCACGGCGCATCGGGCTGGGCTGCCTCTGCCGTACCGTGGTAGGCTAACGGCTCAATGGTATCGGTTATGTGGATGACCTGAGTCTTGTGCAGGGTAATAATGCAGACAGGGAGAAGAAAAGAGAGTAAAGCCGTACATAGAAGCACAATCCTGTTAAGTCTGTGCCATGCATCCTTGCTCAGGAACAGACGGTAGAATATGTAGAACACGGCCATTATGACCGCAACCTTAAGCTGGTATGTAAGAAACGTCATCATAATTACACTGGAATTATTTGTTCTGACTGTTCTCCAAGTGTTCAATAAGTTCTTTCAGTTCATCAATGGAAACCTTGCCGTCACCTACGAATGCCGATACGGCATTCAGGTATGAACCGAAATAGTTGCCTATGAAACCGCCCATAGAGAAACGGCTGTACTCATCGCGTGTTACTACGGGGTAGTACTGATAGGTGGGGCCGTATGCCTTGTGGTCCAGGAATCCGTCAGACTCCAGTTCACGTACCTGTGTGGAGAGTGTGTTGAAATGGGGCTTGGGCTCGGGGTAGAGTTCACGCAGTTCACGTACAAACAGTTCACCCTTGTCCCAAAAGTGGTTCATTATGACCTCTTTCTTCTCACTTAACTTGGTTATTTCAGTCTTCTTCATAACGCTGTTGTAACTATTACCGTCGCAAATGTAACTACTAAAATAGTTACTCAACGATTTGTTTAGTTAATAAATGCTAAGAGTCACATTTTTTTTGTATTTTTGCCATCGGTTATGAAAGGTAAGAAACATAGTTTTAAGGTAAGGCTAAGGGCATTCCGTATCTGGCAGCAATTGGGTTATAACCCATGGAAATCAGAATGGACCGTTGCTGATGATATGCCAGAGGATAACGTAAAGGGTTTTTATCGCGGAGCGTTTGACAGCATTCCATTCCTGAATGATGATGCCAAGCGTACGTTCCTGCACCTGTTGCTGCGCCCCGGTTACATGATACGTGACTATATAAAAGGTAAGCACGATATATATCTGGCACCTCTTACATCGCTGATTATATTCTATGCCTTTTTTTCATTGGTGTCATCGATCGCTCATCCGGAATTTAAGGAAAAGCAATCTGAATCAGTTGTTTCAAGAGATTCCGAAACTGTTTCATATTCCGGTACAAACGCCAATATGAACTTAGACTTTAGTGATACACTGAGTATTGAGGGTATGGACGTGGAGCTGAAAAAGAAGACAGAGAAACTGCTGACATATTTTGATGATATAAATAATCTGTTGCATCTTGATCAGCATCCTGAATATGTGGATTCACCAAAAAAAGCGTCATTAGCTGCATTTGAGAGTGCTTTACGCAGTCAGGGCATTTATTATTTCTTAGGGATATTTGTGCTGTTATGGCCGGCTATGCGCTTGGCGTTGAGGAAACGCTCCATGGGATGGGCGGCTTCGGCTACAACAGCTGCATACGTGCTGTGTCAGTTCAGTTTCTTCATGCTTTTTGTACTTATACTCTCATTGGGCAAGAACAATGAGATAGGAGTATTATTTATGGGTCTTCTGATAATGATAGATT
>Ga0310696_10005565_pt1 | contig 15179 bp, 15 predicted proteins | sample AusTroGonzalo_MG_4_FD_203885 | JGI IMG/M metagenome (GOLD analysis project Ga0310696, IMG submission 203885) | Bovine rumen microbial communities from tropical cattle in Woodstock, Queensland, Australia - Gonzalo_02 (v2) (version 2) | ecosystem: Host-associated > Mammals > Digestive system >...
GTTCGAAAGTACCCGTACCGTCATGAAGAAGATGACGGCCACCAACCCGATGGCCGCCCGCCTCATGAAGCGCAAAAAGCGCCGCTAGCCCTCCGCCCTCCCCGTTTGCGCCTGCAACGGACGCACCTGACTACCAGTCATTTACGCAAAGTACTCCCCCTCTCTTTGGAGGGGGAGTACTTTATATAACCACCTGACTATCAATTGTGTCCGTTGCAGCGGCGGTTGAGTTTTCCGCGTCCCATGCCGCAACGCACAAGCATACCTTTACAAGGCCGAATGGAAACTACAGTTGATCGTTACGGTAAGTGTAATGGCTGCGGAGGGACTCGAAGGCGGCGGGGTCGGCACGGAGGGCCTTGTCGTCCGTCCAAATGTCGTAGGTCGTCTGGGGAAGGGAGAGGTCCGAGACGGTAAAGGATTTCAGGGGCGCAATGTCGAAGTGGGCGGCGAAGGCGCGGACGATGGCCGTGGTGGCGTTGGCCTTGCCCTGGAGGGAGTAGCCGGCGATATGCGGCGTGGCGATGTCGGCGGCGGCCAGCAACTCCCGGTTGATATTCGGCTCATTCTTCCAGACATCGATCACTACGCGGCCCAGACGGGGACGGGCGGCCAGCAAAGCTGCCTCGTCGAGAACTTCTCCACGAGAAGCGTTGATCAAGGCTGCGCCAGATTTCATCGCAGCGAAGAAAGCTGCGTCGGCAAAGTCACGATTCTCCGGCCAGAGGGGAATATGAAGCGTGACGATGTCGGAGGCAGCCAGCAGCGCGGGAAGCGGCGTGAAGCCTTCGGGACCTTCGGCAGCCTCGCGCGGCGGGTCGTTCACCAGGACACGGAATCCGGCGCGACGGGCATCGGCGGCCACAAGCGAGCCGACATGTCCAGCACCGATAACGCCCAGCGTGGCGCCGGGACGGTCGAGCGCGAGGGCATGGAGCGCCACGCGCACATACTGGGCAACCGCGGCCGCATTGCAGCCCGGGGCCGACGCCACCGCGATACCGCGATCAGCGCAGTAGGCTCCGTCGATGTGATCGGTGCCGATGGTCGCCGTCGCAATGAAGCGCACGGCGGAGCCGTCTAGCAGCGCCGCATCGCAGCGCGTCCGCGTGCGGATAAGCAGCGCCACCGCGTCGCGGACGTCATCCGGCCCGATGGCCCGGCCCGGCAGACGCCGCACTTCAAACCACGGCTCCAGCACCCCGTCGAGGAACGGGATGTCAAGGTCGACGACAACAACACCGTTTTTCATCTAAATCAGTTTTACCTGTTTGACATATTCCCCGCCCAACGTCCGGTTCAAGCTGTCCCTGAGGGCATCGGCATGAGGCTGGAGATGGGCGCGAACTACCGAGGAACGCATGCGGCACGTCAGCACGCCGTCGTTGAAGGTGCGCCGTGACGTGTGATCACGCAACTCCACCCGCCCGATGACCAGCGAATCCCACGCCTCATAGACGCGGACCTGCAGGAGTCCCCCCTCCAGGTGGGATTCCTGGACGAAGTCGCCGAGCAGGTCGCCGATGCTGCGGATGGCCGTGCGTTTCATGCTTCTTCTTCCGTAATCTGTCCTTTCTCAACCCGGAAACTGCGGCACGGGGCACCGATGCTCCGCGACACATTTTCGAGCCGGACTTTGTTGCTGTCAGTCAGGAAGATCTGACCGAAATCGAGGGTCGAAACCAGCGCCAGCAGGTCTTCAACACGCTGCATGTCGAGCTTATCGAACACATCATCCAGCAGCAGGATGGGCGTCTGCCCGTAGATGCGTTGCACGAAGCGGAACTGTGCCAGCTTCATGGCCAGCAGGAAACTCTTCTGCTGTCCCTGCGAACCGCAGCGGCGCAGCGGATGCCCGTCCAGCCGGAACGAAAGGTCGTCGCGCTGGACGCCCGCCGTCGTATAGCGAAGCACGCGCTCTTTTTCGCGCTCCCGGGCGAAAAGCTCTTCGAGGCCGCACTCGTCCAGGTCGGAGCGGTAGGCAATGTCCGCCTCCTCCCGGCCGCGCGAGAGCTTCGCGTAAAACTCGCAAATGAGCGGACGGAGTTCATCACAGAGCTGCTGCCGCGCCGTGTGGATGGCGGCAGCGTGCGGTGCCATCCGCTCGGTGAATGTATCGAGCAGTTCATCGGGATAAAAGTCCGCCTTCAACAGTCGGTTGCGCTGCGCGAGCAGCTGGTTGTAGGCCTGGATGTGGGCAAGATACTCCCGGTCGGTCTGGGAGAGAATGAAATTCAGGTACTTGCGCCGCTCCTCCCCCGTCTCGTTGACCAGTGCGCTGTCCATCGGCGAGACCATCACCACCGGCAGCAGGCCGATGTGCTCGGAGAAACGGCTGTAGGCCTTCGCGCCGCGACGGACCTCTTTCTCGCCGCCACGCCGCACCGCCACCGAGATTTTCTCCTCCGTTCCGCCGTCCATCTCATAGAAGCCGCAGAGCGTCGCCTCGGGCGCGCCGAAGGCGTACACGAACTGGTCGGACGTGGAAAAACAGCTCTTGGTCATCGACAGGTAATAGATGGCGTCCAGCAAGTTGGTCTTCCCCGCCCCATTGCTTCCGTAGATGCAGTTGACCTTCGGGGAAAACCGCACCTCGGCCTCTGGAATATTCTTGAAATCGTGCAGGATGATTCTGGTTAAAAACATGTTAAAATCTTATAATGCAAATGTACGGAATTTTATTGTCGATTCCCATTTTTGTTGTAAATTTGCGGATTGCGTGTAAAACCGCAAAAAGTCCTCTAGAAACCAAGGAATAAGGGTTTTAAACGAAAATTAAGAAAACAAAAAACAATAAAAAAATGGCAAAAAACAATCAACAGGAAGCTCAGCAGGAGCAGGTCGCGACGACCGTCTCCGGTGTTGAGGAATTTTTCAAGAAAAATCAGAAATGGATCGAGTGGGTGCTGATCGCCGTGATCGTGGTGGTCCTCGGCATCCTGGCGTACAACAAATGGGTGCTCACGCCCGCCAAGCAGGAAGCGCAGGGACAGATGTTCCCGGCCGAGCAGCAGTTCCGCGAAGGGAACTACGAAGCTGCCCTCAACGGTGACGGCAACATCCTCGGTTTCAGCCAGATCATCGACCAGTACGGTACCAAGGGAGGAAAGAGCGTCTATTTCTATGCCGGCATCTGCAACCTGCAGCTGGGCAACTACCAGGAAGCCATCGACCTGCTCAAGAAATACAAGACCTCCGACAAGATCATGCAGGGCCGCACGCTCTGCGCCATCGGTGATGCATACTGCAACCAGCAGGACTACACCAACGCCCTCGCCTACTATAAGAAGGCGGCAGCCGTCGAGGACAACAACCTGGCAGCAGGCTACCTGCTGAAGGCCGGCCTCGTCTGCGAGGAAACCGGCGACACGGACGGTGCGCTGAAGATGTACAAGGAGATCGAAACCAAGTATCCGCAGACCCTGGAAGGCTACGACATCCAGAAATACATTTCCCGGATTGAAAACCAGAAATAATCGGAACCATGGGAAGAGCATTTGAATTCCGCAAGGAGAGAAAGTTCAAACGTTGGGGCCATATGGCCAAGACGTTCACCAAGATCGGCAAGGAAATCACCATCGCCGTCAAGAACGGCGGCCCGGACGTAACCGGCAACCCGCGCCTCCGCGCCCTGCTGCAGACCGCACGCAGCGAGAACATGCCGAAGGAAAACATCGAACGCGCCATCAAGAAGGCCACCGACAAGGACCAGGCCGACTACAAGGAAGTGGTGTACGAGGGTTACGGCCCGCACGGCGTAGCCATCCTCGTCGAAACCGCGACCGACAATACCAACCGCACCGTTGCCAACGTCCGCAGCTACTTCAACAAGTTCGGCGGCAGCCTCGGAACCTCCGGCAGCGTAGCCTTCATGTTCGACCACAAGTGCGTGTTCAAGATCAAGAACAGCCCCGATATCGACGTTGAAGAACTCGAACTGGAACTCATCGATTACGGCGCAGACGAAGTGTTCGTCGACGAATTCGAGAACAAGGACGGCGATACCGAAGAGGTCATCACCATTTACGGCGAATACACCGCCTTCAACAACATCCAGAAATACATCGAAGACAAGGGTTATGAACTCGTTTCGGCCGGTTTCGACCGCTTCCCGAACGGCGAGATGAAACATCTCTCCGCCGAAGAGCGCGTCGAGCTCGACAAACTGCTCGAGAAACTCGAGGAGGACGACGACGTCCAAAACGTCTTCCACAACCTGTCAGAAGAATAATTTCAAAATACCTACGCACTATGAACCTCACACACATCGAACACCTGGGCATCGCTGTCAAATCCCTTGAAGAGTCGATTCCCTATTATGAAAATGTACTCGGTCTGAAATGCTACGCCATCGAGGAAGTGGCAGACCAGAAAGTGAAGACCGCTTTCTTCAAGATCGGCCAGACCAAGCTCGAACTCCTCGAGCCCACCTGCCCCGAGAGCACCATCGCCGGCTTCATCGAGAAGCGCGGTGAAGGTATCCACCACCTGGCATTTGCTACCGACGATGTGGCTGCATGCCTTGCAGAAGCCGAAGAGAAAGGCGTACGCCTGATCGACCAGGCACCCCGTCCGGGTGCAGAGCAGATGATGATCGCTTTCATCCACCCGAAGTCCACGAAGGGTGTGCTTACCGAGTTCTGCATGAAGAAGGAACAGAAATAAATAATATACTGAACTATGAGCCAACAGCTTGAAAAAGTAAAAGAGCTTATCGAACTGAGAGAGAAAGCTCGCATGGGCGGCGGCCAGAAAGGTATCGACAGCCAGCACGCCAAAGGCAAATACACCGCACGCGAACGCATCAACATGCTGCTTGACGAAGGCAGCTTCGAGGAGTTCGACATGTTCATGACGCACCGTTGCACGAACTTCGGTATGGAGAAGAAGACCTACCTCGGCGACGGCGTGGTCACCGGCTACGGCACGATCGCCGGCCGTCTCGTCTATGTCTTCGCGCAGGACTTCACCGTGATCGGCGGCTCACTCTCCGAGACCCTCGCGCAGAAGATCTGCAAGGTGATGGACATGGCTATGAAGAACGGTGCTCCCTGCATCGGCCTCAACGACTCGGGTGGTGCCCGTATCCAGGAAGGCGTCAACGCACTGGCAGGCTACTCCGAAATCTTCGAGCGCAACATCCTCGCATCGGGCGTGGTGCCGCAGATCTCCGCGATCCTCGGCCCTTGCGCCGGTGGTGCCGTGTACTCCCCCGCCCTCACCGACTTCATCATCATGTCGGAAGGTACCTCTTATATGTTCCTGACCGGTCCGGCCGTGGTCAAACAGGTCACCGGTGAGACCGTCACGCAGGAAGAACTCGGCGGCGCAGCCGTCCACGCTTCCAAGAGCGGCGTGGCCCAGTTCAAGGCCCCGACCGAGGAAGACGCCATCGCTACGATCCGCGAACTGCTGAGCTACCTGCCGCAGAACAACATGGAAGAACCGCCGTATGTCCCGACCGAGGACCCGATCGACCGCAAGGAAGACTCCCTCAACGAGATCATCCCGGACAGCCCGAACGCTCCGTACGACATGTACCAGGTGATCGGCGACATCGTCGATGACGGCAAGTTCCTCGAGGTCCACAAGGACTACGCGAAGAACATCATTGTGGGCTTCGCCCGCTTCGGCGGCACGGCTGTCGGCATCGTGGCCAACCAGCCGAAATACCTGGCCGGTGTGCTCGACATCAACGCTTCCCGCAAGGGTGCGCGCTTTGTCCGTTTCTGCGACGCCTTCAACATCCCTGTCGTGACCCTCGTCGACGTTCCTGGCTTCCTCCCGGGCACCCAGCAGGAGTACGGCGGCATCATCGTCCATGGTGCGAAACTTCTCTACGCATATGGCGAGGCAACGATTCCGAAGGTGACCGTGACGCTCCGCAAATCGTACGGCGGATCGCACATCGTGATGAGCTGCAAGCAGCTCCGCGGTGACATCAACTACGCATGGCCGACCGCCAACATCGCCGTCATGGGCGCTGAGGGTGCCGTGGCCGTGCTCTACGCAAAGGAAATCAAGGCCGAAGAGGATCCGGAGAAACAGAAGGAACTGGCCGAGGCAAAGAAGAAGGAATACAACGACCTCTTCTGCAATCCGTACAACGCTGCGAAGTACGGTTACATCGACGATGTGATCGAGCCGCGTAACACCCGTTTCCGCATTATCCGTGCCCTCGAGCAGCTCTCCACCAAGAAGCTCTCGAATCCGGCCAAGAAACACGATAACCTGCCTCTCTAACCAAACCCCAACTCTATGAAACATCTTAAACTGTTCTTGGCAGTTGTCGGTTTGACGCTGTGCCTCTCGGCGGGAGCGCAGAGCCAGGACGCAATGCGCCTGAACGAATACCTGGTGGTCAATACCGACGACTTCCAGGATGACTTCGGGCAGCAGAACGCCTGGATCGAGCTTTTCAACTCCTCCTACGGCACGGTGGACATCGCAGGATGCTTCCTCTCCGACGACGAGAACAACCTGAAGAAATACGCCATCCCGGGCGGTGACTTGGAAACCAAGATCAAGCCCCGCCAGCACGTCCTTTTCTGGGCGGACAACCAGCCGTACCGCGGCACGTTCCACGTGTCATTCGACCTGGCGAACGCCAAGGAAATCATCTTCACGAAGGGTGACGGCAAGACCATCATCGACCGCATCCCGGTCCGCCACGACCTGGGCGACAACGTCGCCTTCGGACGTGTCGAGGACGGCATCGGTTCCGTAGACGGCACCTGCGAAGGCTGGGCCGTGATGAGCCGTACCTCCCCGAGCACCAACAACGCGATGATCGACAAGGCCGCCAAGCCCGACCGTATGAAGGAGATCGATCCCTACGGTTGGATTCTGGCACTGACGGCGATGTCCGTGGTGTTCCTGGCACTTATCCTTCTGTACTTCATTTTCAAGGCCATTGGCAATGCCAACATCCGCGCCGGCAAGAAGCGCTCCGCAGCAGCTTCCGGTACCGATGTGAAGGCTTCCGCATACGGCGAGGTTCCCGGCGAGGTATATGCCGCCATCGCTACGGCTATGCACCTCTTTAATGAGGAAGGCGAAGGCCACGACGAGGAGAGCTTCGTCGTGACGCTCCACCACACCGACCGCACCTACTCCCCGTGGAGCTCAAAGATCTACACGCTCCGCGAAACGCCGCAGGTCAACAAAAGAAGAAGATAATCCCCTAACCCAGAAAAGACAATGAAAGAGTATAAAATCAAGATCAACGGTAACAACTACAACGTTACCATCGACGAGGTAGAGGGCAATGCGGCCAAGGTCGAAGTGAACGGCACGCCGTACAACGTCGAATTCGAGAGACCCATCTCGAAGCCCAAGACCATCAGCGTGGTCAACAAGCCCGCAGCTGCTCCCGCAGCCGGTCCGGCTCCCGCCAACAAGCCCGCTGCAGCTCCCGTTGCAGCAGGTGGAGCAACCGTCAACTCTCCGCTCCCGGGCGTCGTGCTCGAGGTCAAGGTGAAGGACGGCGAGAAGGTGACGAAGGGACAAGTCATCATGGTGCTCGAAGCCATGAAGATGGAGAACGCCATCGAAGCTCCTTGCGACGGTACCGTCACGATCAAGGCACAGAAGGGCGACTCCGTCCTCGAGGGCGCACCGCTGGCAGTAATCGCATAACCCCGAAGCCTTATGGGACATATTCTCGATAACCTGAAACAGTTCTGGCAGTTCACCGGGTTTGCGAACTTCGAGTGGGGCTACCTCATCATGATTGCGATCGGATGCCTGTTCATCTTCCTCGCCATCAAGTATGAGTGGGAGCCGATGCTGCTGGTCCCGATCGGATTCGGTATCCTGATCGGCAACATCCCCCTCTTCGCAGGGTTGAATGTCGGCGTATATGAAGAGGGCTCCGTGCTCAACATCCTGTACCAGGGCGTGCAGCGGGGCTTCTATCCGCCTCTGATCTTCCTTGGTATCGGCGCGATGACGGACTTCTCGTCCCTCATCGCCAACCCGAAACTCCTGCTGATCGGCGCTGCCGCACAGTTCGGTATTTTCGGTGCTTACGCCATCTCGCTGGCTCTCGGCTTTGATGCCGCACAGGCTGGTGCCATCGGCATCATCGGCGGTGCAGACGGCCCGACGGCCATCTTCCTGTCATCCCGCCTGGCTCCGACCCTGATGGGTGCCATCGCGGTCTCCGCTTATTCCTACATGGCTCTCGTGCCTGTGATCCAGCCGCCGATCATGCGCCTGCTCACCACCAAGAAAGAGCGTCTGATCAAGATGAAACCGCCGCGTCCGGTGTCCCCGACCGAGAAGAAGCTCTTCCCGATCATCGGCTTCCTCCTCACGGCCTTCATCGTGCCCTCCGGTATTCCGCTGCTCGGCATGCTGTTCTTCGGCAACCTGCTGAAGGAAAGCGGCGTGACCAAGCGTCTGGCCAACACGGCCAGCGGCCCGCTGGTGGACATCGTCACCATCCTGATCGGCGTGACCGTGGGTGCTTCCACCCAGGCCAGCCAGTTCCTCCGCTGGGAGTCCGTGAAGATCTTCATCATTGGTGCGCTCTCGTTCGTCATCGCTACGTTCGCCGGTGTGCTCTTCGTGAAGTTCTTCAACCTCTTCCTCAAGGAAGGCAACAAGATCAACCCGCTCATTGGCAACGCCGGCGTTTCGGCAGTGCCGGATGCAGCACGCGTGTCGAACAACGTGGGTCTGGAGTACGATCCGAAGAACTACCTGCTGATGCACGCCATGGGCCCGAACGTGGCCGGCGTCATCGGTTCGGCAGTCGCAGCCGGTATGTTGCTCGGATTCCTTGGCTAACAGGCCTTGCTTACATAAAAAAATCCGACCCCGAGGGGCCGGATTTTTTTATGGGTTGCAATCCCCTATTTGTAGAGGAATCGCTTGATCGACATCTTCGGAGTTTTCTCGAAGGGCTTGTCCATCACTTCCACCTTGTAGATCTGGCTGTATCCCGGCAGCTGGCGGTTTGCGCCGATCTTGATGTTCTCAGGGATGTTGGACTTGGCTTCGGCATCGAGCAAAGCTTTTGCGACAGCCTGTTCATCGAGGAAGACGAGGGCCACCAGCTGGCCGCCGCGCTCCACCACAACCGATTCCAGCACAAAGGGCTGGTTATTGACGATCGCCTCAACCTCTTCCGGATAGATGTTCTGACCCGAAGGGCCGAGAATCATGTTCTTTGAGCGGCCGCGGATGAAAATGTTGCCGTCGGCGTCAATGATGCCCAAGTCGCCCGTCTTCAGCCAACCGTCTTCGGTGAAAGCGTTAGCCGTAGCTTCCGGGTTCTTGAAGTAGCCGACCATGATATTCTCGCCACGTGCCTGGATTTCGCCTACCACATGCTGCGGGTCTTCGGAATCGATACGGACCTCGGCCACGTCGACGCATTTGCCGCAGGAGCCGGCCACATACTTGGTCCAGTGCTCATAAGCCAGCAGCGGGCAGGCCTCGGTCATGCCATAGCCCACCAGGTACGGGAACTTGATCCGCTTGAAGAGGCGCTCCACCTCGGGATTGAGGGCCGCGCCGCCCATGATGAATTCCAGGACATTGCCGCCGAACGCCTTCTCCAGGCCGTCCTTCACCTTCTTGTAGATGATATTGTTCACGCCGGGAATCTTCAGCAGGAACTTGACGACAGGCTTGTCGAGCGTCGGTTTCACCTTACCCTTGTAGATTTTCTCCATCACGAGGGGCACGGTGATCAACAGGTACGGCTTCACATCGGCGAAGGCCTTCATGAGCGTTGCCGGCGTAGGTGCCTTGCCCAGCCAGTAGATCGACGTACCGTTGCAGAGCGGATAGATGAATTCGATGACGAGGCCATACATGTGGGCCATCGGGAGCATCGAGACCATCTTGTCGCCGGCGGGCACATTGCGCTGGCTGTAGTCCACGTTTGCCGAGAAGTTGCGATAGGTCAGCATCACACCCTTCGGGTCTCCCGTCGAACCGGACGTATAGTTGATGGTGCTCAGGTCATCCCAGTTATCGGTCGGGAAATGGACATCGTCCGGGCCGTAGCCGTTCGGATGCTTCGCCGTAAACAGCGCCTCCATCTTGCCGTACGTCTCTTTCACCTTCTCGTCGACCGTCCACAGCGGCTGCCAGGTATCGACGTCGATGACGATCTTCAGGAGCGGCATCTTCGTGATATCGAGTTTCTTCCACTTCGCTTCGTTCGTGAAGAGCGCGAGGCTCTCGGAGTGGTTGACCAGGTGATTGACGCTGTCCGGCGTAAAATCGGCCAGGATCGGGACAACGACGGTCTCGTAGGTGTTCACGGCCATGTAGGCCATGCCCCAACGGGCGCCGTTCTGCGCACAGATGGCGATCTTGTCCCCTTTCTTGAATCCCAGCGCTTCGAACACCAGGTGGAACTTTTCGATCTGCGTGGCCATCTGCGCGTAGTCGAACGTCTCGCCGCCGATGTTGTTCAGTGCCGGCTTGTTCCAGAACTTACGGGTGGCTTCCTGCAGTCTTTCAAGGTAGTGCGGATATTTGTTCATATTGTCGGTTTAGATTCTTTTACTTGGCAAAGGCAACGGCCCGGGTTTCGCGGATGACCGTGATCTTGATCTGGCCCGGATAGGTCATTTCGTCCTGGATCTTGCGGGCGATGTCGGTGGAGAGTTCCTCGCACTGCTGGTCGGTCACCGACTCGGCGCCCACGATGACGCGAAGCTCGCGGCCGGCCTGGATGGCGTAGGTCTTCGTCACACCCGGATGCGAAAGAGCGATGCCCTCCATCTCCTTCAGACGTTTGATGTAAGATTCGATCACCTCACGGCGAGCACCCGGACGAGCACCGGAGATGGCGTCTGCCACGAGCACGAGCGGAGCAATGAGCGAACTCATCTCCACCTCTTCGTGGTGCGCGCCGATGGCGTTGCAGATGTCGGGCTTCTCTTTATATTTCTCAGCCACCTTCATACCCAGGAGTGCGTGCGGCAGCTCGGGATCTTCCTCGCACACTTTTCCGATATCGTGGAGCAGGCCGGCGCGACGTGCAGCCTTGGTATTCAGGCCAAGTTCAGATGCCATCGTAGCGCAGATGTTGGCCACCTCGCGCGAGTGCTGCAGCAGATTCTGACCGTAAGAACTGCGGTACTTCATGCGGCCGATCAGGCGGATCAGTTCGACGTGCAAGCCATGGATGCCCAGGTCGATGCAGGTGCGCTTGCCGGTCTCCATGATCTCGTCGTCCAACTGCTTGCTCACCTTCTCGACCACCTCTTCGATGCGGGCGGGATGGATGCGGCCGTCGGCCACAAGCTGGTGGAGCGCCAGGCGAGCCACTTCACGACGCACCGGATCGAACGACGACAGGAGAATGGCCTCCGGTGTGTCGTCCACGACGATCTCAACGCCAGTTGCTGCTTCCAGGGCGCGGATGTTGCGACCCTCGCGGCCGATGATGCGGCCCTTGATCTCGTCATTGTCGATGTTGAAGACCGTGACGGCATTCTCGATGGCCGTCTCAGGCGCCGTGCGCTGGATCGTATTGATCACGATGCGCTTGGCTTCCTTGCCGGCGTTGATGCGGGCCTCATCCATCACCTCGTTGATGTAGGACATCGCCTCGGTACGGGCTTCGGCCTTCATGTTCTCGACCAACTGGTTCTTAGCCTCGGAAGCCGTCATGCCGGCCACTTCCTCGAGCTTTTCAATGACCTTTCCGCGGAGTTTCTCGTACTCCTCGCCTTTCTTGTTGGCTACGTCGATCTGGCTTTTCAGGTTTTCGCGCAGGGTATCGACTTCCTTCTGCTTGCGGCCCAGGTCGGCGTTCTGCTGGTTGAGCGTCAGCTCACGCTGCTTGAGCTTGTTCTCCATCTGGAGTGCCTGCGCATTACGCTCGTTGATATAGGCTTCGTGCTCGCTCTTGAGCTGTAGGAATTTCTCCTTGGCCTGGAAGATCTTCTCCTTTTTCAGGGCCTCGCCCTCTGCTTCGGCTTTCTTGAGAATCTCCTCACGCTTGCCCTTCAATATGAAATTTCTGATCAGGATCTGGGCACAGACGGCCACTCCTGCAGAGATAATGGCTGTTAGAATAATGGTGAGTGTAATTGACATGGTGTAAATATGTTGTAAAAAATGAATTCTACCACATACTTACGATTGAAAAAAGCCGTTAGCCCTGGTCTATCGAAAATCTTAATAAATAAGATTTGAGCTCCGATTGTGCCGCAGACTTCCAACGTCCTATAAAAATAGAATCCCCCGAAGGGTCACCCAGGCCTGTCTTTGGCGTTCGAGTTGGCTCGGTTTAAAAAATAGTGTTGATTTTGGCAAAGAGCAAAACTAACGGCTGAGGTATTCTTTCAATCCTGCATCCAATTCTTCCAGACGCTGGATCAAACGGCTGTTCTCGTTGTTGCTTCTGGCTTCCGTCTCAAGGAGCTTCATTTCTTCCGAAAGGAGGATCATCCTGAGCACGTCAGCCGTATCCTGGTTCCGGTAGTCATAGCGCACGGACTCGTATTCCTTGTTGATACGTGCTGCAGCAGCCCGGATCAATTCTTCCCGCTCGGAGTCAACCATGAACTCACTGTCCCTTCCCGCTATCTTCAATGTAATCCTTTGTTTCATCTTCTTCCCTCCTCTCCTTTATTCATTCAACAGGCCTACACACGCATCTATCTCCTTGATCAGCTTAGCGATCATCCGCCGGGCCTGCGTCCTGTCTCCGGACGTTCCCATAAAAGCATCTTTCAATCGTAAGGTATCTATCTGTTTTTCTATATCTTTTAGTTTAGTTTCCTTTTTATTCAATTCCTTTTCACAGCGGGCCAGACGGGCTTTCAGGTCGACATTTTCCCTGTCGAGGGTCTCGTATCGCGAGACCAACTCCTCGATTCTCGATTTCAGCCGTGTAGCAATGTCCTGTTCCATACTGTAAATAATCGGGCGAATATAATGATTATTTTACAAATTTCCAATTTGTTGCAACTGCCGGGACAATCTCGTCCTGGCCAGTGATGTAGTCGCCTATGATCGAGCGGATGTCCTTAAATTTCTCCACCACCGTCACCTGCTTCGGGTCCATACCGGCGCCTGCGGTCAGCAATTCGCCTCCGCCGTTGGCCCGGTACGAGGTCATCGCCACCTTATACGTCTTCTGAGGATCGAACGGCGTACCGTCCGCCATCGAGAGAATGTTCACGCGCTCCCCTTCCGTCGCGCTGCGGCTCACCTCGTAGTTGATACCTGCCGCCGAATCCCAGTTGTAGCACGGGCCTTTCCGATTGACCCACAGGTCATAGGAGTACTCCATGTAATCCTTCACCTGCTGTCCGGTCATCTCGATAAGATAGAGCTCGTTCTCGAATTTGTAGAGGGACACCAGGTCGCGGAACGTGATCACGCCCTTGGGCACGACGCCCGTGCTGGTCAGCGGAGCGGCAAACGAGATATCGGCGCCCGAAGCGGCCAGCTGTACGGTCTGGACCAAGTTTATATACGACGAGGGACCGTCGAGCGCATCAGCAAGGAAGATGTTGTCGGCGAGGTTTCCGATCGGACGGTTGGCAAAGGCCTTGACGGCGAGGAAATCGTCGCGGAAGGTCGCGTTGTAATCAGGATCGGGGGCATACTTGTCCATCGGAACGAGCTTATACTCCACCTGCTTGCCCACAACACGCCCGTTCTTCACGGTCAGCGTGAAATCGGCCTCGCCCACGACAACGGCTTTCGACCCGGCATTGAGCAGGATCACGCTGCCGGCAGGGTTCTCCACCTCGCGGGCGGTGGGACGGTGGTCATGGCCGCACAGCACAAGATCCACGCCGGAAAGCGTGGAGGCAAGGTACAGGGCCTCGTTCTCGCGGTCAGGCAGCTCGGTGCCTGTGCCGGAATGAACGGCCATCACCACCAGGTGCGGATTCTCCCGGTTGATGACCTGATCCACCTGCTGCTGAGCGATGTCATGAATCATCTGGAAATCAATGCCATGCCAGACTTTGGAGGCCAGCCAGCTCTTGATGTTTCCGTTGGTCATGCCGATGACGGCCACACGGACACCGCCGCGTTCCGCCACGGTATAGGGCAGGAAATAGGAGTCGGACACCAGTTTGTTCTTGGGGTTCTCATCCATGTCTGCGACACCGTTTTCATCCCGGTCCTGCGCGGCGTTCGCTGCCAGATAAGGGACGGACATTTCCGTCTTCATGCGATCGTACACATCATGGCCCGCCTCAATGTCGTGGTTGCCCACGATAATGGCGTCATAGCCCAGGTAGGCCGCGATGCGCGGATAGACATGCGCCTCTTCGACCGCTACGAAGTTGTAATAATAGGCCGCATTGTCACCCTGCAGGTTGTCTCCCACATCGATCAGGACGGGTTGCACACCCTTTCCACGAAGTTCCTTGAGGAAGGTGGAGACGTTGGACAGCGACGTTTTGGCAGCCACTCCGTCCACGTACGTGGAATCGAAGTAAGCGCCGTGCACGTCGGTGGTCGTGCAAACTGTCACGGCGTATTCCCCGTCCTTGAGAGCTCCCTTCGAGGAAATCAGGGAAATGAGGCATCCGATTCCGAAGCCGAGACCAAAGAGGGCCACGAGGATCGCTGCAATATTCAGTACGCTTTTCTTCATCTGTTATTCGGTTGGGTTTGGGTTCCAGTATAAAGTTCAAAAGAATCCGCGTCGCTGCTCACGGGGAAGCGTTCGCGGTAGTGGGCCAGGCGCTTCATCGACAGGGTTGCCTCGTAGAAGCGGACGCCGCGGACACGCCGCCGGCGCGCGATGTCGAGGCCAAAGAAGTCCACGATCATCGAGCCGCCGTTGTAATCGCAGAGCGAGTCGCTGCCGACGCGATTGCAGAACGCCGCGTAGCAGGCATTCTCGACGGCACGGGCATGCGTCAGGATAGTAGCCGCCTCGATGCGGGAAGAAGGCCAGTTGGCGATGTTCACCAGCAGGTCGTAGCCGCAGTCCACATTACGGCTCCAAACGGGGAAGCGCAGGTCGTAGCACACGTTCAGCTCGATTTTCCAGCCGAGGTAGCTTACCGTGCAACGCTTCGCGCCAGGCACATAGGCCGGGCTTTCGCCCGAAGGCGAGAAGAGATGCCGCTTGTCGTAGTGCCACTCGCGGCCGTCCGGCGCAACAAAGCGGCAGCGATTCACGCGCACCGCCCCTTTCGGGCTGTCGGTCCACGTGGGAATCGACGCCACAAGGG
>Ga0310696_10005566_pt1 | contig 15177 bp, 17 predicted proteins | sample AusTroGonzalo_MG_4_FD_203885 | JGI IMG/M metagenome (GOLD analysis project Ga0310696, IMG submission 203885) | Bovine rumen microbial communities from tropical cattle in Woodstock, Queensland, Australia - Gonzalo_02 (v2) (version 2) | ecosystem: Host-associated > Mammals > Digestive system >...
CGTCAGTGTGCTGTCATAATATGAGTTCGCCATTTCTCACCCCTCACGTTCCTTGGTTGACTGGTATAAGCTCTGCAACATCAAACAACACTTCCCCATCTTCAAAGGCAAGCTCTCCCTTGCGGATGTAGATGACAAGCCCGTTGTTTTCTTGGTTCTGCGCATCCAGTATCGCCTTGAGATTGCGGTCAATCTCCGCGCCGCTCATCATTGTTTTGATTGCCATGTCTCCACCTCTTCAGCTGTCGGTGTTCGGAAGGTAGATCAGGACGCACCCGTTTCCGCCCTTTCCACCTTTTCCGCCGCCGGAGCCATACCCATGTCGCTTGGCTATGGTTGTGATTTCCTTGCTGTTTGCCTTTGTCGTTCCGAATTTGTAAATGATGACCGTAGACGCACCGGCCCCACCGCCTCCACCGTGTCCGCCGTCACCGCCGCATCCATACGGTTTCTTTGTCATGTTTGCGGCTGGCACATAGTGGTAGGAGTTGTCATTCAATGGGTCATTGTGTCTACCACTCAGCGCTCCTGTGACGGTCAGATATAGTGTGTGCGTCGGTTCTGGCTCTGGTTCTGGCTCTGGCTCTGGCTCCGGTTCCGGTTCCGGCTCAGGTTCCGGTTCAGGCTCAACATCGTCCCAGTCATCCCCAGTATCGTCCGGGTCTACCGGATCATCTGGGTCTTCGATATCAACGGCGAAACGCCCAATCAGGTAATCCTTCTCAACACCTTCGGCATTGCCATACACCATCGTCCAAGCAACTTGTGCGGCATGGTTAGGAGCTACTGAATAAGGAACATCAGAATATTCAACGGCACGAGTTGTATTTAATCCACCCTCATACCAGTAGACTGTTTTGTCCATATATGTATAAATTGCCGCTTGCCATGTATCAAGATTTATTGACCCTTCATCCGTTTGCTCACCTGTTTCAGTGTTCTCCGTTATCCACGACATTGTTCCAACTGTGCCGGGATTGTTTGATGCTATAAGGATGCCGATTCCATCACTACGCATCCAAGCCGTCATCGGACCGTATGGATTCCACGTATAAGTTGTTCTGTATTTTGGGCCTTGATAGGCTTGGGTTTCTATTACAAGTGTTGCTGATCCTGTTGTCGCTATCGGTTGCGGATAGTTACCTGTGTCAAGATCAGAACCTCGTCCACCTTTTCCTGTTGCGTAAACACTCGCCACTCCGTCTGCAATTTCGACATACCATCCTGTGATCTCAATGTTCTTGTCGAGTTGCCTTGTTGCGGTTGACATTGAACCGTCTTTGTCATTCCTGCATCCTGCGGTAACTTCTGTTGCGGTTGGCTGAGTCGTGTCCACTTCCACCCAGAACGAGTAATCATCTGTTGAATAACTTCGCGTATCTTGGTAATCAAGGTCTCCGCTTTCTCTCTGTGCCATTACTCACCACCCCGGTTTTTCCGTTCTGTTCATCATTCGTCCTCCAGAACCTCCCAGCTTGCCGACTGGTCGCTTCCGCCGTCCATATGCGAGTGACCGTTGCGTCCGAGTCCGACGGCAGCACCAGCGCCGTTACCGCCGGGGACTTTCAGTTTTGCTTCCGACAGATCCGGAATTCTGGTCATCTCTCTTCCGGTCGAGCCGCCTTTGTAAACGGTTCCGTCAGGGCCTGTAATGTCCTCGCCGTCCGTGACCCAGTTGAATGACGTACCCTTCTCGATCCGTCTCGCGCCGCCCTTGCCACCTTTTTTCCCGCCGATTCCGCCGATTGCGTATGTATCTCCCTTGACCGGGTCTCGATAACCGCCAGCCTCAACAGTACCGCTTGCGCTGCTGTAAGTAATCCCGCCAATCGTGAAAGTCGTTGCCGTTCCTGCGCTTCCCTGATTGACGTTTCCGCTCCATGCGTTCGCGTCCTCGTAATTCGCGATCAGCTGGCTTATCTGCGCGTCCGTGTACGTCACACCCGGCTGTTCGTTTTCCAGTGCCTCTCGGAGTTCCGCAACCGTGTCCTTTCGGAATCCAGTCGCCGCGCCTCCTTCGCCTCCGACACCGATCTTCCAGTGGCATACTGTTCCCGGCGTGGCGTTTTCTATCGTGACTGAGTATATCTTTCCACCGGAACCGCCTGAACCTCCAGCACCTCCGTCGCCGCCTTCCGCGCCGTACCAGATCGCCGACAGGTCTGCATCCTGATCCATCTCGATATAGGTGATCGCGTCGTCACCGTTGTAGCCGGGTTCTCCGGAACTGCCGCCCTGACCGCCTCCGATCAGCACGACCCTGAACGATGTGACACCGTCCGGAACAACCCAGTCTCCTTCTTCCTCTTCGCCGGGGTCTGGATCTTCGTCCGGGTCTGGCAGGATCGGATCGATAATGGGATAAAGTCCTGCCTGTCCAGCGGGTTCATAGCCCGGATACCACTCGCAGCTTGCCTTGTTGATGGCTGACACCGTGATATCCATGCTGGCAAGGTAGGCGCTCTCGTTTTCCTTGAACGGGTTGAGGACGGAGTACGCCCTTCCGCACTTCGGCAGTTCTGTCTGGATTCCCTGTGCGTTGACGAGCTTTTCGTAGACAATGCTGCCTGTTACTTTCTTGACGAAGTTTGTCTGGCAGTAGAATGCGTACAGTCTGTTCAGCAGATTGTCCGAGTTGATGACGTTGACCGCCGTGCAGTCCGTCACGCTGATGGTCTTCTTCTCCTCTGCCTGTGCGTTTCCCTTCATGACGGTGCGTGTCGAGTGCGTGTACGGTTTCCCGGTCAGAACTCCGTTCCCGGACACCACCGCGCTGTTCTCGTTGGCTGATACCAGCGTAAGACCTGTCGCCGTGATCGTGCTGACAATGATTGGCGCGGAGTCAAACCACACTTCCTTGTTGCTTACAGACTGTGCCGACGTGTTGTCGAACAGCGTCACCGCGTCAACCGAAGTCACTGCCGTGTAAGTGTGTTCGATGACCGTGACTTTTTCGTAGGGTTTGGTATAGTCCACGCTTCCCTCATTGTAGACAACGTCATCGGAAATCGCGTCCGGATTCTGAGGCGCAGTATAGATGAATGTGAAGTGCGGATTCCCCTGACTGTTTCGGATGATATTGACACCATACGCGAAGATCAGCTGGTACAGGTTGTCCCGCTTCGTCGCTCTCGGAAGCCAGCAGCTGACAGGCAGATCGCGCACGTCTTCGTCTATCGTGTAGCTGATGACAGAAGCTCCCGTTCCGTGCATACCCTTCGCCAGAATATGTGCCAGCACCGTCCCGAAGGTCATCGGCGTGTTCCCTGACGGCTGGAACAGTCCGCCGCCGTGCATCTTGTTCTCCAGCAGTCCGATAGCAGACACCGCATTGATCTGGTACTCGTTGATGCCTCTGCGGTTGACCGATTCCAGATAGAACTTGCCGACCAGTTCCTGATTCTGGTAGAACCAGATCGGTGTCTCGTTCGCGAGGTTGATCAGGTTGGACGCGCCGATGGTGTCCCCCACGTCAACCGCGAAGATCTCACCGACACCCGTTGTGATCTCCTGACCGTTGGATGACCGGAAGTGGTAGATGTCCACAAGGTTGCTGATCTTGTCCTGCACGACCGGGGTGAACGTGTCGATGCTGAGATCCTGTCCCACCAGCGCCACGTTCATCACCAGATTCGCTTCGATGATGTCGTCGTTCTCAAAATAGTAGGACGGCGTGGAAGGTGGAATCGCGCCGATATAAATCTGATTCGTGTTTGCCACTTTCCGTCACCGTCCTATTTCTCTATCAGCGGGAAGGCTATGCCGTCCCGCTTTGCCAGCGTGTAGGTCGAGTCGTGGTTGTTTGCGTACATGACCTTTGATGTCGTGCTTCCTGTCAGCGGATCTGTGTACGCTACCGTAACAAACTCAGGCATCAGCAGGTTCATCAGGATCTGGTGTTCCCGCCATGTAAGCGGTCGGCAGGTGATGTCCATGCGGATCTTCGTTGACACGCGGTCACGGATCATGGTTCCCGCGAGATTTCTCCCTGCGTTAACGCCGTCGATGTCATTGCGGCTCCACTTCACGCCCTGATATTTGATGTAGTCGGTGATATCGACCCCGTTTATTGCGATTCTCATTTCCAATCACCGCCTTACGCAAAGTTGTTGATCATGGAGATGCCCTTTTCCTTCTCGACCGCTTTGTAGTCCGAATATGTCGCCCGTGCAAACTCTCTTCCGTTCACGTTGAACACGACCGTTCCGCCGGACTTTCCTGTTCCGCCTGTCTGCGAGAATGCCGTCATGAACGCGTCGTAGCAAGCATCAGCAATACCGGCTGTGATCTGGTCGTTGTTGGCGACCGCAGTCCTTCCGTTGGAGAACTTTCCGACAAGCTCCGTGTGGTTTGCGAAGAAAAGTCCGTCCTCCGGGAATCCGCCTGTCGCATAGCCGTTGACAGAACTGGAATTCTTGGAACTGCTGGAACCGCTGGAAGAGGATGTCACCTTGCTCTGCGCGGACGCTGCCTTGTTGCATGCCGACACGATCCGGTTCATGCTCTTCACAATGCTGTTCGCCGCGCTGTTGGCGCTGCTGGACATGTTGCGCATATAGGTGGAGAACCGCTTGGACATGTTCGACGCTGCGGTCGCAACGCTTGCCATCGAATTGTTTACGTTTGCCTTGAACTTCTTGGACTCGCTCTCAGCTTCGCCCATGCCTTTCTTCATGTCCTTGGTCTCTTCGCTGAATTTCTTTCTGACAGTTTCTATGCTGCCCGTCGCGCTCTCTTCCCACTTGTCCACGTTTGAAGCACTTGTGTCCAGATCGCTCTTGATGGTTTTGGTGCTTCTCGTGACTTTCTTGGACGTGCTCTCTGCATTTGTCGAGATGTCCTTTGTGCTGGATTTCGCGTCTTTCAGGTTGCTCTTCACTTCCGAAGACGTGCTCTTTGTATCTTTCTTGATCGCCTTCAGAATGTCCGCCATCTCGCTCTCGGTCATCTCGCCTGAGTCAACGAGCGCTTGCAGTGCTTCCTCAATCGGTGTCTTCAGGTTGATTCCGAGAACCCTGCGCAGATCCGACTCGGACGCGATAATGCCGCCTTCAATCTCTGATACGATTTTGCTTCCCGTTGTTGCGCTGTTTTGCTCCGCTTCGTACAGCGCCTGACTGACCGGATCTAATATGTATCCTTGCATCGTCGCGTCGAGATCAGCCTTCTGCATTTTGATTCCCTCTTCAACGCCGATGATGATGTCCCGTCCGGCGAATTCGCCTTTGTTGTACCACATTCTGTCCGCTTTTTCCTTGCCAAACACAATCACGTCCAGAATGTAAGCGAAGACATTGTGAACTGCCGCCCAGTCAACAGAACTGATCGCCGTGCTGACAAGGTTTTTGAACATTTCTTTCAGCTTTGAGACAAAATCCATTCTGCTTTCCGGAGGCCAGATGATATCCAGAATCTCGATGAACATGTCCTTGACAAGTACTAATCCTTCCTTGATGGCATCCCGGATATCTTCCCACGGGATCTTCTTGAAGAATTCCACAATATTTGTTGTTACCGTCTTGACAAGACCGTCCGGGAACAATTCTTCTTTCAACGTGACTGCGAATGTCCACGCCTTCTGAATCAGTGTTACAAATGTTTCTTTCAGTTCGTTGGTCTTGATTCCTGAAAAGAAGTTCTTGATTGCTGTGGCAATTTTTTCTGGACTCATGCTGTCGATCCACTCAATGAGTTCCTGCATGGCTCCGAGCAGAATATCGCTCAGTCTCTCCGCCAGCTTTTTCGCATTGTCGCCTTCTGACAGATACTCAAACGCCCCGTAGATTACGTCCCACAGCGCCGTCCTAATTCGGATCATCAGTCTGCCCAGCGTGTTGAAGTTGATCTGGTCACCGAGGCTGTCAAGGAGCGACGCGATCTTGTATCCGAGATTCTGGAAATCGTATCCCTTCAGGAAGTTGTACGCGAAGTCAATCGCGTTTTGAAGGAATTTACCGATCTTTGTTCCGAGTCCAGTCCAGTCAAAATTATCTGTGAGACTGTTCAGTTTCTCTGCAAGAGTTTTCCCAAGCGTTGCCCAGTCTCCACTCTCCAGCGAACTGAGCAAATCCTTCAGCCAACTTTCAATCTCAACTTCCTCAAACATGGAACCGTAGTCCGTTCCGCTGTCACTGCCAGACCCAGAGCTGCTGGAATTGTCCGTAAGTTTGTTGATCTCGTCGAATCCCATCAGTTGGTTTTTCCACTCGTCCGCAGCATCCGCAGCGTCTTCGGTTTCGTCCTTCCAATTCTTGACGTAGCTTGTTGCCTTCAGATAGGTTGACTTGCCGCTGAGTATCGCGAAGAACTCCGTAATGACCTCGACTGCCCTCTGAATCATTTCGATAATCTGCGTAAGGATCGGCTCAATCGTTGCCACCAGAGTTGTCCACGCCGCGCCAAGCTGGTTACCCATTGTGTAGCTGGAACTGGACAGACTGTCATACGCTTCCGAAATGTACTTCGTCGCGTCCCCGATCTTTTTGCTGTACCAGTAGGCGTTCTCCGCGCCCTCGTTCAAAGTGTCTGTAACCGCTTTGATCGCGCTTCGGATAACACGATAAAATGCGACCCTCGTTATGGAACTGATTATGGACTTTACCTTTTTGAGTGCGTTTGTGATTGAGTTAATCCCAGATCTGTTCGCAACAAAACTTGCGGTTGCGCTCACAAGCTTTTTCATCGCATTCCACGCAGACGTAATTGCTGTTTTCAGCGCATTAAAGCTAATACTTGCGACAGTCTTGGCGAGATTCCATGCAGAGCTTACAGCTTTTCCGAGCAAGCTTACTACAATACTGATGCCGGGAGCAACGCTCGACGTAATAGCTGTACCAACACTTGACCAGTAGCTTTTAATCTGCGAAATGTTCTTCTGCCAGCTTGTAGTCCAGTTCATTTTGCTTGCCGCATCATTGATTTCCGCAAACGTGCTTACTGCGGTTTCTTTGAGACTATCGAACGCCGGTCTGACATTGCTGAGTATCTCTTGAGAAATCGCCTTCAGGTTTGTCATCATTTCTGATGCCCACCCCTGATTCCCAGTAAATGCCGGTACAGAAGATGCTCCCCCGCCGATGGTTCCGCCTGTTTTATCCTGCAATCCGCCTGTCGAACCGCCAGCCGCAGCCGTTTCCTCTTTTGCCGCCGTCAGGGAATTGTATTTGTCAATCAGTTTCTGTATCTGTGCGATTGCGGTTGCGATCCCCTTGTCGTCAATAACACCTGCATCCATCTTTTGCCGCAAGCTTGCCTTCAGCGCTTCAATCTTTGCCTTCAGCAGATCCGTCTCACTCAACGCAAGTGCTTGATCAACCGTCATATCCTTGAAGATGTTCGCACCCGTTGTGTTTCCGATGCTTCTTGTCGATGCGGAGAATCCTGTCAGGTTCACACCTTGTAGCTTGCTGAGTGCCGTCGTTACGCGCTCTATGCGGGAGATCGTCGGATCGTCAATCTTGCTTACTGCGTCCGAGAAAGCTTTCACGTTTTCGGCGAGCTTTGAGCCGATGCTGATTCCCTTTAGTTTTCCGAGTGCATCTGCCAGAGCGTTGACCTTTTCCCCGTTCAGTTCGTTGATTGTCCTTATGCTCTCGCGCAGTCCGTTGCCGACATTTCCTTCGGAAGCGGATTTGATGCCCCTCAAGGCTTTTGCTATGTTATTAAGTTTGTTTACAGTTTCTTCAGGTGATGAACTGATTACGATTTCCAAACTGTCAATCTGTGCCATCAGAACATCCCCCTTTCCTACTGGATTTTTTTATCCCAGCCTTTCCCAGCATCCACAAAGTTGTTCATCCACGCCAGCGCCCATACTGCTTCCTGCTCTTCCTGCTCCTCGGTCTTCTCGGCTTCCATCTTCTGTTCTTGCAGGATCGGCATGTCCGGGTATTCCGCCTTTTCCGCATTTTTGTCCCGGAACATATTTCCAACGACGGCATCCAGCGCCCGCATAACGTAGAGTCCGTTTAGCCACGCCTCTTCGTCCATGCGCTCCTGACGCAGTTTCTCCGCTTTGTAGTACGCCCGTACCATAAGGGGATCGCCATACCAATACTCATCGTAGGTCATGCCGATACTCATATAGTACGGGCAGTCATGCTCAAGTAATTCTGATAATGACAGTGGCTTTTTGCTCGGTTTCTTTTCCCTTACAGTTCCACTGTCACGTCCGCGTTTTTTGCCAGATCCTCCTCATCCTGAACATTGTTGCTGGTAGCTGCCTGATTGTACAAAACGATCAGTCGTTCCAGCATCTTCGGGGAGAGTCCGTGCAGGACGTTGAACAGAATGTTATCCGTCTGGGATTTTGTCATCTTGCGATGATTTTTCCGAAAGCTGTAGTAGAACAGTTTCGGGATGTTGGTCGCGGGAAAATCCGTTACTTCATCGATCTTGAATCCGTCCCTGTCCATTGCGAACAGCGTCTCCCGATTGAAGTCCAGTTCGTAAGTTTCCCCGCTCTTGTTGTCGGTCAATTTAATCGGATTTACCCGGTCTTCCAACATAAATTTTTATCCTCCTATCAGGTGGAGAGTGTTGCCTTGTCGCCCCATGCGGGTGCGCTGGAAGGCGTGACGTACAGCGTGGTCTCTGCCATCGAGCCGACAGACGCTTCGTTCAGTCCGAGGGGAGAGGGTTCGCCTTGGAAGAAGACAGCCTTGGTCAGCTTCGGGTGAACAACCGTCCACCACATGGCGCTGGTGCTTGCCATCGAGCCGAACGCGGTGTTGACGCTTCCCCACAGGGCAATCAGGTCTTCGGTCAGGTTCGCGCCGAACTCCAACGCGCCGCCGAGATCCTTCAGGGCCGGGACATAGGTTTTATACTCGGTCTCCAGAAGGGTCGTCGATTCGATGGTGTCGGGGGTCGGGTTGAAACTGGGCATTGTCTTCACTTCGGGGATCTGGGTGTACCCGCTCGACGGAGCCGCTGTTGCAGGGCCGACGCAGTAAGCAAGGTACATCCCTGCGGTGGAATATCTGGTACTCACAGTAAATCATCCTTTCTGTTGTTTATCCTTGGTTCTGGTAGATCCAGAAGTCCTTGTCGATGATCGCCTCATAGCGACAGACAAGTCTGTAAATGGTCGCGTCCTTCAGGTTCGGTACTTGTTCGCGGAAGGTACGCGTGAATCCGATGCTTTCCATCACCGTGTCTGCGGTGTTGGCAATCGCCTTCGCTTCCGATTTCTTCCCGGAAGCCTTGTTGCTGTACACGTTGATTTCGTACATCACGGACGCGGCGTTTTCGATCTTCAGCGTCCGCACCCGTTCGTAGACCCGGTTGTCCGCTTCCACAATCGAGACGGCGGGAAACCGCGCAGGAGATTCCACATATTCGCTGTCGATATGCACCCCTGAGTGAGCAGACCGAATAGCCTTTGCGACCGTATCAAATACATCCGATTCGATATCAATCATCTTTGAAAACCTCCCGTGCGATCTGAAGCACTTCGCTCCTCATCTGTCTGGACGCGTTGTACATCGGCATGTTGGCGGGGTTGCCGTAAGTGTGGACGTAGCCGTCATGATCCGGGTCGTCCTTCCCGTTGGTTCCCTTCTCGCCTTTGTACCGCCAGCCGCCGTTCAGCTTGCCGAGTCCGTGACCGTATGTACCGACATCCCCGATTCCCATCTCGTTTCGCTTCGGATGGTAGGTCTGGAAGGTAACGCCGGTTCCGAACTCAATAAACAGAACGGTGTATCCGCTTGCCCGGATGACCAGCACGTCCTGATCATCCATCATCTCAACGCTGACATCGTTCCTGCCGTCATAAACGGCGTCCTCAAAACCCTGTTCCGCGATCAGATACCCGGCAGCGCCAAGCCTCCGTCTCAGTTCGGCTACCTTCGCCTGAAAACTTCCCACATAAGTCTCCAGCTGCTGGATCGCCGCCTCGATGGAATCCGGGTTGAGCGTCATGGAAATCTTCACGACACCTTCACCTTCCTGATCGCGATGGAAACGCTGTTCAGGCTCTTCGCTACCCGCTTGACGATGTAGTCATAGGCGGGACGGCTGTACGTTGCCGGGACAAACTGCGGCTCCGGCTCGTCACCGGATTCTCCGTCATCTCCCTCACCGTCATCCGCCGCGCCGGGTTCCGCGTCCTCGCCGTCATCCGTTCCCGTTCCGTCCGTTCCGCCGTCCTGCGGTTCGTTTCCTTCCCCGCCGTCAGACGGTTCGTCCGGGTCTTGGTCGCCGTCATCCGGCTCCGGGTCAGGATCTGGATCAGGCGTTTCGATGATGTAGGTCTCGATGTTCGTGTACTCAGGCGCTTTGTCAACGAACAGCACCGTGCTCTCCGTGATGGGACAGGTCAGGTCGTCCGTGACAATCACCTTGTCGTATCCCTCAAGGTTGCCGAACTGCTCGACACTGCTCTGCCCGGTCGCCGGTGAGATGTTCGCCCTTGCCGACACATGCGCGTCGTAGTAGGGAATCGTCTCGCCCGTCTCGTTGCCGTACTCGTCGAGCATCCTAACTTCCTTCGTCGGGTCAAGCAGACAGTAGTAAAAGGTCTGCTTGTTTCTCTCAAGACATCTCATTGCGGAACCTCACAAAGCGGTGTGACCCGTCCCAGCAGATCCGAATCGTCCACACTGTCATAGGTTCTTGAGATCCCGTTCTCATTGTGGACTTTCTCACCCTCCGCGCCCCGGCGGTCAAGGTATCTCGCCGCCAGCTGGCACTGGATGATTTCGTACCGTGCAGGAACCGTCGCCCCGTCCGGTAGTGCCGTGTATGCCTCGTACAGTCTGTTCAGGACTGCGTTCTCAGCAAGCGAGAGGTACACTCCGACCGTAGCGTCCGTTGTCTCTCCACTCAGTGTTTTCACCATCGTGATTTTCTCTGCGCTTGTCATTGTGTGCCTCCCGTTTGTTATCTCTTCCCGCCCCGAAACGCCGGGGCGGGATTTTCTGTTTTAATCGGTCTTCTTCGACCGTCCGCGCCGCTTCGGTGCTTCCTCAGTCTTATCAGGAAGGTTGGTCGCAGTCTCGGCCCTTTCTCCCTTATCGGTCTGAGTAACATCAGCAAGCGTGGTCATGTTCTGCGGCCTTTCCTCACTAAAATGTCTGTGAAGCATCATGGCGGCTCGTTCTCCTATCAGGCCCCGACGGAGAGCTTGATCATGCCCTTCGGGTTGAGCAGGTACGGTGCGCAGATCTTGCTGCCCTTGATGACCGTGGACTCGTTGAGGATGTCGCGGTCGGTCTCAATGAAGGTGTCGCGCTTCATGAAGACGGCAAGGGTGCGCGGTTTCACAATGTAGAGGTTGCCGCTGGAAACAAGACGGTTGGAGATAACGACCTGACAGCCGTATGCCATGCCGACAGCACCCTGTACGCGGACGTTGGCAGCGATCTCGCTGGCGGGAATCCAGTTGGAACCGACCAGTTTCGCGTAGAAATCGGGGGTTACCATCAGAACTTTGTCGCCTTCGTTGTCCTCGCCGTATTTGGCAAGGGCCTTGGGGATGTCTTCCGGCGCGAGAGCAGTCGCGCTGTCGCTGGTGCTGTAGTTCTGAGCGCTGGAACTGTTCGCAGCCAGAGCCGCCAGCAGGAGGTTGTCCAGACTGTCAGCAAGAGCGGTAGCGATCTGCATACCAGCCTCTTCAATCGGGTTGCCATAGGCACTCAGAGCGGCCTCATCGGTGATCTGAACGGCAGTGCCGATCTTGATGACAGACACGCTGGTCGTGCTCTGGACGAGACGTGCAAGAGGAATGTCGTGTCCTTCACTGACGGACACTGCGGCTCCAATGTAGCTGTAGAACGGAAGCTTAACCGTATCGCCAGCGCCAGCCGCCAGAGTGCGGTCGATCAGGGCGAGAGGTGCGAACACCATGTTGTCGGTAAGCTTGGTCTCCACGATGTCGGCAATGACTTCGGGGATAAACAGGTTTTCACGGTAGGTTCCGTAAGTGGTATCAACTGTTGCCATTGATAATCATCCTTTCTCTTTGTCGGGAGGCATCGTTACGCCCTCCCCATCAGTTTTCTGTATTCGTCGGTATGCTCTGTGAAGAACTTGGCACGATCCTTGTAACTCATCGCGTCAAGCTGTTCTCTGGTCATGGTCGGCCCGTCGGAAGCGCCTGTGCCGGGTGCGGGAATCTTCCCATACTCAAGACGGAGGGCTTTTTCCTTTGCCGTCCACGCCTTCTGGATCGCCGCCAGTGCCGCATCCACGTCTTCAGCGCCGTACAGATACTCTGCGATCTGGACAGCAACTTCATTGTTGCCGACCAGAGGCATGACCTTCGCGGTGGTTGCCGCAACTGCCTTCTCCTTGCGGAGCGTTTCCAGTTCCTGCATCATCGCGTCCTGACGTGCTTTGACCTCTTCGGCGGCAGCTTCCTCAGAAGTCTGTCTGGCTCTCAACTGCTTCTTGTAGTCGCCAGCTTCCTTGGTCGCCTTGTCCAGAGCGGCTTTCTGCTTTGCCAGATCAGCCCGCAGTTTCGCGATCTCCGCGCTCTCGTCGGGCTTACCAGCCTCGGTCTCGGTTTCCGGTGCGGTCGTTTCGACTTCCGGTGTCACGTTTGTGTCAAGTTCTGCCATTTTCGTTTTCTCCTTTGCGTTATTAAGGTGATTCTCTTCACCATGATTGTGCGTTTGGTAAGGAAGTTCTCTCTCCCGGTTTGCGTTTCACAATGCAGTTCTCTCTGCCGATATATCAAACGGTTTCCCGTTCGTATCCTGTGTGTTTTTCGTGCTCCGCCAGCACTTCATGCCACGGCATCCCGATGTACTTCCACATGTTGTGCCGCATCTCCCACTGCTTCTGTCCGGCGTAGTGCTCGATTCGGACCTCTCCGCTCGGCTTGTCTACAAAGTCGCATCCGTTCCAGATGCTGTCCAAGTCTTGAATGTGTCCCTGACAGAAGTGGTTCATTACGTCCTGCTCACCGAAGAAGTAAATACAGCTGTTCAGTTCCTCGATGACCAAGTCCGCCATGCCGTCCCGCAGCTTCTTCAGGTTGTGGATCATCACCCCGGCGTTCGTGTAGTAGATGCCCTGCGACCGGCTCATCAGCGGTTCGTGACATGCCGCAAAGTAGCAATCATCGCTGACAGTGATATCGAACAGTTCCGACATGTCCCTGATCGCCACGGTGTCGTAGTCCACACAGAGGATCTGGTCGTACTCCGGGAAGATGTGACACAGAGCGGAACGGATCATCGCCATGTAAGTGAACTTGCACGATTTGTTCGGGTTGCTTTTCGGAAACCACTGCTGTTCCCGCACGTTGATGAAGCTCACCATCTCCGGCATCTCGTAGCGGAACTCATCGTCTTCAATCAGGACGAAGATCCTGTCCACATCGGAGTTCGCGATATAGGACTTGATGCTCCCCGCCATATACCTGTAGGTGTTTCCTGTCCCGCTCGTCACAAGAACGTGCCGTTCCGGTTTCCGCTCCTGCTCCAGCCAGTCGGAAAGCGCCGTCGCCTTCGCTTTCTGGAACACGTAGTCCTTCACGATCTCCTCGTTCTCGTTTCCGTGCCGATGTAACATCACGGCAGCTTCACCTCATGTTCGATATGGCGGAGGAATGTCTTCAGGTCTGTCTGCTCCATCAGCATTCCGTTATTCACTGCATTGTCGCGGGAAATCTTGGCGATTTCGGCGACTTTCAGATTGGTAAGGTCATTAAACGTCCTGCTGTACAGATTCCAGAATTTCTTGAATTCTTTCTCAGCGTCCCTGTAATACTTCGCGTATTTCTGCTGATGCCAAGCCGTCTTCTGGAAATCGTAGTAGCTGTTCAGAACGGTCACGCCGACAGCTTCCTGATAGTCCTGCTCGTATCCCCTGTCGCGAAGTTCCGCGCAGATCTTGATCCGCGCCTTCATGACGTGCTCGTAGGTCTTCAGCGTGTAGTCCTCGCTGTCCTTCCGTACCGTGCTCTCACCGTTCCAACACCACAGGTAGTAGGGTGTCTCGATCTTCTTGACCCTGCCCTTCTTCATTGCTGTCAGAAAGGCAATCGCGTTGAAGTACCCGTCCTCATGAATCGTCAGTTCCGGGTCGAAACGCAGGTTGTTGTCAATCAGGAACTGCCGCCTGTAGACCTTCCCGTGTACGAAGGTGATGTCCGCCGCGTGTCCGACGATAACGACCGCGCCTTCCTTCTTGGTAACGGTCTCCTCCGCAAAGTTCGGGTTCAGGTAATCGAACCCTTCCTGCATCGCCGCGAAGATCATGTGAAGTCCGTAATTGTTTAAGAACCCATCGTCGATATCGCAGAACATCACATAGTCGGCATCGGAATAGTCCAGACCGTAGTTCCTCGCCGCAGACACACCGCCGTGTTCCTTCTTGAGATACACGATCTCGTATGGGTATCGGCTGAACTCGATGTTGTCCAGCGTCGGATCGTCCCCGTCGTTGACCACGATGCACCGGATGCACCGGGCAGGTACGCTCCTCTGCATCGCAATGCTGTCAAACAGGTAGTGGCAGACGCTCCACGGTTCTTTGTAGTGCGGGATTATCAGATCAAGCCTCATGTTCGTCACCCTCCGCAAATTTCCAGATATATCCTTGCGAGTGAGAATATCTGCTCAATCCTTTTGCGCAGTCTAATGCGTGGCTTTTTGTAAATCCTTGCCTACCAATCTCTGCTACACTCGGATATGTTCTTATGAACTCCCCGTCTAATGTGTATTGTGATATTGCGCATCTCTTTTTCTTTTGGCTTTTTCTTTCACTGACACTTATTCGTTCATTTCTCGTGCCATGATTGTTGTTATAGTTGCTCGTACACCACTCAAGGTTATCCACTCTGTTGTTCTTGGTATTCTCGTCTATATGATTTACTTGCTGATACCCGTTTGGGTTTGGAATAAACGCCTCCGCAACAATCCTGTGTACTGGTCTTGTGTGGCATTTTCCGTTGTGTAGCCCAACGCTTAAGTACGCATGATTACGCCATATTCCACTTTGCTTCAAGATGAGGTTGTTTCTGACGCTTAGAACTCGACCATAATTGCTGACTTTATAAAGTCCTTCAAATCCAGCAATGTCTTTCCAGACTTCTTCCATATTCGGTTACCGTCCTTTCGCAACTTGTCCTATTTCAAAACAAGTGGCAGGTAGTAGGACTTCTACTTTTCGCCCCGTCGGGCTATCCACTTGTTTTTGACTACTTAATCACCGAGTTTCATCAAG
>Ga0310696_10005569_pt1 | contig 15171 bp, 13 predicted proteins | sample AusTroGonzalo_MG_4_FD_203885 | JGI IMG/M metagenome (GOLD analysis project Ga0310696, IMG submission 203885) | Bovine rumen microbial communities from tropical cattle in Woodstock, Queensland, Australia - Gonzalo_02 (v2) (version 2) | ecosystem: Host-associated > Mammals > Digestive system >...
CATGGTCTGCAACATGAAAAGGGCCTTCCTACCGTTTCATATTGCGCCGGTGAGTTGGCCTATTCTGCCCGTTACTTTGGCGATCTGATTCACCAGGCAACAGGCGGCACCGCCATCGGCTACATCCACAGTTTCGTAATTGACCAGGCCAAGAACCTCCTGATGAAAGGGCTAAGCGTTGGCGAAGTGGCCGACCTGCTGGGCTTCGAATATCCCCATCACTTCAGCCGGCTGTTCAAGAAGGTCACGGGAAGTACACCTTCCGAATTCTTAGCGGCGTAGATTACGCATTATCGGCAATATGAGAGACCACTAAATTCCGATTTATCTGCCAAAAGATAAGACTTTGGGGGGATTCCCCCCCCCCAAAAAAAGGGCAAGCGCAGAAAAGCAGAAAGTCAACCTTAATTGGTTGACTTTCAATTGATTCGTAGCGGGAGGCGGACTCGAACCACCGACCTCCGGGTTATGAGCCCGACGAGCTACCAACTGCTCTATCCCGCGATGTTTGGGACTGCAAAGGTAGCGATAATTTTTGATTTTGCAAATCTATCGGATAAGGATTTCGTTGTCGAGGCGGGCGAGGATCTGCGGCCGGGTGATCTGGCGGAAGGCGGAGACCAGCGCGTTGTCATCCCCCTTCTTGCCGCCCATCATGTCCATCATCTGCTCCATCATCGTCGGCGGAGCGGGATAACCCTTGACGCGCCACTGGGTGAGATCGCCGTCGCCGGCGGTCACGGCCGCATAGCGGATGGCATCCTCGAGGGTGCCGATGCTGTCGACCAGGTTGATCTTGAGGGCGTCAGCGCCGGTCCAGACGCGGCCCTGCCCGACGGCGTCCACGGTCTCCTGCGGGATGCCGCGGCCTTCGGACACGATCTTGGTGAAGCGGTCGTAGATGGTCTCGATGGAGCGAAGCATATAGGCATGCTCCTCGCTGTCGAGCGTATGGATCAGACTGCTCATCGTGCCGTGCTTGTGGGTGGTGACAGACTCTACGCCCACGTGGGCGAAGTCCTTGGCGGTCTTGCTGAGGTCGGGGATCATGCCGAACACACCGATGGAACCCGTGAGGGTGGTGGCGTCCGTGAAGATCTTCTCGCAATGGTTGGAGATCCAGTATCCGCCGGAAGCGGCGTAGGTGCCGTAGGAAGCAATGAGCGGCTTCTCGGCCTGGAGCAGGTCGAGTTCGGTCTTGATCTGCTCGGCGGCGAGCACGCTGCCGCCCGGGGAGTTGACGCGCAGGACGACGGCCTTGACCGTGGAGTCGGCGCGCACCTTGGCGATGATGGAGGCGAAGCGCTCGCCGGCCACGCCGGTTTTGTCAGAACCGGTCACGATGTCACCTTCGGTATAGATGACGGCGATCTTCTGGCGGGCCTTGGACGGCTGGACGCGGGCCTTGACGTAGTCGGGGAAGTCCATCCACTTGACATTGTCGTACTTGTCTTCGACGGCGAGGGTGGCGATCTTGTCCTTGAGCTCCTCGCGGGTCAGCAGTTCGTCGACCAGCTTGTGGTCGATGAAGTCCTGCGGCAGGTTGAGCTGCAGTTCGTTGAGGGCGGTGTCCAGATCTTCGAGGCTGATGCCGCGGCTTTCGGCGATCACGGGCCCCATGGTCTCCCACATCGAATCCATCATCCGCTGGTACTGCTCGCGGTTCTCCGGGCTGGCGGAGTTGCGGGTGAAGGTCTCGCCGGCGGACTTGTATTTGCCGTGGCGGATGAGCTGGACGTTGACGTCGAACTGCTTCAGCAGGTCACCGAAGAAAAGCATCTGGGTGGCGACGCCGGTCATCCGGGGATTGGCGCCCAGGTGCGGGGTCATATAGATCTTGTCGGAGACGGAGGCGAAGTAGTAGGTGCCCACGGCCGGGTCTTCCATATAGGTCACGACGGGCTTGCTGCTCTTGGTGCGGAAATTCTCCAGGGCCGCGCGCAGCTCTTCCAGCGTGGTGATGTCGGTGCCGTTGCCGTCGGTGCGGATGTAGATGAACTTGACGGCAGGATCTTCCGCAGCGGCGTTGATGGCCTGTACGGCATCCCAGATGCCGACAGTCTCCAGCGTGGAGACGTTGCCGGAAAGCAGGCTGGACGTGTTCAGGTTGTTGAGCGGATTCGCCTCCTGGGTCTGCTCGCCGAAGACGACCTTGGACAGGTCAATCTTGAGCACACCCGACTTCGGCATCGCAGGCGTGCTGCTGCTGGATGCCATGAGGGAACCCATCAGGCCGAAAGTCAGGAGGAAGCAGAGAATGCTGGCGATAAAGAGGCCGCAGATCACGGCCAGAAGCATTTTGAAAAAATCTTTCATCGTGAAAAAAGGATAATTTGTCAAAAGTAGGTAAATTTGCAGAATAATTCAAATACTGATGGCACAAAAACCTTCCATCCCCAAGGGGACACGCGACTTTGGCCCGCAGGAGACCGCCGAGCGCAACTATATCTTCGACACGATCCGTTCCGTGTTCCGTACCTATGGCTATGCCCAGATCGAGACCCCGGCGATGGAGAACCTGTCCACCCTGCTCGGCAAGTACGGCGAGGAGGGCGACAAGCTCCTCTACCGCATCCTCAATTCCGGCGACGCCTTTGCGAACGTGGATCCGGAGAAGCCGCTGACCCCGCAGGTGTGTGAGAAGGGGCTCCGCTACGACCTCACGGTGCCTTTCGCCCGTTTCGTGGTCCAGCACCAGAACGAGCTTTCCTTCCCCTTCAAGCGCTTCCAGATGCAGCCCGTCTGGCGGGCGGACCGTCCGCAGAAAGGCCGCTACCGCGAGTTCTGGCAGTGCGACGTGGACGCCATCGGTTCGCGCAGCCAGCTCTGTGAGCTTGAGCTGGTCCAGATCGTGGACCAGGTCTTCGCGAAGCTGGGGGTGCGCGTGCTCATCAAGATCAACAACCGCAAGGTCCTGACCGGCCTGGCCGAGGTCTGCGGCTGTCCGGACAAGGTGGTGGACATCACCGTGGCCATTGACAAGCTGGAGAAGATCGGCCTGGACGCCGTCAAGGACGAGATGCGGGAGAAGGGGCTCACGGAGGAGGCCATCGCCATCCTGGAGCCGGTACTCACCCTGAGCGGCAGCAATGCCGACAAGCTCGCGCAGATGCGCCGGGTGATGGCGGGCTCCGAAACCGGCCTCAAGGGCCTGGACGAGCTGGAGGAGCTTTTCGGCTACATCGACGCCGCCGGCATCGCCACCCCCGCCGAGATCGACCTGTCGCTGGCGCGCGGGCTCAACTACTACACCGGCGCCATCTTCGAGGTGAAAGCCCTGGACTGGCAGATCGGAAGCATCACGGGCGGCGGCCGCTACGACAACCTGACCGGCATCTTCGGCCTTCCGGACATGTCCGGCGTGGGGATCAGCTTCGGCGCCGACCGCATCTACGACGTGCTGAAGGGTCTGGACAAGTTCCCGAAGGACCTCTGCAGCGCCACGCGTCTGCTGCTGGCGAACATGGGCCCGGAGGAAGTGCGCTACCTGCTGCCGCTGGCGTCCGCGCTGCGCGGGCAGGGCGTGTCTGTGGAGCTGTATCCCGACGCCGCCAAGCTGAAGAAGCAGTTCGAGTACGCCGACCGCAAGGCAATCCCGTTCCTGTCGATCACCGGGGAGTCGGAGCGCGAGCAGGGCATCGTCAATATCAAGAACCTTTCGTCCGGGGAGCAGAAGTCATTCCCCAAGGACGATCTTGCCGGCATTCTCGCTTTCTTAGAGGAGTAGCATCACTGCGAAGACGTATAGCAGAAACGCCTGGAACTTGACGCGGTCGCCATTGTTCTCGGCGAGGATCGACTCCGTCACGTCCGTGGCGGCGAGTTCCTCCAGTTTCTCCCGGTCAGGCAGCGCTCGGAAGGACCATTTCGTGACGATCAGCCCGCTCTCGATATAGCTGGCCCCGCCGTTGGAGCGGTTGAGGGTAAGAAGCTGTTTGCGGTCGGCGTACCAGGTGGCGTCCAGGATGTCGGGTGCCTGGACGAGGGCTTCCATCCGGGCGGGGGTGGAGGCGGCGAGCACCATCGGCTTGTAGCCGACCTGCGCGGCGTCGCGGACCAGCGTACGGATGCGTTCCCATTTGCGGACGGAGAGCCGCTCGGGGTCGTAGACGGAGATGACCATCAGGTTGCCGTCCATCAGCAGCTCGTCGACATATTCGCCTTCGGCATTGCTGATCGGCAGGGTCGGCGTGCGGGTATCGTCGGGATCGTCGATGTCTTCGGGGAGCATCAGTTCGGCGCCCGGGGCGAAGGGGGTGAAATCCATCAGCGGGATGGAGACGGACGAGTACAGCAGGAACAGGCACACGGAGACCGCCGCGATGGGGAAACTGACGTACTTGACCTTGCGGGTGATTTCCTGCTTGTGCAGCGGAATGAAGGCCAGCGTCCAGAGGACCAGCAGGATGATGTTCTTGACCAGGCTCTGCAGGTGGGTAAGGTGGATAACCTCGCCGAAGCAGCCGCAGTCCATGCGGGGGTTCTTGATGTAGAGCAGCAGGGTCAGGATGGTGAAGAAACCGGTCAGCACGCCCGCGACGACACCGGCCACCTTGCGCCAGACGCCCGTGATCATCGCAGCGCCGAGCAGCGTCTCCAGCAGGGACATCCCGTAGCCGATCAAGCCCGACATGCCCATCAGGAAGTTGAGGTGGAGGAAACGGAGATACTCCTCGCTGATCAGCTGCGCCCCTACCGGGTCCATCAGTTTGAAGACGCCGGCGAGGAAAAAGACGAAGCCGAGGAGGACGGCGCTAATCCTTCGGATGACTCTCATAGACGGCTTTGATCTTGTTGAAAATGACTTCCGGTGGCAGCATCCCGCCCTCGGCGTCGCTGCAGTCCACGACGATGAAGCGGGGATCCAGGGCAGCCTGGCGGCGGTACATGTCGCGCACCCGGCGCTGGAAGGCGATGTCGGCCTCGTGGATGTCCTGGCGGCCGTGGAGGTAGCCCCGGTCAGAGCCGCCGCGCTGGGCCGAAAGGCTCTGCTCGACGAATCCGATGGGCACGTCGAGGAAGATGTTGAGGTCCGGGCGGGGGAGTCCGAACTGTCCGTATTCGGTGTTGTTGATCCACTCGCGCAGATCTTCGGCCTCGTCGGCGGAAGCGAGCTTGGCGCACTGGTAGGCGATGTTGGAATAGACATAGCGGTCCAGCAGGACCGTGCCGCCCTCCCGGAGCGTGCGCAGGATCTGCGGCGCCGCGTCCCGGCGGTCCTCCGCGAAAAGCAGCGCGACCAGCTGCGGGTGCACGCTCTCGATGGAGCCGAAGCCGCCGCGCAGGAACTTCCCGATCAGCCCGCCGTAGACGGGGGCGTCGTAGCGGGGGAAATGGATGTATTCCAGGCGCGGACAGACGCCTGCGAGGTATTCTCTGAACAATCGGACCTGGGTGGATTTGCCCGCACCGTCGAGGCCCTCCAAAACGATAAGCATATCTGTGCAAAGATAACAATCTTTTCCTTAATTTTGCCGCATGATTCAGATAATGGGCATCGTCAACCTGACGCCGGACTCGTTCCGGCCGGAAAGCCGCGCGACGGCGGCGCAAGCGGGGGATCGGATCCGCGAAATGTGCGCTGCGGGCGCCGACATCATCGACCTGGGGGCCGTCTCCACGCGTCCCGGGGCCGCCCCGGTTTCGCTGGAAGCGGAATGGCGGCGGCTGCGCCCGGTGGTGCGCAAATGGGATCCCGCCGTTCGGCTCTCGGTCGACACCACCCGCGCGGAGATCGTCCGGCGGGTCTACGATTGCGCCGGGCCCTTCCACGTCAACGATATCTCCGCGGGGGAGGATGATCCGGAGATGCTGGAGACGGTCGGCCGCCTGGGCTTGAGCTATGTGGCGATGCACAAGCGGGGCGATCCCCGTACGATGGACGCGCTGTGCGAGTACCCCGACGGCATCGTGGCGGCGCTGGTGGCCTATTTCTCGGACTTCGCCCGGAAGGCGGCGGAGTACGGCATCGCCGACTGGATCCTGGATCCGGGGCTGGGCTTCGCCAAGACGATGGAGCAGAACTGGGAGATTCTGGAGCAACTGGAAGCACTGCAGGTCTTCGGACGACCGGTCCTGATCGGCGCGGCCGACAAGCGCTTCACGCTCACGGAGCCGCCCTTCCCGTTCCCCGCGCTGCCAGACGAGTCCCCGACCGAGCGGGCACACCGGCTGGCGTTGCAGCACGGAGCGCACATCCTCCGCGTCCACAACGTCCCCGCCGCCGTCGCCACCCTTGCCGCTTTTTTGCGTGACCGGTAAGGTGTTGATTATCAATAAAAACTGAAATACGTAGTGCCGTTTTAGGGTACTACGTATTTCGTAATTAACTATTAATCAATTATTTGCTGGTCACGCGGTGGTTTTGTCGAAAAGCGAGGGCGTCGGATCGAGGTTGCCGGCGGGCTGCTCCAGCGGGATGCGGGCGAATTGCCGGATGATCAGCACCAGCAGCAGGATGCAGGCGGCGAAGATGATCCAGTAGCGCATGCCGGGCAGCACGTCCAGCCAGGACTCCGCGTCGCCGAACGCATCGACATTCGACATCACCAGCGAGAAGGTGTTGTTGACGAAGTGCATCAGCATCGTGAGCTTCAGGGATCCGGTCCTGTAGTAGACATAGCCGAACAGGCAGCCGAGCAGGAAGGCCGGGACGGCCTGCCAGGGATTGAGGTGGATCACGGCGAAGAAAATCGCGGAGATCACGATGGCCCACGCCGGCTTCACCCGATTGCCCAACAGCCCGCGCAGCACCATGCCGCGGCAGAGCCACTCCTCGAAGAACGGGGCGAAGATGCTGACCATCAGGAAGTTGATATAGATGCTTCCTTCGCTGGTCATCGACTTCAGCAGCTCCTCCAGCCAGCTCGGCATCGCCGGCATCGCCGCCAGGATGGCATCCGAACAGAAGGCGAGGGCGAGGGTGGCGAGCGCCACGAAGAGGACGCAGAGCGCCCCGCCCAGCGGGCGGAAGTGCTTGCTGTCCAGCTTCAAGCCGCTGCGGTTGTAGCTGTTGTTGCGGCTCTTGATGGCGGCGTAGAGCATCGGCGGGACGAACATCAGGGGATAGGCGATGAGCGTCGAATATTCCATCGCGCTGTCTTTGCCGAAAATGGCCAGGAAGGGCAGCGTGACGAGGTTGCCCAACAGCGCACCCAGCAGGAAGAAGACGAGCAGGATGAGCAGGTCCGGGACGTTCGGAACGTAGTAGGTGAATTTCTCCAGGAAGGCGTAGTTCCTGGGTTTGTGGCCTTTGGACATATGCTTACTGGTAAAGGGGGCTGGGATAGACGCCCTCGCGGACGAGGGATGCGAACTTCTCGACCACGCCGGGGCGGTCTTCCTTGAAGGTGACGCCGAACCAGTGGTCCGGGGTGGACAGGACATCGCACCGGGCCTCGCCGCTGCGGATCATGCAGTCGATGGCGTAGGGGATGTAGAATTCTTTCTTGAGCTCCCTGCTGTTCAGCTCGAGGAAGCTATCGAAGATCCGGGCGCTCTTCTCGAAATAATCGGGGGTGAAGCACCACATGTTCATGGAGCAGAGGTCGCTGCCGCGCAGCACCACGTGCTCCCCGGTGACGGAATTGTCGCCGCTCACCACGCCCTGGCCGTCCTTGATGATGTTGAGGTGCTCGACCACGTCGGTCAGGCGCTGCTGCGCATCGTAGTGGCAGATGCCGCGGGACACGCCGCCCGACTCGCTGAGGGTGTGGTCCAGTTCGAAGCCGACGATGCCGAAAACGCCCTGGCTCCCGGCGTGGGCGCGGCACCAGTCCCCCGCGATGCGGAAGGACTCGCGGCCATAGTAGTCGTCGCCGTTGATCACGACGAAGGGCTCCCGGATGACGTCAGCAGCCATCAGCACGGCGTGGGCCGTCCCCCAGGGCTTCTGGCGCTCCGGGTTCAGGGGCAGGAAGCGGGCGGGAATCTTGTCCAGCTCCTGGGTCACGAAAGTGAACTCCAGGGGGCTGCCATCGGTACAGCGGACATTGTTGTATTTGCGGGCGACGGTCTCCTTGAACTGGTCGAGGAAGGACTCGCGGACGATGTAGACGACGCGGCCGAATCCGGCGCGTACGGCATCGTAAATGGAGTAATCGATGATGGTTTCACCGCTGGGGCCGAGGCCGTCCATCTGCTTGAGTCCGCCGTAACGGCTGCCCATTCCGGCAGCGAGTACCAAAAGAGTAGGTTTCATATCGGGTTTGTTTTAGTTTCTTTCGCAAAAATAGTTATTTTTGTGCAAATAATTATGGCCAAAGTCACCAAAGACATCTGGAATCGCGAGAAGGACGGCAGCAAGAAGGAGCAGCGTTCTTTCATCCGCTATGCGATCATCGCGACGGCGGCGTTCCTGGTGTTCCTGCTGGTGAAGAAGGACAGCATCATCACCTGGGTGCAGGCCGGGTTCACGCTGCAGCGGCAGCACCGGCAGATCGAACTGCTTCAGGAGGAAAACGCCGAGCTGGACAACAAGATCCAGATGATGAAGGGGAACCGGGACACGCTGGAGCGCTATGCGCGCGAACGCTTCTTTTTCGCCGAACCCGGCGACGATGTTTATATTGTTGAATAGCTGCAGACGGGGTCAGGCTACACCCTGTCTCCCTGTCGCTTCGCGACCCTACCCGGGTAAATGGTCGACAGGGTGTACCTGACCCCGTCAGACCTTTTTCGGAATCAATAATTTTCTACGGATGACGAGGACCGTGCCGGTCCCCTCGAAGCGCTTGCCGCCGAAGGGGACGGTGCCGGCGGGTTCTTCGCGGTAGCGGCGCAGCAGCGTGACGAGCCGCTCGAAGGTGGGGCCGCTCAGCGCGTAGGGTTCCACCAGGCGCCACAGGACGTATTCCCAGTGTTCCAGGGCCAGCAGCGCCGGCAGGCGGATGGCTCCGGCGTCGGTGACGAGGCCCTCGCGGACGGACTGGAAATAGCTCTCCGCGATGTCGTCCACGCGGGCGATCCGCCGCATATCCTCACCCAGCGTACGCACGAACGAGGGGTTGATCCGGGCGAAGACCGGGAAGACCTCGTTGCGGATGCGGTTGCGCTTGGGGGTGTTGTCGGCGTTGGTGCTGTCCTCGCGCCAGGCGCAGCCGTGTTCCTGCATCCAGGCGCGGATCTCCGCCCGGGATGTGCCGAGCAGCGGCCGGACGATGCCGTGGCGGTCGCCCATGCCCCGCAGGCCGCGGGTGCCCGTGCCGCGGAGGAGGTTGAGCACCAGGGTCTCGGCGTTGTCGTCGGCGTTGTGCGCCACCGCTACGGCGTCGAATCCCTGCTCCCGGCAGAGCTGCCCGAACCAGGCGTAACGCAGCTCGCGCGCAGCCATCTCGATGCTCAGGCCGTGTTCCGCGGCGTAGGGGGCGGTGTCGAAATGCTCCACGAAACAGGTCCATCCGCGTTCGGCGCACCAGGCCCGCACGAAAGCCTCGTCGGCGTCGGATTCCTCGCCGCGCAGCCGGAAATTGCAGTGGGCGACGGCAAACCGGGCTCCGGGGAATAACTCCGGGGCCCGGTTTGCCAGGTACATCGAATCGATGCCTCCGCTGACGGCCAGCAGGATCCGCGTCATTTCTTGCCGATCGTGTGGGTGAAATTGATGGAGAAGAATTCCCTGAACTGCACGCGCTGCCGGGAGATGCCGTCTTTGCCGGAGATCAGGACGATCGGGTCGTAAATCAGCCAGGTGTTGAAGGCGATCTTGAAGAAGCGCCCCACGCGGAAAGCGAGCTTGTTGTCCCAGTTGACGCGATTCCACGCAAAGGGATGGTTGAGGTAGTCCGTGAAGAGGATCAGCTCCGTCTCGTAGGTGATGACGTCGTTGAGCGAAGCCTTGAGGTTGGCCTTGACCTGGGCACCGAGCTGGAAGAGGGCGTTGTTGTAGTTGGAGCCGACGGTCGGATCGAACTCATTATTACGCAGCGGCATGCCGTAGCTCTTGCGCAGTTCGGGGATGCTGCAGAAAACGAAGCCGCCCGTGACCGGGGAAAGGTTGAGGCTGAACCAGGGGGCCGGATCCCACGACACACCCAGACCGAAGGTCAGGTAGGCGGGAGAGAAAAAGCCGGATTTGAGCTTGCCGCTCCACTGGCCGGCGCTGTCTTGGACATAGCTGTCGTAGCTGTTGGAGAACTGGGATTTGAACATCAGGTCGGCGGTGTATTTCCAGAAGCTCTTCTCGGCGGTCTTGTAGCCGAAGCGGCTCTCGAACTGCATGAGGTCGGCACTCTTCTGGATGAGGTTTTCCTTGTCGGCGGACCAGAGGAATCCGTACAACAGCTGGAGACGGTTGGTCCAGGTCGCGAGGTCGCGGGCGTAGTTGACGTTGGCGTCGAACATGGCCACCAGGGAAGCGGTGTTGTAGCCGCCGGAGGCCCAGTTGAACAGGCCGGTCTGGCTGAAACCGAGGTCGTATTCCACCCATTTCTTCCAGTATTTGGGCTTTTCGACCGGCGCTTTGGTCTCTTTGACCTCCGCGAAGGCGGCAGCTGCTTCGGCCGTGGCCTTCTGGACGTCATCCTGGGCCCGGGTGGGGATGCAGAGCGCGGCCAGGGCCGCAACCAAAACGATTAACTTCTTCATATCTAGACGATTAGTAAGAAATGGCGAACACGACACGGCGGTGCGAAGGCTTGCCGGAGAAGATGTCCTTGCCCTCTTCCTCGCAGACGTAGCTGTCCATCGGGATGCAGCGGATGGTCGCCTTGGTGGCATCCTTGATGGCCTGCTCGGTCTCGACGGTACCGTCCCAGTGGCAGAGGAGGAACTTGCCGGTCTGGATCCGGGTCTGGAAATCCTCCCAGCTGTCGCATTTCTCGACGTTGGCGTCGCGGAAGGCGAGGGCCTTGGCGTAGATGTTCTGTTGGATGTCGTCCAGCAGGGTGGCGATATGGTCGGCGATGCCCTCGAGGGCCATCGTTTCCTTGGTCAGCGTGTCGCGGCGGGCCACCTCGACGGTCCCGGCGGCCAGGTCGCGGGCGCCCATCGCGAGACGGACGGGCACGCCCTTGAGCTCCCATTCGGCGAACTTGAAACCGGGGCGCACCGTGTCGCGGTCGTCGACCTTGACGCTGTGGCCCTGGGCCTCAAGGGCCTGGCGGATTTCGTCCATCTTGGCCAGCACGGCCGCACGCTCCTCGTCGGTCTTGTAAATGGGGACCATCACGACCTGGATCGGGGCGAGGCGGGGCGGAAGGACGAGGCCGTTGTCGTCGCCGTGGGCCATGATGAGGGCGCCCATCAGGCGGGTGCTGACGCCCCAGGACGTGGCCCAGACGTATTCCTGCTTGCCTTCCTTGTTGGTGAACTGCACGTCGAAGGACTTGGCGAAGTTCTGCCCGAGGAAGTGGGAGGTGCCGGCCTGCAGCGCCTTGCCGTCCTGCATCATCGCCTCGATGGTGAGGGTGTCCAGCGCGCCGGCGAAGCGCTCGTTGGGGCTCTTGTGGCCCACGATGACCGGGAGGGCCATCACGTTGCGGGCGAAGTCGGCGTAGACCTGCACCATCTCGTTGGCCTTGGCTTCGGCTTCGGCGGCCGTGGCGTGGGCGGTGTGGCCTTCCTGCCAGAGGAACTCGGCGGTGCGCAGGAAGAGGCGCGTGCGCATCTCCCAGCGGACGACGTTGCACCACTGGTTGCAGAGGATGGGGAGGTCGCGCCAGGAGGTGATCCAGTTCTTGTAGGTGCTCCAGATGATGGTCTCGGAGGTCGGGCGCACGATCAGCTCCTCTTCCAGCTTCGCCTCCGGGTCCACGATGACGCCCCCGCCGTCCGGGTCGTTCATCAGGCGGTGGTGCGTCACGACGGCGCACTCCTTCGCGAAGCCTGCCACGTGCTCGGCTTCCCGGCTGAAGAAGGACTTCGGGATGAAGAGCGGGAAATAGGCGTTCTGCACGCCCGTACGCTTGAACATTGCATCCAGCGTGGACTGCATTTTCTCCCAGATCGCGTAGCCGTAGGGCTTGATGACCATGCATCCGCGCACGGCGGACTGCTCAGCCAGATCGGCTTTAAGTGCCAGATCATTATACCATTGTGAATAGTTCTCGGACCGTTTGGTAACCTCTTTTGCCATATTGTTGCTAAAAAACTGCGTTTTTTTTCGAAATTTGCATCTATTAGATGAAGCATTCAGGCATCATCCTTGCAACCGCAAAGATAAAACTTTTATTTGATAGGAGACGAAAATATGAAACGGAGCACGACACTTTTACTGCCACTGGCCCTGCTGGTCCTGGCGTCTTGTGGTACCCCTGCTCAGTATTCACAGCAGCGGTTCCAGGACGGCATCTATATGACGCCGGGCGAGGAACCCGAGGTTGTCCGCCTCTATACCGAAGAAGATTTCGAAGCTATGGCGGCGGCCAACATCGCCCGAAAGCGTCAACAGAACCGCGATACCCTCGTCGTCATCCTGGATGATCCCTGGGGCTATTCGTGGTACGATCCTTATTATTCCGTCTGGGCCTGGGGAGGCCTGGGGTTCGGATCCTACTATTGGAACCGCTGGCGTTTCGGCGGTTGGTATGATCCCTGGTTCTATGATCCCTGGTACCGCGGCTACGGCTGGTACGGCAGCTGGTATGACCCCTGGTATTACGATCCCTGGTACGGCGGATACGGTTATGGCTGGTACGGCCACCGCTACGGCTGGTACGACCATCCTTACTACTATGGCACCGCGTGGGGCGGTCCGGCCGGCGGACCTCGCCGCAACGTGGTCTACACCCCGCGCTACACCACCCAGAGCGGCGGTACGCGTGACCTCCATGCGGGCAGCGGCCTGAATTACCGTCCGGGCACCGGTTTGACTTCCCGTCCCGGCGGCGGCCTGAACTATCGTTCCGGCAGCTCGGCGACCACCGGCCGCAACAGCCTCGGCTCCCGGAGCGCGGCCTCCCGCTCGTCCAGCAGCTCCTCTTCGACCGTGAGCCGCGGCGGCAGCACGGGCTACAACTACTCCCGCGTCTACGGCAACCGGAGTTCTGGCAGCTCGAGCAGCTCCAGCAGCTCCCGCGCCCAGACGCGTAGCAACTCATCTTCCAGCTACAGCAGCTCTTCCTCCAGCAGCTCGTACAGCTCTTCGCGCAGCAGCGGCGGCGGTTACAGCGGCGGCGGTGGCGGCGGCTACAGCGGCGGCAGCTCCTCCTCCCACAGTGGTGGCGGTGGTGGCGGCGGCAGCCGTGGCGGCGGCGGACGCAGATAAACTTCATCCTCAGCAGATTGTATTCACCCTGAACTTATAACCGTCATCCCGGACATCCGGGACCTAAAAAAGAAAAGAAAATGAAAAAGATAATCCTCCTCGCGGCGTTTCTGGCCGCCACGGCCGGCGCAAATGCGCAGACCCTCGGCGATGCGATCGCCTACAGCCAGAACCACTATTTCGGCACGGCCCGCAGCCTGTCGATGGGCAATGCCATGACTGCCGTAGGCGGGGACCTCGGCTCCGTGGGTATCAACCCGGCGGGTTCCGCCGTGGCCGGCTACGGGCAGTTCACCCTCACTCCGGGCCTGTCGATCTCGTCGGTGAACACCGCCTATTCTCCGGAAGGGGAGAACGCTTTCAACCTGCAGTCCAACCTGACGCAGACCCGGATGCAGCTGCCGAACATCGGTCTTTCGATGACCTACCGGACCGGCAACCGCTACGGCCTGAAGTCGTTGTCTTTCGCCCTTGTTTCCAACCAGACGAACGTCTACAACTTTGCCTCGGACGGCTTCGGCCACAACAGCCGGACCTCCAAGATCGCGGAGTTCGCCAACGCGGCCACCGGCATTCCGGAGAGCACCCTGGCCACCTACAGCTCGTTCAACAACTCCGACGTCCCCTGGGACCTGCTGGCTGCCTATCAGGGCGGCATGTACGGCCCTTACGGCTGGGATAACGTCTATGCCGGCGTGACCGAGCAGATCTCCGACGACGGCAGCTACTGCTACGTCCCGGCCGCCCTGGCCCAGACCTCTTCGCGGACCAAGCGCGGCAGCAAGAACGACCTGGTGCTGAACATGGGCGCCAATTTCTCCGACCGGCTCTACGTGGGCTTCAACATCGGCCTTCCCACGGCCCGCTACCGCTATTCGGAATCCTTCTACGAGGCTGCGGTTGATCCGAGTCAGTTTCCCATCGTCTACGGGGATGTCGACGGAGACTACACGACCTATTTCCTGCGTGGCAGCTACAACTACCAGTATCTGGCCGATATGGCCGGTATCTATGCAAAGATCGGCGTGATCGTGCGGCCCTTCGACGGCCTGCGCATCGGCGCTTCTTTCCAGACGCCGACTGCGTTCACAATCTCCGAGCGCTGGCAGGAATCCGCGTCGACGTCGTTCGACGACAAATACTACGACGACAGCATCACTTCGCCGGAAGGGGCGTTCGAGTACACCCTGCGTACTCCGTACCGCGCTTCCTTCGGCGTGGCCTACACGATGGGCAAGATGGGCGTCCTGAGCTTCGACTATGAGCTGGCCGACTACAGCGTGATGCGTTTCGGACAGCTGCGCCGCGACCGGCTGATGGACAACTCGTTTGCCGTGCAGAATGCGATCAACCGCTATTTCGCGGGGGTTTCCCACGCGTTCCGCCTGGGCGCCGAGGTCCGCCTCACCCCGGAGTTCGCCATCCGTGCCGGTTACAATATGACCACCTCGCCCGAGCGCTGGTGGACCAACAGTGACGGCCAGAAGGTGGAAGCCGGCGATTATGAAGGCTACTTCAGCGTCTACAACGACCGCATCATCTCGCTGGTGACCCCGCACTACTACAATGAGCGGACGCGCTCGTTCTCCTTCGGCTTCGGCTACTCCTCCCCGCGCTCCTTCTTCCTGGACGCGGCGGTGCAGCTGACGAAGTACCCGGTGAGTATCTTCGCCCCGTACTACGACTACGACAGCTATGACGCTGCGGGCAACCTGCAGGCCGTGGCGGCGCCCCGCTTCCGCGACGAGCGCAATCTGTGGTATGCGGCCCTGACCTTCGGCTGGCGTTTCTAACACCGGTCCGCAGAACGTGATCTAAAACCCGTCAGAATGGAATTGACCGCCAAACAAATGGCCGAGGTGCTCCACGGAACGGTGGAGGGGAATCCGGACGCCAAAGTGACATCCTTTGCGAAGATCGAGCACGGCAAGCCCGGACAGCTCTGCTTCTTCGCCAACCCGAAATAC
>Ga0310696_10005570_pt1 | contig 15170 bp, 15 predicted proteins | sample AusTroGonzalo_MG_4_FD_203885 | JGI IMG/M metagenome (GOLD analysis project Ga0310696, IMG submission 203885) | Bovine rumen microbial communities from tropical cattle in Woodstock, Queensland, Australia - Gonzalo_02 (v2) (version 2) | ecosystem: Host-associated > Mammals > Digestive system >...
GGGCACAGCTTGCCATCAGCAGCGTACAAAGAAAAAAGCCGACTATCGTCAGCACACCATGATTTTTCATGTTAGGGTTTATTTGATTAATCTGTTCTGTCGATTTCGAAAATCCGTGCAAAGGTAACAAAAAAAAAGCTTACATTAAAGAAAAAACAAGAAAAACTTTCCCTGTTTTTTAGCCCGAAGGGCGATGTTCTTGCCACCATGAAGGCTGTGTTTTTGGAACAAAAACCGTATTGGGCTTCTGGACTGTGCAAGAGCTCGCTCTTAAGCACAAGGACGGAAGAACAGAACGTGGGGCCGAAGGCCACAGCCATCATGAGTGGAGTTTTTTATGTTTTTTGTTTAAATCCAGACACAGAGCTTGGCAGGTGAACCATAATTTTCGTGAAACTATCAGAAACAAAAAGTTTGGGGCCTCCAAACGACCCGTTTGGCGCCCCCAAACGCATCGAATAGCGCCCCCAAACTCATGGAATGGGAGTGCTATTCTATCAGAGGAGTACTTCCTCAGTTCTCTGATGGAATCCAACGTTGCTAAGTATGCATTCCTTCCAGACATAATGAATGCTTTCTTTTTCATTTTTGCCAACCAGTTCATCACGAAATGTGCGTTGTGGTTCAGATGAAAGATAATAAGGTTTAGCAGTTGTACCGAAACACATCAACTTATAGCACATATATATGCTGTCATCCGTAAAGGCATATTGAAAGAGGAGCCGATCATAGTTCCATGTACTGGATTTCAGAAAGTCCATCGTCACCTCTTGAGCATTAATGACAGAGGATAGCGTTAATGCAAAAAGCAAGAAGCAATATTTCATTTTCATATTCAATCTCATTAGTGTCCCATTTTAACGGGACACTAATGATAATTATCATTGCTGTAATTGATTCTGTTTAATTGACTGCATTCATTATACATTTTTGTATTCATAGCGATGGCCATGCTTCAACAATGAACGGAGATACTTTCTCACACGGTTCAGCGTAATGACTTTCTCCAGTTTCATTGTTCGCGTGTCAACGACTACACCCTTATTTATTATCTTCTCCAACTCCAGAGAAGCTGCCCCACCCTGCGGATATATTCCACCGCTGACATAGACCGACCTAATGTAATCATCGATCATCTGTTGGGTGATGGCATTACCATAAGCCATTTCCTGCAAGAGCTGTTTCATATCATTCTCTATTTTGTTGCTCTTTCCATGAGCACACGAGAAGAAGATACAATACGTCTGCATTGTTACAGGAAAAAACTCAATGTTTGCACGTACATATGGTGAATAGACATCACCATTCTCCAGGCGTATCCTATTGGTTACTACAGTACTGAATGCCGCTTCGAGTGCCTTATGCAGCATATAGTTCTCTGCCGTGAATGCCAAGCCATGTTCTTGGAACAGAATCATGGAGTAATAATCACTTTCGGGGTCAACAGAAGGCTCTACCAATATGGAATCCTTATTAACATAAAAATTCCTTTTGCACAGTTTCGTCGGCTCGTTCTTTGAAGGCATGCCACCAATGTATTTCAGAACAAGCGGCATGATTGAGTCCTTGTTTCCCACATTGTCTATCGCTACGATCATGCCACTGTAGTCCGATTTATATTCTTTCCAGCTTTCACAAACTTTCTTGTAATCGTCTGCTGTCATCGTACTGTCGCATACATACTTTTGGGGTGCTATTGTGGGCGCAAAGATTGTCTTTCTAAGTTGTTGGAGAGCTTTGTTATGTTTAGTGTTATAATTTTCTCTCCATTCCTTAGCAAGCTGAATAGAATCCTCCCTATTAATCTCGTAATTTGTTAATTCGCGGTAGATTTCTTTGAATCGTTCTTCAACTTCAGAATGACTAATATTATCCCTACTCAACTCATCATAATATCCAGATAAAAATAGACCTCCTCTCAAACCTGAACAGTTATTCATGCAAGAGAAGCCCGCATATTGCAAAGAGTCTAACATATTCATATTCAATTCACGATGAGTATGCAAACTAATGTACTCGCCACAACTATCAACCTCATGCATCAGCACCGTGACACCATTTGAAAGAGTAAGTTTCCATACATCACTATCTTTCAACTTTATCTCTTTCACGACCCTTCCTGGTATGGGATCAACGTTAAGTGTCAGAGATTCCTTGACTTTCTCTGTGCTTTCTTTCTTTGATGGCAAACGTATCGGTTCTACAGCCGCTTGATAAGTATTGTCAATTACTTCTTGAAGCTCGTCCTTGGTAATCTCGCATCTTTTCGAGACAGAGAGTTGAAAGCTCGGTGCGGAAGCATGAAACAAATGTCTGAACTGCTTGGCGAATCCATCAAAACCACAGTTCCCCTTTATATACTGGCTCATTTTGACATCCACATCATTGTCCACGATTGGCGTTCCATAGAGAAAGTTTGACAAGCAGGTTTTAAATATGCCGAAAGGATATACAACCACGGAATCATTAGACTCCCATACCTGTGAGCCCGTCATCTCCAATGTGTCCGTCATCTCCGCACGATATTCATCGGCTATTTCCTCTGGGAACCCATAATCGGCAATACTTCTAATCGTTTTTATTGATTTTGACAGCAGCTCTTTGGGACCATATTTATCTGACCTGATATCAAAATGCAGAATTGGCACATTATCTATATCTTTCCTATAAGAGGTAAAGCAACTGATATCTTTACCATACAGTCTTTTGAATGTTTCAATGATAGGGCTGATCAGGCTTAAAACAGCAGTACTTGGCAGAACGCTTTCTATCGTCTTAAGCCTATCCGCCAGCATATTCTGGCGAATAGCCAATTCTATATGTATCGTTTCATCTGTTTTATCCAGACGCTCGACAAATACTCTTGGCTCACTGTAGGGTGGAATCACGGCTCGTGCAGGAACCACACTTGTCCCAGCCGGAACTGGTTCAAAGATAGCCCGTATCTTTTCATACATCCGTTCCACGTCGAAAGGACCCACTACCACTACAGCCTGCATCTGTGGCTGATACCAGCGATGATAGAAATCACGTATGGTCTGTGGCGAACAATGAAGAATCGTACTGGTGTCGCCTATGATAGGTCGGGAGAACGGAGTGCCTGCAAGTTCCTCATTGCTTTCCTGACGCAGCAGCCCTTCTTCAATGATGACATTCCGTTCTTTCTCTATGTCACTATCGTTGAGCTCCGCATCATACATCATGTCGCGTAACATCAGCAGACAGTCTGTTGTCATCCGATCGTTTCCTGAAGGAATATTCTTGAAGCTAAAGAATGTCATCTCGAAACCAGTCGCGGCATTTAGGTCTGGTCCAAATTGCAGACCCATTCTTTGAATCCGATCTATTACTTCCCGTTTTTTATAATGCCGTGTGCCGCAAAACACAAGATGTTCCACAAAGTGGGCAAGACCGTATTCGCCTTCCCGCTCCACCAACGATCCCGTCGGTTGTATGATGTAGAAGCTGGCCTTTTCGTTCTTTGCCGTCTTACAGATATAATACGTCATGCCATTCTTTAGCACCCCTTTCTTCACTGCCTTAGACTCTGGTATCGGCTGCGTCAAATCCAGAGCAAGACCAGATAAAGGTATGCACAAGAAGGCTAAAAGACAAATAATAAACACACTGTTTTTATTCATAAAAGTATAATGTATGTCTTTAAAAAGAGGTTATTATGTCTATTCACAAATTAATGGCGTTTACTAAAGAGGGGTTGTTTCAGATTATTACATCGGTGCAACAGGTAGTTTAGGGGCAAATAGTCTTTGGAACGATTCCGGGAGTTTGCTGCGTTCCCATAACTCCTCAATTATTGTTCCATTACCGGCAATTGTCTTAAATATAAATGTATTGTCGTCTTTCCACGTTATGACTCCCTCGGGATTGGTGGCTTCCTTAACGACCGATTCAGACTTGTATTCAACGGGACAGATAAAAATATTAGACCCCATAATGCGATTACCATGACAAACGAGAGTGGTTAACTTTTTCTCCCCGTATATTTTATAAACATCGCCTTGCATGTTGTTTGTGTTAAGCTCTTCTGTCGCATCGTTATAGATTCCCTTCAGCTTCCAACATCCGCCAAGGCGCTGAGAAGTAGCAACGTTTTTCATTTGTAACATTGTTATTGCAGTCTCAATCTCAGGTTCAATGTTATATCGGTCGTAATATTCTGTGATAAACTGATTCATTGGAAATCTTTCTTCATCACCAGGTCTTATGGTGTTAAACCATTTCACTGCCACATAATTATCATCGCAATTGAATATACGTGTGCCACGCCCATCATTGCCAACAGGTACATCTCCAGTAAACAAATATGGATGTGGTTCATCTTGCTTAATCCAGTATGCGCACAATTCAGGTGAGTTGTGCATAACAAGAATTGTGACTGGTACGAAATCCGAGAAAAATTTATATTGCAACATGTCAGCGACAATATCAGGGCGTCCATCCTCATAAGCGAGGCGCTGCAACTTATAAAGCCCCTGTGGATTTTTGTTTTGTGCACCAATACTTAATAGACTCAATAAAAGGCTGAGCAGAATCAAAGAAACTTTTTTCATAATTACAAATTGTTTTTAGTGATTATTGGTTTTTTATATTACACAGAATTCTTCGTCACTCCTTATTCTCCACGAATTGTCGGAATGAAGTTTGCTGCCAAGGCTCGAATTCCTGAAGCACGCTGTTCAGTTCCTCCTTGTGTTGAGTAGATAGATCGCTTACTACCGTACGCCACAATTCAGAGGTGGGGTCTTGTGCAATGGCACCAATAGAGATGCTAACCATCTTACGGAGCTTCTCACGTACAGGAATACATCTCAACAACTCGAAAGCATAAATGTATGCATCGGCTTTGCTACGAAAACCGTTATTTCCATACTCATCTGATATCATCACGGCATAGAATTCACTCCACGTCGATGGGAACGCATCAAAGAACGGACGCTCATGTATCTCCAGTGTCGGGCTATGTCTAAACAAGCAACGGTATGTTGCTGCCATGAGAAGGGTGTCTGTAACAAGTGAAGGCTCCCTTCTGTAGTAAGTAGGGAACTTACCATCAGCTCCAGGTAGGTGCATCTGTAGTTTCGTATGCTTCCCATCCTGAATATGAGAAAACACAATGGCACCATCAACTTTGTTTCCACTATCTGACATCTGGTAAGGAGCTATGATCATGAATTCCGGTGTCTTACGAGGTACGCAATTTTTGATGATATAGCAGAGAGAATCGGTGAAATAGATACGTTCTATATCTATATAGGAAGCTGGTACTCTCCATATCTCCTTTATACAACTTCGCTTTTCACCGGTTACACTACCCGCCTTTAATCGCATGTTGTCTTTCTTTACGAACTGCCAGAAACGAGCCTGTTGGAGTTCGCTCTTCTCTTTCAACAATTGCAAAACCAGTTCGTTGTTTTCGGAAATCTTGGTTGCCACTATCTTCTGCCACATGTCCGATGCTGGTGTGCTTTGTATCGACATTCCAATGGTGACGTCAATGAGTTTACGATAGTACTCCTTGGTATCAATGTCCTTTAGATTGCTAAACGCATTGAGATACTTTTCGAATTCGTGCGAGAAATCCTGTTTGTAGATAGCCTTTATATCGTTTTTGAAGAAAGCACCATTGAACGTGCGCTCAAAGTCATACCATGTGGATGGAAACCTATTAAAGTAGGCCTGCTGGTATTGCTTATCGTGCTTATAGGACAATTCTTTATAAGAGCTAGAAAGAAGAAGCGTATCGTATTTCTCACTATCGTTTTTCGAGAGAGTCATTCTAGGATATTCAAAATCGAAGATAATTTCTTTATCAGAAACAGACATTATCCTATAGCTGTAAGTATCACCCGTATCAAAACTCTTTACAATAACATAGTTTCCTTTTTTGTTTTTCCCAACCAATTCATCACGGAACCTGCGATGTGGCTCAGATGCAAGATAATAAGCTTGGGACATTGTGCCATAACTCACGGAGTTATAGTCTCTGTAAATACTATCATCAGTGAATGCATATCTAAGGTCGAGACGTTTCCAGAGCCACGAACTGGACTTTAGGAAATCCATGGTTACTTCCTGAGCATTAGTTACTGAAGAAATTATCAGTGCTAAAAACAAAATACAATATTTCTTTTTCATAATAGTTCGTTATAATTAATTATTATTTTTCCATTTTCTATCTACCCAAATTGTCTTTTGGAACTCCTCTAAATACTTATCGAAATTCTCTGCGCTCTCATCAGTCATTGCAAAAAGTAAATGGGGGCATGCCACGCGATAATCAACATGCAAATATACGGCCATTAACACTGAATATTTGTCACGACATTTTTTCCCGTTCATGTTTATAGGATATACATACATTCTGTCGGAATTAAAATATTTCTTGGCAAGCTTCTTTGGATATTCTGTAAGCAGCATCATTATATCATCATGACTTGAATTAGGACATGGTACCAATAGTCTTCCCCAATGCAGGCCACTACGAATACGATTCCAGGCATACTGATGAAAAACTCCTTTTCTAGAAGGAGGCAATCCACTTTCGTCCCATTTCCTAATAAAAACACCAACCTCACATTGGCCATCTTTGCTTAACCATATGCCAGTAGACTTTCCCATGTCGGAAAGAGCGCAATCCCATACTTTTTCCTTACAATGTGATGACAAGTTACTTATAAATGTATAATTAGGGGTTTGGTTGCATTGATACCCCCACTGACGACCTCGTTTTAGAATTTCCTCTTGACAAGAACATTCAGACACGACAAACAAACAAAAACAAAACACAAATAGTCTCATTGACTTTATCATTAATTATTATTTTTCCATTTTCTATCTACCCAAATTGTCTTTTGGAATTCCTCTAAATACTTATCGAAATTCTCTGCGCTCTCATCAGTCATTAAAAACATAAGATGCGGACATTCGGTGCGATAATTTACATGTAAATACACATACATCACCACAGAAAATTTACCACGACATTTCTTGCCTTTCATGTCAAGGGGAAACACATACATTTCATCAGCATTGAAATATTTTTTTGCAAGCTTCTTTGGATATTTTGTTAATAGCATAACCATATCCTTCTCCAAGTAATCTGGTGCTATGCTGAACATAGTCCAACTCCACCAATTTAATGCTGAGTAAAGTCGGTTTTTTGAGTAATATGAAAATCCTTCTTTTTGGGCGCAAGTAGAAGAGATTGCGGGATAACATCAGTTTTGGGATGTAACTTCCAAACAAACGCGCCCACCTCACATTGCCCGTCTTGACTCAGCCATATACCCGTCGACCTTCCTCTCTCTGACACTCTACAATCCCATACTTTTTCCTTACAATGTGAAGATCGGAACTTAAGGAATTTATAGTTGGTATTAGGATGATACAAATATCCCAGATCTTTGATTGCTTTTTCAAATTCTTCCTGAGGAAAACAGCTAGTCGAAAACAATAGGGATAGTACTATTACTGTTGTTCTTTTCATCTATTTTTTTTATACATAATTGTTTTACCGAAATCCTTCAAATAGACATTGAATTTGCCACGACCATTTTCGGTCATCACAAAATGAAGAAAAGGAGGGATTCCATTCCCATGTCGTATGGGAATAACCACCAAAGCATGGCAGAATTTTTTTCGACATTTCTTCCGGATATTTATTGGGTATATATACATCTCATCAGCATTGAAATACTTCCTTGCTAATTTATTAGGATATCTTGTGAGGAACATCTTCAAATATTTGAAATCTTTCTTTGTTGGAGGTACTAATTGTCCGATCATGGCGTTTCCCCATCCCAAATGCATCTGAATATTGTTATAAACATATTGGGAAAAAATGTCATTCTCATACACTTTATACGTAGATCCAACACATTCTTCCTTGTTGCAAATAGTCACACTCACTTCGCATTGTCCGTCTGCACTTTCCCATATTGCATCAGGAGTTCCGAATAGTCCATAAATAGGACATTCTATCGTTTCATTACAATGATGCACATTTTCATTAATTAAGTTGAACTTAGAATTGGGGGTAAACGTGATACCCCCGTCTGTACAACGTGAAATGAGTAAATTTTGAGAGAAACACGATATTGCTGAAAATAGCAGCAAAAACGAGGTTGTAAGTGTATTATTCATTATCACAATGTATAGTAGAATTCATCAATGCTATAGCTTCCAACATACATGCCATTTTCAAGCTTCTTGCCTGCCAGTCGGAGAAGCGTGTCTCCCGTCTGCATGTTCTGCTGGTTAACTTCGTATTGTAGTTTACTTATATATGCCCTCAGGTATAAGGAGAGTATCTTCTGCTGTTCTGATGACATGGAATTACAGAACTCCTTCCTTGCCAGCTCGTGCTTCAGGTTTTGGATAGCCTTATTATAGCGGTACAACTTTGCTTCTCCATAAAGGGGTTGGCTATAGCTGAGATACAATGGCGATGTGTTGAAACTGTTTCTGTCTGCAGAGAATTCTCTTAGAAAGCCAAGGTTACTGCTCAACGAGAAAGAACCGCCAGTAATTCCGACTTTCTGAGATATGCTAAAACCCATTGAACTGGAGTTGGAATAGTCGTTTACGTATGAGTAATCGCCCGTTACAGGATTCTGAAGCAAGCGGAATGAGCGGTTTAACGACATGGGCGACAGTTCAAAACTTATTGAAGGCAGGAAGCTCTTCAGATAGTTTTCATATTCAAGATTTGTATTCTGATATTTGTAAGTAATTGATTTGACGATAGGAGCATTCTTTATATAGACATTCAGTACTTCATTCAATGGCACAGAGTAACACATAATCGCATTAGTCCACAACACAAGAATGAATAGATATTTTTTTGTCATCATACTCAGATGTAGATTTTCATTTCATTAAAGTACCGGAGACTGCTTTGTCAATCTCTGGTACTAAAAAGACATTATTTAAACGAGATTGGGATTGTGTATTTTACATTGACAGGTTTGCCTTTATCAATTCCAGGTTTAAAATTGGGCATGTGCCTTATTGCAAACAATGCTGCATTGTCCAGACAAGGACAGACACCACGATACACTTTCTCATTACATACCTTGCCATCCTTTCTGACCACGAAAGTCACAATAACGCGACCTGCCTGCCCATTGGCTTTTGCATAAGCGGGATAATACACGCTCTTCGACATACAGTTGGCCAGTTCCTGATTACCTCCGGGAAATTCGGGAAGCTGCTCGGGAGCAAGCACAACATTATCTGCTGTCAGAGTCGTATCGATGCCATTATCCTCATCAATGTCGGTAACCATATATGACGTCTTCTCTTTCTTGACCTGATAACGAATATCATGTTGACGTTCCCTTTCCGTGTTGAGGTCAGAAATAAAGTAAACAGAATACCAGTCTTTTCCTCGTGGGATAACCTTCAAAGTCACTAAATCCGTTGGTGTGCGGTCATAGTTGTCATAGAAAACAAAACAATGGCGTTCTTTGTTCAACCTGTTTATTTTATCACAGCATGCTTCAGTCATATACTGGTTCAGATCAACAGAATTCGACGTGAGAATGTCTGTATATACATTTTTCAGGAACGACACAGCTCCATCGTCAAACTTCTGAGCACGTCCGCTACACACAATAATGCACAGCAAACAAATCAAAAACAGTTTCTTATTCATTTATTTTTTATAGTTATAGGTTTATATGCTTTGAGTAATTTCTCGATGCAAATATAGCAATAAAGAGAATACGAAAATCGAAAAAACAAAACAAATTTATAAGTCAAAATAAGTCAAAGAACCTTTTTGACCAATATTTTGCATTCTCGTACGCAATATTTTTGTTTTTCATCCCTCAATATTATGTCCTTTCGCCATTACTATGCACAACTTCATTACAAAATCATGAAGAATTCTTGAAATCAGCAAGCGATATATGGATGCAGTTATCTCATAATTTCAAAAAGACAGGAATCGAATACTGTCTTAATTATTACAGTTCATTATTACTTAAAAGTAGAGTCCCTCTAAATCTAATACAAACCTGGAAAATTTATTCTAGTTTTGTATTAGATTTAGAGGGACTCTACTTACTATTTCTATTTATTAAAACGTAGCAAAACGGATTCCAGTTTTGCCTTGATATCGGCATCGGGATATCCATATGGTGTTGTACACACGATTCTCAAATCATAGTCTTTGAAAACCTCCTTGCAACAGTCCCGAATGTCCTGTTCACCGATTTCATACTGGAAGTAATTTTGTGCTAGATAATTCTTAAAAAGTGGTGTAGAATAGACAAAATTGGCTTTAATACATGAATGAGTATCCATAACTACATTTTCACGAAGATCTATCAATGCCTTTTGCTGAAGCTCCTTTCGTTTTTCCATCGACATCGTGTCTGGCTCAACATTCACCCCATTAAGCATGATATCATCCAGTTTCTTCGTAACATCATCTATGTAGTTCTTAAACTGACTCTCGCCTGCATACAGGTCTAGTCCAGCCACAAATTTTATATCAAAAATAGGTTTTTCAAAAAGCTTATCGTTTTCGTCCATAGACGACTCCACATATCCTTTAAAACAGGAACTGATATTATCACAAAAACGTTTGTATATCACTGCTTTTCGAACGCTGCCCAGATTCTTTGTTTCTGATAGCGCTACACGGGGTTTCAAGAAAAGAAACTGAACGACAAACGCTGGAACATCTTGTTTTAACATCAACAACTTATTGTCGCTCAATTCATTTACACTTCTCTCAGGAGCAGGTGAACTTGGACGGTTACCAAATTTTTGCTTTATCACATCAACGATATTGGCAGGCGCTTTGCCAAACACATACAGGCACTGATTTTGTGGGGCATACCATTTCTGGTAGTATGCTTCCAACTGCTGAAGTGTAATACTGCGAATACTCTCAACTTGCCTGTTAACCCATTCGTCAGGGGCACATCCTTCAATAAATGCTGCTTTCAAAGCCTCTTCCTCAGCCTTGGAAAAATCGTATCTTCTATTATTGATTTCATTCACAAGAAGTTCCTTCTGGCGCTCCAACTCTGAAGAAGAGAAACGGGCATCCCCAGCAATTTCAGCCAACAAATCCAGATACGACGCTACGAAAGTTTCATCGTTTCTTAAGCGAAACAAATTATACTCCGTACATCTGTTATCAATCTCGGAACAATAAGCAGAGACTTCAGGGACATGACCATTAGCTGCACGAAACTGAGGGAGCCGTTGCAGTTGCAGTTCGCCGAGCTTATTCTTAAGCACACCGCTCGAGCCTACAGTCAGGTTCTCTGAGCAAAGCATACTTTTTAATAAAAGTGATATACCAGGAATCCCCCCTTCATCGTCGGTTCCCGATTTCTGGATGAGTCGTAGTTCCAGTTCGTTACCAGGATTATCGTTATTACATATATAATAGCGGAAGCCATTGTCCAAAACGCCCTGATAGATATTCGATGAATCAGTCACGAGAAAGTCCTCATACCTTACATCCTCTGACTGCGCCAACGCATGGATGGCGAAAGCACAAGCAATCGAAAATAATATAAGTTTTGTTTTCATATTGATATTCTTAAATCTATTATGCTATTATGATGGAATAAGACTAATTATTATATTGTCTCAGAAGAGAATTAAGTTTCTCTGTAATCTCCTTTTCAGGATAACCATAAGGAAGGACACATTCTATCTTCATAGCAGACTTATTAATGAACTTCTTTAAGTAATTCGAGACATCCTTACCACTGAGTACATACGACCAGTAAGCATCGGTATCTTCCTTCTTATAGAGTGGCAAGGAATAAACGAAGCATCCATTGAATTGCATTAATGCAATGGAATTATCCTTTCCATCTCCTTCCTGCAATTTTTTCATAGCCTTCACACGATGTGCCACAACTGTTTTCTTTTTAAGTGTATCTATGGGCATTGACACCTGAACACCGTTATTCTTAACATTATGCAAGAAAGCAGCCACACTATCAACAAGAGCAAGAAAGCCTCCGTCTGCTTCTTCTTCATTGATGCTGCACGCAAAGTCCATCGCCAAAGTTAATCGTTCAACCATCAGACAATTAATAGTCGAACTAAATGCTGTATTTCTGTTCTTCATCATATTATCACGTAGCGTGTTACATCCTTTCTCCAGCGCAAAGCAGTCTTTGAAGAGTTTTATGTTTTCTTTCTCCGACTGCGTCAGTAGAGGCTGTGTCATAAGTAGCATAATCTTACATTCTGCTTTTCCATGTCTTTCGATTACCAGATCATTCTTATTATAATCTATGGTTGTTGACGCTGGAGTAGGTATACAAGGGCGCTTACCGAACTTTCTTTTAATCATATCTTCAATACCCTCAGGGATATTACCCGATACCAGAAGGCACTGATTCTGAGGATGGTACCATTTTCGATAGAACGTCTCTAGTTGAGACTGCGTAATCGATTTTATACCTTCCAACCTCATTTTCCGCCATTCGTCGGGATTATATCCAAACTTGAAAACTGCTTCTGAAGCATCCGTCACTCTTGAATAAAAAGTGTATTTCCTGTTTGAAACCTCGTTGAGCAATCTTTCTCTCTGCTCTTCTATGTCCATGGCACAAATACTGGCACCACCTGCGATATCAGATAGTATATCCATACATGAATCAGCACGCGCCAGTTCAGGCTTCAAACCATACAAGTCAAATTTCATATAATTAGGAGTTGTATAAGCATTGAAGTCCTTTCCGTAATCCATACCGAGCTTATTCAGATAGCTCCTTAATGTATCTCCTGTAGCCACTACTCGATTGGCCGTCATCATCATGTGCTCCAGAAAATGCGAAATCTCTGTTGTTTCGCCATCATCATAACATCCAGTTTTCTGCAGCAGACTCATCTGGAGATGGTTCACTGGTTGCTTAATGATGTAATACTGGAAACCATTGTCCAGCGTACCATGAATAACTCGAGAGGTATCTCTCAAAAGGAAATCCTCATATCTGAGATTCCCATTTTTCGCCATTGCCTGAATTCCTAGAATACAGGCGAACATAGCTAAAAGACATTTAATTTTCATAACTTTAGGTAAACTATTTACTGTTGTACTAAGTTTTTTTTATCGGTAATAATAAAAAGAGTGTATGGTTGATTAATTTAATGAAACTGGTCACAAAAGTAACAACAAGGATTGAGTTTCCAAAATTTTCGACTGAACAAATTTGAACAAAATTTAAACATAGCACGAACAAAAGAGCCAAATAGCGATGAAATCGGCAATTTTTGAAGACTTGAGGCTATGATATTTTGCAAATTCGCTTGTCAAATTCTGACGCACTACCCTCTTCTGAGAAGACTTTCTGCATTAAACGTTTTCTGACTACTGACAAATTCTTTCCGTGTGGATAGTCCATCAGAGTGACTATATCACCTGGGGCGAAGCCCAACCTTATCAACAAACAGATATCGTATTCCGTAGAGCTAACTAGCTTTTCGCCACCATGAATAGCACCATAGAAACGAGGAATCTCATGTTGAACCATCTGACGCAACTCCTGCCAATCGTCGGGTGTAAGAACAAATGATGGAGTTGACAACTTCTTGCAAAAATGATGGTATATAGAATAAGAGTGCAGGCGGTCTTCAAGCGCATCGCCAGACGCCTGTTTTAGCCCACTTTCATATTGTTGCATCTCATTCTGAAGTCGTGAAATGATAGCGTTCTTCTCTGCCTCCATCTCTTGATAGCGCTGTTCGTTCAAACGCATCTGTTCACGTTGTCGTTCGAATTGCAGACTTATTCTCTGTAGGGACAGTTTCTCTCTTCTTACTTGCGCTTTGAGCTGATGCCAACGGCGGTGAAGATTAATGGTCACAATAAATGCCATCACGATAAGCATGATGACCACTTTATACACGACGTTGGCATTTTCAGGTTGGAAATAGTTCATTATAGTTTTATGGTTGTATGGTTGGTGCAAAGTTACTGTTTTTTTACCTTTCGCCAATAAAGTATAATGAAAGTATAATGACTTTTTATTAGGCAAAACGAGTCAAGCAAAGCTAAACGACTGAATGTTAGCTTGTTAAAAATTCGCGCCAAAAGCCAAAACCTCCAAATTGTATAACGAAAGTATTAATAATTTACGAGGAAATACTGATTGTTATAAAGAAAAAAACAAGAAAAATACTCACTTCAGAATGTGACGGACTTACAGTCCTTACAAGCTGAAAGATATCTATTTTTCCTTGGGTGCGAGCACCCAGATAAAAATATCTACCTTTCAACTTGGTCTCCTGCAGAGACATCACATACAGAGTGAGCAAAAACATCGCCCTTCGGGCTAAAAAAAGACCTCCCCCAGCCCCTCCGAGGGAGGGGAGCAAATAAGTCTCCACTCGGGAGATTTAGAGGGGTTTGTTTTTTAGTGGAGCGCAGCGAAGCGATGTTTTTGCCACCATGATGGCTGTGTTTTTGGAACAAAAACCGTACTGGGCTTCTGGACTGTGCAAGAACTCGTTCTTAAGCACAAGGCCGGAAGAACAGAACGTGGGGCCGAAGGCCACAGCCATCATGAGTGGTGTTTTTGGGGTTTTTGTTTAAATCTAAACACAAGGAAGGCGCAAGTGATTCTGTTTTGTCATGCAAAAATTAAACTTTTAGCAGGTTGTAGTTATGGTTTTGTCATGCAATAGTTTAGGTTTTAGCGCTCATCTAAAGTCTAAAAAGAGTGATTCTAGACTTTAGAAATAGCATTTCTAGACCCTAGAAATAGCAATTCTAGGGTCTAGAATGATACAATCCAGGGGCTGGACGCATGGCATCCAGCCCCTGGAATAGAAGCAAGAGTCTAACTATTGAAAGTCAATAGTGCGAACCTTGGGCTACAATTTCGTGATGATTCCGAGCTCAGAGTTCTTAAGGAAATTGATGATATGACGAATCTCCGGGCTGTCGGGCACCTGTTGCTCAATCTGCAGGATAGCATCGAAGAGCGAGGTCTGACCATGGAACACCAGACGATAGGCATTGGCAATGTGCTTGAGCACCTTCTCATCGGTGCCGTAATACTTACACATGGTGGTATTCACACCGCCATACTGCACATGATTGGTACAGATGATGCCCGGGGGCACATCCTTAGAGAAGGTAGTGCCTGCCTGAATCATTGCGGCAC
>Ga0310696_10005573_pt1 | contig 15165 bp, 10 predicted proteins | sample AusTroGonzalo_MG_4_FD_203885 | JGI IMG/M metagenome (GOLD analysis project Ga0310696, IMG submission 203885) | Bovine rumen microbial communities from tropical cattle in Woodstock, Queensland, Australia - Gonzalo_02 (v2) (version 2) | ecosystem: Host-associated > Mammals > Digestive system >...
TGGTCCTGCAGGAAGACATTGCCAAAGGACAGCGCATTGCCGCCTTCACGGTGGAAGCCCGCACGGCCGATGGCTGGAAAACCCTGGCCGAAGAAACTACGGTGGGCCACAAGCGCATTGTGCTGCTGCCCCAGACGGAGACCGATGAACTCCGCATCACCGTTACCGAATCCCTGGCCAAGCCGCTGATCAGCGGTATCGGCCTTTATCAAGACAGTATTTATCATGAGTAAAAAAGTGGCGTTGGCGCTGGCCAGCGGCGGCCCGCGCGGGTTTGCCTATATCGGCGCCATCGAAGAGTTGGAAGCACGCGGATACCAGATCACTTCTGTCGCGGGCTGCAGCGCCGGAGCGCTGGTGGGCGGTATTTATGCTGCCGGTGGTTTATCGGCCTTCAAAGAATGGCTGTATAATCTGGACCCCGTGCAGGTGGTTGCGCTCATGGACTTTACTATCAGCAAGAACTACCTGGTGAAGGGCGAAAAAGTGATGAACGCCATCAAGGAGCGCGTGCCGGATGTAAATATCGAAGATATGGACATCCCGTTCACGGCAGTGGCCACCGACCTTTTCACCGGCGAGGAAGTGCTGTTCAGGGAAGGCCCTCTGTTCGAGGCCATCCGGGCGTCCATCTCCATCCCGTCCATGTTCAAACCGGCCGAATCAAGGGGCCGAACGCTAATAGACGGCGGCATTGTGAACACCTTCCCGCTGAACCGGGTAGTACGCACACCCGGCGATATCCTGGTGGGTTTCAACGTGAACCAGATCGACGCCGCTGTCATCCAGGGCTTCCTGGACAGCCGGGCCGATTTAGTGAAGAGCAAGGAGGACAAATCGCTGCTGGAGCGCATCCAGACCAGTATTCAAGAGTTCCGTTTTGTGGCCGATGGCCGCGAGGAGCATATGCCCGTGAGCGCCGGAGACAATTACTTCAAGATCCTGCAGCGCAGCTTCGGCATCATGAACTGCACCATCGCCCGCATGGGCATCGCGCTGAATCCGCCGGACATCCTGGTGGATCTGCCCTTCGACACTTATCACGGCGTGTACGGCTATTTGCACGCCAGAGAAATAGCCCAGGTGGGACGCCAGTTAATGGCCGATGCCCTGGACCGTTATGAGGAACAATATGTCTAATGTCACCCTCAAGGATATTGCAAAGGAAGCCGGAGTCTCCGTGGCTCTGGTCTCCTTTGTCATGAACAACCGCCTGGGTGACAATGGAAAACAGAAATACCGGGTGGCCGAAAGCACCCGGCAGCGCATCCTGGATGTAGCGCGGCGCCTGGAGTATCGGCCGGTGAACCGCCTCCTGCAGCGGGAGAGAAAACCGAGGGTAACGGGTGTCATTCTGCCCGATCCCTCGCAGAACTATTATGGCGTCCTGGCAGCCGAATTGGAACGCCTGGCCCTTCCGCAGGGCTGCACGCTGCTTTTCGGCTACACACAGGAGGACCCTGTGCGTTTCCAGCGCCTGGTGCAGCTTTTCCAATCGCAGCAGGTGGACGCCCTGGTAGCGGTCTCCCCTTCCCCGGAAGGAAACAAAGACCTGGAGGAAGCGCGCCGTGCCGGCATTCCCTGCGTGGTTCCCATCCTGGAGGAAGACCCGCTGGCAGCGGCCTCCGAGTGCGCCGAACGGCTGCTTCGGCTATTGAATGAAATAAAAACCTTATCGATATGAATAAACTGATCATTGCGGGAGCCCCGCTCCCGAATCTGCCCTGGGAAGATCGGCCGGCAGGCTGCAACGCTCCTCTATGGCGTTATTCCCAGAATCCGGTGATTCCTCGGAATCTGTTGCCGGACTCCAATAGTATTTTCAACAGTGCCGTAGTGCCTTTCAAGGATGGCTTCGCCGGTGTGTTCCGCTGCGACGATACCAACCGCCGCATGGCCCTGCACGTGGGCTTCTCCAAGGACGGCTTCCATTGGGACATCCATCCGGAGGTGCTACGTTTTTCCTGTGACAATCCCGAAGTGGGCCAGTGGGTGTACGGTTATGACCCCCGTGTCACCTTCCTGGACGGAAAGTACTGGGTAAGCTGGTGCAACGGTTATTTTGGCCCCACCATCGGCCTGGCCTGGACCACGGACTTTGAGGTATTCCACCAGGTGGAGAACGCTTTCCTGCCGTACAACCGTAACGGCGTACTGTTCCCTAAGAAGATCGGCGGCAAGTATGCCATGCTGTCCCGTCCGTCCGATACCGGCCACACGGCTTTCGGCGACATTTTCTATTCCGAATCGCCGGATATGGAGTATTGGGGACATCATCGGCACGTAATGGCACCCGCTGCCTTTGAAGTGAGTGCCTGGCAGTGCATGAAGATCGGCGCCGGTCCCATTCCTATCGAGACTTCGGAAGGCTGGTTGCTCTTCTACCACGGTGTGTTGCGTTCCTGCAACGGCTACGTATACAGCTTCGGCAGCGCCCTGCTGGATCTGGAGCAGCCCTGGAAGGTGCTGGCCCGCAGCGGTCCCTACCTCCTGTCTCCGCAGACACCTTACGAATGTATGGGCGACGTGCCCAACGTGGCCTTCCCCTGCGCCGCGCTCCACGACAGCGCCACCGGCCGCGTAGCCATTTACTACGGCTGCGCCGACACCGTCACCGGCCTGGCTTTCGGCTACATTCCGGAAATCATTGACTGGACCAAGCGCACTTCCATCTTGTAGCGACCGGCTGCCGCCTTTTGCCCAGCTGCTGGACTTCGCCGTCTCCTTTTGCCGCCTTGACACGAAATCGCCGTTCTACGGTGCTCTGGTTGTCAAGGCGGCACTGTTTTCGGCCTTTTCGGCCCTTTTCCTTGCCGCCTTGACACAAAATCGGCCTTCTACGCCTATCCAGCTGTCAAGGCGGTCACAAAAAAATTTCGTACATTTGTACAAACCGCATATCCGTATGAAAAAAGCCCTTGTCATAGCCACACTGTTTCTGGCAGCCGTCCCGCTCCGGGCCCAGACCGAGTGGGTGAACCCTTTTATCGGCACGTCTAATTTCGGTGCCTGCAATCCCGGTGCAGTGACCCCCAACGGCCTTATGAGCGTGACTCCCTTCAACGTGATGGGCTCGCAGCTGAACACCTGGGATAAGGACAGCCGCTGGTGGAGTACCCCGTATGTGGCCGAAAACAGTTTCATCACCGGCTTTGCCCATGTGAATCTGTCCGGCGTGGGCTGTCCGGAGCTGGGAAGCCTGCTCACCATGCCCACTACGGGCCCGCTGCAGGTGGATTACCATATCTACGGCAGTGAGTACAAGGACGAAGTAGCGCATCCCGGATACTATGCCGTACAGCTGCTCAACGGCGTTTTCGCCGAGGTTACCGCCACCACGCGCACGGCTCTGGAGTGCTACACCTTCCCCGGCGGAGAAGGAAATATCCTGCTGAATCTGGGCGAAGGCCTCACCAATGAAAGCGGCGCCACGGTGCGGCGGGTATCGGCCACGGAAGTTGAGGGAAGCAAGCTTATGGGCACCTTCTGCTATAACCGCAACGCCGTGTTCCCCCTGTACTTTGTACTGCGGGTGAGCAAGGCCCCGGATACTTCCGGATACTGGAAAAAGCAGCGTCCCATGACCGCCGAGGCCGCCTGGGATGCCGATGCAGGTAAGTACAAGATCTACAAGGAGTATGCTCGTGAGATGAGCGGCGACGATATCGGCTGCTGGTTCCACTACGACAAACTGAAGGAAGGGGAAAAGGTGCAGGTACAGATAGGCGTTTCCTTTGTGAGCATAGAGAATGCCCGTGAGAACCTGGACGCCGAACAGAAGGGCTTCCACTTCTCCGATGTGCGGAAATCGGCCGAAAAAGCCTGGAAGGAGCACCTGGGCCGCATCCAGGTGGAAGGCGGCACCGACGACCAGAAAACCATTTTCTATACGGCGCTGTACCATGCCCTCATCCACCCCAGCATCCTGAACGACGTGAACGGAGAATATCCGCTTATGGAATCGGGTGCCGGCGTGGGCCGCGTGGAACCCGGCCACAACCGCTACACCATCTTCTCGCTCTGGGACACCTACCGCAACCTGCACCAGCTCATGACCCTCCTGTGGCCGGAGAAGCAGACCGATATGGTCCGTTCCATGATCGACCAGTACAAGGAATGGGGCTGGATGCCCAAATGGGAACTTTTCGGCCGGGAAACCTGGACTATGGAAGGGGATCCCGCCATCTGTGTAATTGCCGATACCTGGCTGCGCGGCCTGCACACCTTCGACATCACCACTGCCTGGGAGGCCTTCCGGAAGAGTGCCGATACTACGGGCGCAGAGAACAAGATGCGCCCCGACAACGACCCTTACGTGGAAAAAGGCTACATCCCGCTGGGATGGTTCTCCGGCGACTTCTCCGGCGACAACTCCGTCTCCCATGCCCTGGAGTACTATGTGGCCGATTATGCCCTGTCCCGCCTGGCCGCCTCCCTGGGTTATGCCGATGATGCCCAGCGTTACTATGCCCGTTCCCTGGGCTACAAGCACTACTACAGCCCTGAGTATAACTGCCTCCGCCCCATCAACCTGGACGGATCCTTCCTATCACCCTTCAACCCGGAGGACGGAGCCGATTTCTCCAACGCTCCCGGCTTCCACGAAGGCAGCGCCTGGAACTACACCTTCGCCGTTCCCCACGACGTGAAAGGTTACGCCAAACTGATGGGTGGCAACAAAGACTTCGTGGATAACCTGCAGCACGTGTTTGACGACGGACTGTACGATCCTGCCAACGAGCCCGATATTGTATACCCGTACCTGTTCAGCCGCTTCAAAGGACAGGAAAAACGCACCTGGGCTGCCGTGGAAAGCATTCTGGCAAAGAATTACAAGAATGCTCCGGACGGCATTCCCGGCAACGACGACACCGGCACCATGAGTGCCTGGGCCGTATTCTCCATGCTGGGCTTCTACCCGGACTGCCCCGGAGACCCTTACTTTACCCTCACCCGTCCCACCTTCACCAAGGCAGTGGTAACTCTACCCGACGGGCATAAGCTGGAGATTACCTCCCGTCCGAAGGCCACTCGCGCCCGCCTGGACGGCCGCAACAAAGGCTACCGCATTTCCCACACGGATTTGGTGGGTGCTCGGACCCTAGTCTGGAAGTAGCCGCTTGACCGCCTTGACAGCTGGAAGGGCGTAGAAGGCCGATTTTGTGTCAAAGCGGCAAGGAAAAGGGCCGAAAAGGCCGAAAACAGTGCCGCCGTGACAACCAGAGCACCATAGAACGGCGTTTTCGTGTCAAGGCGGCAAGAACTACAGTGCCAGGCATCGGCGAATCTGGTGTTCCGGAAGGTGATAATCATGGTAGAGCGTTCTGCCGATATTGCGTTTCTGCGATTCCGACAGTTGATAAATGGACGTAACCCCGTGACCGGGAAGGATATCCTTGTCAATGAGATGGCAAACATCCAGGTCCTGCATACGTGAGCGGCTGAAATTCCGTCCGTTTTCATTTTTGAGCATCTGTGCAATGGTTTGCTCATCGGCATGCTCGATATCACTGATGGTAATGGGCTTACCGGTCCGGTCTTCCTGCTGTTCATGTGCCCAACTCTCGTCTGTAAGGCGGTTCATCTGGTAGAGGTAATTCCTAGGAGAGCCGTAATACTGTTCAGCACGTCGCAGTTCCAAGAAGCTCTGGCGGACAAAAAAGCCTTGCTCGTTCATCTGAAAGCTGTCCGGGAAATCGACATGCCGGGGAAGGCGGGAGGCTATATCGGCACGACTCATAGGGACTGGATTGTCTTTGAGGAGGCAGATATCCTCCACAAACATATCCCGTACGCTACAGTAAGGGTATCCGAATGCAGTTGCGGCGGCACAGTGATGGAGCCCGTTCCGAAGGATATAATTCAACAAAACCATTTGATGGACAAATCCTTGCACCTTCAATAAAAAGGTGTTCTTTTGTCCAAACCTTCCTTTTCGGTCATATTTCCGGTTGAAATACCGGGTATAGGACATCCGGAGCCCGGACGCGTAGTACATGGGGGCGTCTGTGAAGGCATTCAGGTGTACATGCGTGGACATCTCGGCATCGGCCAGAATCTCCGTATTGTCGGCATAAGCCCGGAGGGCCAGCAGGTTCACAAACATACCGTGGTCTTCCTCGTCCCGGAACAGAACCTCGTCGTGTGAGGTAAAGCAAATATGATAAGACTCCTTCATGTCAGCAAGATAGATTCCGGCCCGAACAATTCCAAGTATCGTAAAAAAGATCGTGTTGTTTCAGGTGATTATTGTGTGTTTCTTACGATTTTTTTGTAGTTTTGCCTTTGCAATAGTATTGCAAGACATATTTTGAATTAGCATTTGCTATTTATTCGGTTGCCCTGAAACGTAGGAAATTTCAATGCAACATGCCGGATGAGTCGCGAGTGTCTGCGCTTTGGCGTGGACTCGGCTTGTCCAGTGTTGCGGCATCCTACGGCCCAGGGCATGGACAAGAAAAGTCCATGCCTTTTTTTTTGTGCCGTAAGGTGCCGCTCTCCGGATAGGTCGCAAGTGCCGTAAGAGCGCAGCTTATGGCCAACAACAGTAATCTTGGCGCCGCGAAGGCTGCCAAGAATGACGAGTTTTACACCCAGTATGCTGACATCCAAAAGGAAGTGAATGCGTACCTGGAGTATAACCCGGACACCTTCCGTGACAAGACGGTTCTCTTGCCGTGTGATGACCCCGAGTGGTCCAACTTCACTCGTTTCTTCGCCCAGAATTTCGAGCGATTAGGCCTTAAACGTCTGATTAGCACGTCGTATGCCGTAGAAAGCAAGAAGTACAAAGACTACGAGCCTACGCTTTTTGAGACGGAAAGCCCTTGGTTTGATGCCGATAAAACCCGCATCAAGGGAAAGATCTTTGAACTTACGTGTGACACCAATCAGAATGGCCGGATTGATATCGATGATCTGGAGTGGCACTATCTGGAAGGCGACGGGGATTTTCGCAGCCCGGAGGTGTGTGCGCTCCGTGACCAAGCCGATATCATCGTGACGAATCCGCCTTTTTCGCTGTTCCGGGAATTCCTGGGATGGATTATGGAAGCCGGGAAACTATTTTTAATTATCGGTAATGTAAACTGTGTTACATACAAAGAAGTCTTTCCTTTGATTAAGGCCAATCGGCTTTGGACAGGAACAAGGTTTAATCGACGTGATGGAGGAAAGAATATGACCTTTCTGGTACCGGATAGTTACCCTATGATAGGGACGGAATTATATATTGATGAAAAGGGGAAAAAGTATATTAGCGTTGCTGGAACAGGCTGGTTTACCAATATGGAGCATGGTCGAAGACACGAACCCCTGCGTTTGATGTCCATGAAAGACAACTTAAGATTTAGTAAACACGCTGATATCAAAGAGAAAGGATATAGGAAGTATGATAATTATGAAGCGATAGAAGTCCCGTTTACAGATGCCATTCCAGATGATTATGATGGGGTAATGGGTGTTCCTATTTCATTTTTGGACAAGTACTGTCCCGAGCAATTTGAAATAATTGGAGCTACAGAATCTGAAGGGAGGGGTTTCTCGAACGGTCTCTGGATCGCGTCTTCCGGAGTTGCCCAAGCTACGATAGAAGGACAAAAAGTATATAAACGTTTTTTCATCCGCAAAAAACAATAATCACCATGATAGCACGACTTGTAACCGATTGGAGCATTGGAGATATCTGCAAAGGGTTCCAGTACAACGAATACGAAGGTAAGGGTTTGTACGGTCTTTCGGGGCGCCTGACTATCCAGCCGGAGTTCCAGCGGCATTATCTGTATGCCGAGAACGGCGGCAAGAAGGAGGCGGACGTGATTCAGTCCGTCCGGAACGGGTATCCGCTGGGCCTTATCTATTTCTCAAAGGTGGGCGAAGAACGTTACGAAGTGCTGGACGGCCAGCAGCGCATCACCTCACTGGGCCGATTCCTAACGGAGAAGTTCGCCTGGATCGACACCGATGGCCGGCCCTGGTATTTCAGTGCGCTGAATCCGGACGAGCAGGAGAAGTTCCTGAATACCAAACTCCTCATATATGTTTGTGAGGGCACGGAAAAGGAGATCAAGGACTGGTTCCGGACCATCAACATCGTGGGGATTCCGCTGAACAACCAGGAGACGCTTAACGCCGTGTATTCCGGACCGTTTGTTACCAAGGCCAAGGAGGAGTTCTCCAACTCCAACAACACCAACATCAACAAATGGAGCTGCTTCATCCCGGGCTCCGCTAAGCGGCAGGACTATCTGGCTGCGGCGCTGGACTGGGTGAGCAAGGGTAACGTGGAAGAATACATGGCCGCTCACCGGAATGATGACAGCATTGCAGAACTCAAGGCCTATTTTACCTCAGTTATCGACTGGATCACATCCGTGTTCGACATCACGCCGGAGAAGGAAATGTGCGGCCTCAAGTGGGGCGAGCTCTATGAACGTTTCCACAAGACGGCCTACAATCCGGAGGAGGTAGCCGCCAAGGTCTGTGAACTATACGAGAGCTTCTATGTCAAGGAAAAGAAAGGCATCTACGAGTACATTCTGGACGGCTGTCAGAACACGAAACTACTGAACGTTCGCGTCTTCGATGAGCCCACCAAGAAAGCCGTGTACGCACAGCAGACCGCTGCTGCCAAAGAGAAAGGCGAATCCAACTGCCCGCTCTGTGCCATCGGCCACGATGCCAACCACACCAAGATTTGGGACCTGAAGGATATGGACGCAGATCATGTGACCGCCTGGAGCAAAGGCGGAGCAACGGATATCGGCAATTGCCAAATGTTGTGCAAGACGCACAACCGGGCGAAAGGCAATCGCTGACCGCCTTGACAGCTGGAAGGGCGTAGAAGGCCGATTTCGTGTCAAGGCGGCAAGGAAAAGGGCCGAAAAGGCCGAAAACAATGCCGCCTTGACAGCCAGAACACCGTAGAACGGCGATTTCGTGTCAAGGCGGCAAAGAAGCCAGGCGGAACGGGCCGCCGCTATTTCGTCTTTATGCTGTTCAGCACGGGGAGTTTGCCATCGGCCACCAGTTTGAGGACCAGTTCGCCGAAGAGGGTGTTCTGCCATGCGAACCAGGGGCGGGTGAAGTTGGTGGCGTCGTCCTTGTGGAAGCTTTCGTGGATGAAGCCCAGGCCGGCGTCGGTGCGCAGGAGCTGCTCCATGCAGGCCTTGATTTCAGCGTCGTCGGTGGCCGTGAATGCCTTCATCATGATGCTCATGGGCCAGACGGCTTCCTTGCCGATATGAGGGCCGCCGATGCCCTCCCCTGCCTTGCCGCGCCAGAAGTACGGATTGGAATCGCTCCACACGAAGCGGCGGGTGTTCTGGGCGATGGGGTCGGAGGCCATGGAAGGATCCAGATAAGTCAGGGCCAGCAGGGACGGAACGTTGGCATCGTCCATCAGGTACACATTGCCGAAACCGTCCACTTCATAGGCGTAAATGTCGCCGAATTCCGGGTGATGAACGATGGCATACTGCTTCAGGGCATCCTCCACTTCCTGGGCCAGCGCCGTGCAGCGGGCGGCCAGGGCGGCGTTGTGGTTCACATCGGCCAGAATTTCAGCCGCTTTGCGTAAGATGCTCACGGCGAAGAAGTTGGACGGAACCAGGAATTCAAACTGGGTGGCATCGTCGGAGGGACGGAAACTGGAGGCGATGAGGCCCACCGGCTTGATGGGATGGCCCAGGCCCACACGGGCCTTGGTGTCCAGCTGGCGGTCCGTGACGCGCAGGAAGTAGTACGGGCCGTCGCCGTCCTTGCGCTGCTGGGTGGTGAAGGTTTCCAGGGTGGTCTCGATGGTCTTGATCCAGAGGTCGTCGAAGATGGAAGTATCTCCGGTCACCTTCCAGTAATGATAGGCCAGGCGGACAGGATAACAGTGCGAGTCAATCTCCCACTTGCGCTCGAACACATTGGGATCCTGGGGCTTGCCGGTATCGTCCGGGTCGCCGAAATCGCCGGTGGGACCCTGGTTGAAAGCATTGGCGTAGGGATCGATGTTAATGAGCGTGAACTGCTGCCGGATTACGCCTGCCAGCATTTTACGCAGATGTTCATCGTTCTTGCAAAGGTCTACATAGGGCCATACCTGGGCGCCGGAATCCCGGAGCCACATGGCGTGGATATCCCCCGTATACACAAAGGTGAGGCCGGTGGCTTCATCGTAGTGGACAGTGGTGTCCAGCGTATTGGGGAAGCAGTTCATGAACATCCAGCGCAGCTTGGGGTTCTGCAGCTGGGGTGCTACTTCGGCAATCTTGGCCTCCACGGCCTGGGAAACGAAGAGACGGTCCTGCTGCGCGGGACGCTGGTCGGGATACTTCTGGGCGCAGGCACACAGGCACACGCACATAAGCGAAGCGGAAAAGATGGCACGTAACATATTCTATCTCAATGTTTTACAGAAAGTAATCGTCGCAAATTTGAACGATTACTTTTCACAAGTTATTCAGTTTCAGTGACTTATTTGCCAGCGGTCATGGAGTAGGGGGCGGAGGCGGGGGCGGTGCCGCGGGTGAAGGAAGGCTCGGTGCTCATGGTGAACTGGAGCTTGGCGCCACCTGCCAAATCGCTGTGGTTCAGGTAGTTGTTGTCCCAGGCTTTCCCATTGAGCTTGAGGGCCGATACATAGCAGGCATCGGCCGCATTGGCCGGAGCGTCGATGACAACGTCGCCGCCGGGCAGGTGCATCACAGCCTTCTTGAACAGCGGGGTACCCAGGGCGTACTGGCCGGAGCCGGGGCATACGGGATAGAAGCCCAGGGCGCTGAAAACGTACCAGGCCGATGTCTGGCCGTTGTCCTCATCGCCGCAATAACCATCGGCCCAGGGGCTGTAGAATTTCTCCATCACTTCGCGTACACGGGCCTGCGTTTTCCAGGGCTGGCCGCTCCAGTCGTACAGGTACAGCATATGCTGGATGGGCTGGTTGCCGTGAGCGTAGTTGCCCATGCCCATCACGGTCATTTCGGTGATTTCGTGGATGGGGAAGCCGTAGTAGCTGTCGTCGTATTTAGGCGGCATCTGGAATACGTTGTCCATGGAGGCGTTGAAGGCATCGGCCCCGCCCATGAGGTCAATGAGGCCCTGCATATCGTGGAACACGCTCCAGGTGTAGTGCAGGCTGTTGCCTTCGGTGAAGTCGCCGCCCCATTTGAGCGGAGAGAAAGGCCGACGGAAGGTGCCATCCTGTGCACGGCCGTTCATGAGACCTACCTCTGCATCGTACAGGTTGCGGTAGTTCTGGGCAGCCTTCTTGTAAGGCGCCAGTTCCTCTTCCGACTTGCCCAGGGCCAGGCCCAGCTGCCAGATGCACCAGTCGTCGTAGGCGTATTCCAGCGTGCGGGCGGCGTTCTCGCGGATGTTCACATCGCAGGGAACATAGCCCAGCTTGTCGTAGTATTCCCAGCCCAGACGGCCCGTGGAAGAAGCCTCCGGGTGCACTGCGTGGGCGTCGTGCAGCACGGCTTCCCACAGTTTGTCAATGTCGTAGCCGCAGATGCCCTTGAGCCAGGCATCGGCCACCACGGAGGCGCTGTTGTTGCCCACCATGCAGCCGCGATGGCCCGGAGAAGCCCATTCGGGCAGGAAACCGCTTTCCAGATAATCGTTCACCAGGCCTTCCTGCACCTTGGCCGAGACTTCCGGATAGATGAGGTTCAGCAGCGGGAACAGGCTGCGGAAAGTGTCCCAGAAGCCGGTATCGGTGAAGAAATAGCCTTTCTCGACCTGACCGTTGTGCGGGCTGTAATGCACGCGCTCCCCTGCTGCATTGATTTCCGAAAGATCGCGCGGGAACAGGAGGCTGCGATAGAGGCAGCTATAAAAGGTGCGCAGGTGGTCGATATTATCATCGCAAACCTCCACACGGCCCAAAGTCTCGTTCCAGATCTGACGGGCCGATTCCTTAACAGCTTCAAAGCCGCCGGCCACCTCCTGAAGGTTCAGGGCGGCCTGCTCGGGCGAAATGAAGGAAGAGGCTACCTGCAGGTTCACCTGCTGGCCACGGGTGGTTTTGAAGCCCACCAGGGCTACGTCGTCGCGCGCAGGGCACGCAGCAAATGGAGTATCGGACTTTACGATAAACCAGTTCTTGAAGCCTTCGGCCACGCCACCGTGGTTGTGCACGGTATAGCCCACCAGGGTATTGGCATCGGCCAGTTCCACATGACCATCGGCAAAGGCGTCTACCACCAGGTAAGAGTCCCCTTCCGGATAGGTGAGACGGAAAGCGGCGGCGTGGGCCGTGGGCGTAAGTTCCGCCGTTACGTCGTGATCGGCCAGATAGATGCTGTAATAATAGGGCGTGGCTTTTTCGGCCTTGTGGGAGAACCAGCTGGCGCGCTCGTTTTCCTCGAACACCGGACCGGTGGTAACCGGCATGATGGAGAAAGCGCCGTAGTCGTTGATCCAGGGGCTGGGCTGATGCGTTTGCTTGAGGCCACGGATATGGGTGGCATCGTAGCGATAGGTCCAGCCGTCGCCGTTACGGCCGGTCTGCGGGGTCCAGAAATGGGCGCCCCAGGGCACAGCCACCGCCGGATAAGTATTACCCGTGGAAATCTCATACTTGGACAGTGTGCCCGTAAGGGTGCTCACATAGTCCACAGGATCCGTCTTCTGTTTAGGAGCCTCGTTGCAGCAGGCCCAGGCCAGCAGGGCCACAAGGGGGAGAAGGTAGCGTTTCATAAATGTGGTTTTATTCGTGTAAAGATAACTATTCTAGCCGATAAAACAAAAAGGCCGGCCCCGGGAAGGGGCCAGCCTTGGCATTCAATCCAGTGAAACACTAAAGGTTGTTGGGAACCTTGCTGCTGCTCTGGGTTGCACCTTCACCGCCCAGGGCCCAGTAGAGGTTGCTCTGCTGGTCGCGGGTGCCGCCCTGGAACTTGGTGGGCATCATGGTGGCGTTGGTGTTGTACTCGTTGTCCGGGTACGGGATGCGCTGCACGATGTTGCCGCTGGCAACCAGGGAGCTCGGGTGGATGGTAGGATAGGTGAACACACCGCTGGCGTAGTCCGGATAACCGGTACGGCGCTGGTCGCACCATGCCTCGGCGCTGTTCGGATAGATGGCAATCCACTTCTGGATCATCACGTTGCGGAGGGCGGTCTCACCGCTGCCGAAAGCCGGCAGGGCGGCGATGTAAGCGTTCTTCTCAGCGGTGGAGATGGTCTTGGTACCACCGGAAGTGGTGATCACATAGGCGACCTCGTCCATGGAAGCCTTGATACCTTCCTTGTAGAAGTCCTCGGCGTTGCCGGACATCCAGCCACGGAGCACGGCCTCGGCCTTCAGGAAGCAGGTCTCGGAGTAGGAAGCCAGGCACCAGGACAGGTTCTCCTTGCGGGTGTTGTGGAAATTGAAGAAGAAGAAGCCATCCTTATCATAGCAGTTGAGCTTGGCAAAGGAACCGGAACCACCGTGGGCGTTCTTCACGTCGGAACGGGTGTCGACGGCGTAGTTGCCGTTCGGGAAGCCGTCCCAACCATTGTCTCCGTCACCCTTGGTGAACCAGAAAGCACGACGGGGATCCACCACACCGGTCTTGTAACCCTTGTTGGTACCGTTCATCATGTCCATGAAGTCGGCGCTGGTGAAGGTATTGGCCCAGTCGTAGAAGGTTCTGTCATAGTAGTCACCCCATACATAGGTGTCGCAATGCACCAGGGCATAGTCGCTGGCCTGGCTCATGGCACCGCTGGCAGCGGTGGTGAAGGCGGCCTTCAGGCTGCTGGCCTCGGCGGTGTTGCACATACGCATGGAAAGACGCATGATGAGGGTATTGGCCAGTTTCTTCCACTTGGCCCAGTCGTTGGCATAGACCAGGTCGTAGTCACCGAAGGTCTTGCTGCCGGGGCTGCTCAGGAGGGTCACGTCTTTCTGCAGACGGGCTACAAGGTCGGGATAGATATCCTTGATGGAATTGTAAGGCATGGTAACGCCCTGACCGGCATAGTTACCTTCGGCATCCTTATAAGGAGCGTCGCCGTAACGGTCGATCACGCGGAGCCAGAGAATCACATTGTAGATATCGTTGGCGGCCTTCATGCCGTTGTAGTCGGCGTCGTCGCCCAGAATCTTGTTGATGAGGTGGTACTCGGGCAGGCGCTCGGTGTAGAAGTCACGCCAGTAGATGTTACCCCAACCTTCGTTGTAACGCCAGTAATCCGTCCAGCCGAGGCCTTCTGCGAAGTAGTGGGCGTATATATCGTCGTTGAGGTTGAAATTACGCTGGTGGTCATTGCTCATACCGTGGTATACGCAGCGGGCGAACACCATGTGTGCCTGCACGGAGCTGGCGGTAAGCGCGGTGGAGCTGGTATTCATCTCGTCGAACTTGGCAGTACAGGAAGCCAGGAGGGCGAGAGCGGCAAATACGGGAATAATATATTTTTTCATAAGGCAGAATCCGATTAGAAGCCAATGGTGACAGCGACACCGAAGTTGCGGGTGGTCGGATACGGGCACATATCAAACGCAGAAGCGAAGATGGAAGTGTCGGTGGAAGAGCCATCCGGCGTAGTGCCAGGAGTGTGGGAGATCAGATAGGCGAGGTTGCTGCCGTAGACGGAAATCTTGGCAGTCTTCACGATACCGCCGATAAATTTCTGCAGAGCCTTGCGGGGAACGTTGTAGCCGATGGAAGCTTCACCCAGCTTCAGGTAAGAAGCGTCGTAGATGAATTCTTCGGCGGGAGAGCTGGTCCAGAAAGCCTGGGCGTCTACCTTGGTACCGTTGAAAGTGAAGTTGTCACGGTTCGCGGTGCGGGCGGCAGTACCGGAGTGGGCAGCTGCATACTCGGTCACGGAGAAGAGCTTGCCACCTGCCTTGAAGGAGAACAGGGCGCTGGCGGTGAGGCCCTTCCAATCGAAGTTGAGGCCGAAGGAGCCGGTGAAGTCGGGCTGGACGCAACCCAGATTCATATCGGACTTGGAAACGGGCAGACCGTCCTTCATCTCGACGTTACCGTTGGCGTCGCGGGAGTAGCCGGTGCCGTAGATGGTACCCATCGGGAAACCTTCCTCGGCGCGTACGGCTACCTGGGCGCTACCGGACATCTTACCCAGTTCGTACTGAGTTACATTGATACCGGATTCGGCGTCGTGGTAGAGTTCCACTACCTTGTTGATGTTGCGGGCCATGTTGAAGGTGGCGCCGAA
>Ga0310696_10005574_pt1 | contig 15165 bp, 12 predicted proteins | sample AusTroGonzalo_MG_4_FD_203885 | JGI IMG/M metagenome (GOLD analysis project Ga0310696, IMG submission 203885) | Bovine rumen microbial communities from tropical cattle in Woodstock, Queensland, Australia - Gonzalo_02 (v2) (version 2) | ecosystem: Host-associated > Mammals > Digestive system >...
ACCAAAGATAAAATCAATACCCCCTACATGGGCATTTCGGAATACAAGGAAAATATCCCCCAGTAAAGTAAATGCTAATCCTAACCATAATGGCAAAGTGGCCATTCTTGTTCGCGAATCTCTTCGCAGCATATAAACCGCTCCAACCAATAGCATACCAACAGTTAATCCCGGTAAAAATAAAGGATTCCGTGTTATGCAAAGCATTATCAATGCACATCCAGGAATTATCCATAAACAGTGTGAATACTTATTCACTCTATTCTCCAACCATCTTCTGATGTAAGCGCTTTGGGGTTACCCAAAATAGCAGAAGCAACCATATAGCTCATAATCTGCTTACGCGATTTCATCCCAGCTAATATATCTTTAACAACCTGATTCTTTTGAGCATCTTCAACACGTTTATTTTCATGAGAAACGGTATTTCCAGTATTAGAAATTTTATTTTCATTCTTTTCAACTGGAGTACCTTTTATCTGTCCAGGAAATTCATCCTTAAGTTGATCCCTCAAAGTATAGGGTTTAAAATCCTCAGGAGTATCTAATTGAATAGGAAATATATTTTGTTTTTTAGCAGATTTCAACAGATGTGATGCCCCATGAGAATATTTCAGCTTTTGCCTTTTGATGTGATTATTTCTCTGAACGGGAACGGTATTACTCTTTTCCAACTTTCTACTGTTTGCTTTTGATCTTTTACTAAGAAAAATAGGAAGACAAACAAACAACAGCCAGAAAAGTATGAATACCATTCCCCCTTTATTATCGCTTGCCGCTAATACCGTTGGGCAACAGTATGCAAACATAAGGCTATTTCCCTGGATTCTTGGATTTTTGATGGGATGTCACCGTTGGACGAGAACCTTGTGAAATGCTATCACGCATATCCGTATCGGCTTGAATATTTTTCATTTTATAATAGTCCATTATACCCAAGTTACCCGTGCGAAAAGCCTCTGCCATTGCCAATGGGACTTCTGCTTCAGCCTCAATAACTTTAGCTCTCATCTCTTGTGAACGCGCAATCATTTCCTGTTCCAAGGCTACGGCTGCTGCACGCCGCATTTCTGCTTGGGCTTGTGCAATCAGTTTATTGGCCTCAGCCTGTTCAGCTTGTAGTTTTGCGCCTACATTCTCTCCGACATCAACATCCGCAATATCTATGGAAAGTATCTCAAAAGCAGTATTACTATCCAATGCTTTATCTAGCACCGTTTTAGAAATTCGATTCGGATTTTCCAGAACTTCTTTGTATGTTTCAGAAGAACCTATTGTTGAGACAATACCTTCACCTACTCTGGCAATGATCGTTTCCTCGGTCGCTCCACCAACAAAGCGTTCCAAATTGGTTCTCACAGTAACTCGCGCTCTAGCTTTGATCACAATACCATCCTTAGCAACACCATCAATCGAACTGCGACTCTGTGTTCCACTGGGACAATCAATCACTTTAGGATTTACAGATGTTTTTACTGCGTCTAATACAGTCTTACTGGTTCCTTTTGTGGCCAAATCAATGGCACATCCCCGATCAAAACTCAGCACTATTCCAGCCTTTTTGGCGGCAATCAATGCGAGGATGACCATCTCAACATTTCCGCCAGCCAGATAATGTGTCGATAATTCATCAATTGAAATATCCAGACCAGCTTTTACCGCTGTGATACGGTTATCCACCACATATCCAACTGGTACTTTCCGCAGCCATAATGCCATTAATTCAATATAGGTTACTTTCGCACCTGCGAACAATGCGCGAATCCATATACTAAAAAATTTAAGGATTATGCTTAAAATGACAACCCCTATAACAACACCAATGCCAATAACGGCAATGAACCAATCATTATTTATAGAAGACAATACTGTATCCATATTTATTCCTTTTTCTAATTATTATTTTGTTGTTTTCTCATCTCACAGGATCTTTCTGTCGCTGTCTGAACAGCTTGCATAAAAGCGGCTCTCACACCTGCTTCTTCAAGTTTTTGAACCCCGGCAATTGTAGTGCCGGCAGGACTAGTAACACGATCCTTTAGTTCTCCAGGATGTAATCCCGTTTCCAATACCATCTTAGCTGCACCCAACACCGTTTGTGCCGCTAAATTGGTAGAAATATTCCTAGGAAGCCCAGCAGCAACCCCACCATCACTCATAGCTTCAATAATCATATAAACAAAAGCAGGTCCACTTCCACTTAGTCCTGTTACTGCGTCCATTTGATTTTCTGAAACTTGATAAGAAATTCCTATTGCGGACAGAAGATTTTTGGTGATCTGACAATCCTTTTCTAAGGCAGTCTTACCTAAACAAAAGGCATTTGCTCCACAGCCAACTAATGCAGGAGTATTTGGCATTACCCTTACAACTCTCACATTCTTATTAACCCTACATTCAATCATATTTGTTGTGATACCCGCGGCTATGGATATGAGTAGAAAGCACTTATTTATACGTTGAATTGAATCTAAAACCAAGGTCACATGAATGGGTTTTACAGCTAATACAACCACATCTGTAAATTCAATTAATCTTTCAATAGAATCCATTGTTTCTGCGCCAGTGGATTTCGTAAAATTCCGGGAAGATACAGCATTAATGTCATAAGCTTTGACATCATCGATATGTACCAAGCCTGATGCTATAAATCCTTTGGCCAGAGCGGTAGCCATCGCCCCAGCTCCTATGAATCCAACTTTTAATTTAATATCGTCCATATATCTAAATATCTATTTCTTGATCAATGATGCAACAAATGCGCCATCTGTTCCGGCCACATAAGGTAAAATCAATTTTTTTGTTTCCAATTGAAACTCTACATGTTTATGCAAAAATAAATCAATTTGCAGGTCATTTTCCTCTTCATCAATACTGCATGTACTGTATACCAGTCTCCCCCCAACTTTTAAACAATGCGAAGCATGTTCTAATAACATTGCCTGAGTTTTCTTTAACAATTCCAATTCCTGTAAATTTAAGCGATACCGAGCCTCAACCCTTCGTCTAAAAACACCTGTGTTTGAGCATGGAACATCTAACAAAATCTTATCGAATTTCAGCACTGGAGTTTTTTCTTCAAATTTACGAGCTGGTATTGTTTCAACAATATTCACACCGAGACGATCACAGTTTTCAGAAATCAAGTGCAGTCGTTCAGAAATATCAACAGCAACGATTTTACCTTGATTTCTCATTTTTTGGGCAATATAAGTCGTTTTTCCACCTGGTGCAGCACAATGATCTAAAACAATATCACCTGGTTGAGGATCTAATATCTGAACAGACAAAAGTGTTGCCGGATCCTGAATATAAAATGCACCTTCTTTGTATCCCACTAAACGACCAGGGGCAACATGGACAGAAACACCTAACATCAATTGCTCGTTCAAAAAATCAACATCTGTACTGTACGCATCAATTTCATTTTGAATAAGTTGATTTAATAATGTTTCTCTATCTTTGATCTTCAATGTATTAGTTCTCAAGATAGGTTGAGGAATAGTGTTATTCCAATCCATCAATTTTAATGTGTTATCTGTACCTAATTGCCTTTTCCATCGATCATAAATCCAAGATGGATGTGAACATGCCAATGCCGGATTTTTTTGTCTTAATTCTCTAAGAACAATGTGTGTTTCTTCTAATTCACGTCCGTATGAACGCAATATAGCATTTACTAATTTTTTGTAACCTCCATTTGAGGAATTTTCAAAATAAGGATCATCTAATAATTTAACTGTTTCAAAAACAACAGCATGCAGAGGGATTCTGTCCATCCAATACATTTGATAGAGTCCTAGAATAATGACATTTAAGATATCTTCCGGAGGCTTTCGATGAAGTTTTCGAGTTGCCAACCATTCCAGAGTTAAACGCCATCTGCATACACCCAATGTTAATTCGCGTGCCAAAGCTCGATCTTTCCCAGACAAAAAAACTCTATCAAGCCTCTGATTAAGAATTTCTTCAATATAACCAGTTTTTTTTGCATTTCTACTCAGAGTTTCAATAGCAACTTGTCTTGGATTTACACTCACCACGTGATAAGGATAGTTTTAGATATGATTCTTTGTAAAGCATTAATTCATTGAGATAAATTTACAGTCATTTTATCAAATCTGCATTTTTAACCGATTTATCTTGGATTTATAACATTCTAGCACAATAATAACTGCGCACGGAACGCATCAAGCGTTCCCCTTATGTTTTGCCGCTGCAACATTGGAAATTCCAAACATAATCTATTTGATAAGTAGTTGTTAGTGGCTGTGTACCTTGATGATAGAGATGAAAGAACAACTGGAAAAATTAGCAGCAACTGGAAAAATTACTGAAGCAAACCTTGAAGCTCTGTTAACTCTTGCAGAAGCGGGTTTTTGTTCTCATAGAAGTTGGGGAGTCGGTAAAATTGTCAAACTCGATCCATTACGTGAACGAATCATCATTGACTTTGAAGGGAAACCAGGGCACTCCATGGATATTACCTTTGCCGCGGAAACGCTTCGTCCTATTGAATCAAATCACATTTTGGCAAGACGTATTACGGATTTAGAGACACTCCAAAATTTAGCTCAGGAAAAACCTCTAGAACTTATTAAACTTCTAATGGAAAGTTTCTCTAATAAAGCAACTAATGATCAAATTCAATCTGCACTTGTTCCTGCTATCGTGGCAGAAGAAGATTGGAAAAAGTGGTGGAGTGCTCTTCGTGCACAGATGAAAAAATGCGGGAACTATGTCATTCCCTCTCGTAAAGTTGAACCTATTCTTTATCAACCCACTATCAATTCACTTCAGCAGCGATATCTCAATGATTTCAATCAAACAAAGGTGTTTAAGACACGCCTTACACTCCTTTCAAAAATACTTCAAAACTTGGCAGAACTTGAAAATCCAAGAGCATTAGCAGAAGAAATCATCCCTGAACTCAATAAAGAAATTCATATCCATCAAGAAGTTAATCCTGCTCTTGCATTAGAAGCGATATTTCTTCGAGACGAATTAAAGCGAGATTTAAAAATCGAATCTGAAGAAGAAATCACTCCCCAAGTCATTTGGAGTCTTAATCCAAACAGTGACAAAAATAATGGAGTTAAAATCTTAGAGTTGCTCCCTCCTTCTATCCACAAGAAGGCTATTATCTCATTTAAAGATACATATCCTGATACCTGGGCAAATCTTTTCCTGGAAAACCTTAATAATATTTCCTCTAAGTTTTGCGAGGAAGTCGTTGATCTTCTTCTTTCTAACGGCTATACCGAAAAAATCCGTGAAATTCTCAGAACGCTGATTAGCCAGCACCAAGCCAGCAGTGAATTGCTGCATTGGTTTATCAAAACAAGGCCTGAAGCTTTTGAGGAATTTATGAATGTTTCAACACTGCGAGCCATGTTGGCTGCTATTGAAAGGGATCAGTTCAACAATATCCGCAGTTGCAAACTCAGAGATCATCTTCTTACCGAAAAGACGATTATATCAGATATGATTGAGCTATCTGATATTGAAGAGGTCAAAGATATAACAAGGGCTTTACAATTCAGTCCTGCCTTTGAAGACATGGACAAACGTTCTATTTTGATGCGGATTGTTAAACTCTTCCCCGCGGTTCAGAGTCTTATCTCTGGCGATCAAGGATCCAAGCAGGATGAAGGTCTTGTGGTATCTTGGGAAAGCTTGGAACGCAAGAAACAAGAATATGCAGATCTCGTTCACAATCGTATCCCTGCTAATACAAAAGAAATTGCCATTGCACGCAGTTATGGCGACCTTCGTGAAAATCATGAATTTAAAGCTGCTCGTGAACAACAAAAACTTCTGCTCAAACTCAAAGCAGAAATGGAAATGGACTTGGATCGTTGCCGTGGCACCGATTTCAAAGATGCAACAACAGATGTTGTAGGAATCGGAACGAGAGTTACGCTTAAAGATATCAAGACTAATACAAATACAGATTATATTATTCTGGGCGCATGGGATTTTGATGATCAGAAAAATATTGTTAGCTATCTGAGTCCTATTGCACAAGCCATGTTGAATAAAAAACAGGGAGAACAAGTAACCTTCAACAACAAAGACTTTATTGTGGAAACTATTAGCAAGGCAATAGAGTAATTTATACATTAGAAATTGTCCAAAGGGCGTACATTTTTGTAATTAGTACGCCTTTTTTATTTAAATTGCACTTTAACATCAACTAACTCAACTTTTCTATTGAATCCAAAGATGATAATCGGCATAATCATCTCAACCAGTGGCGGCAATCGTCCGAAACTGTTTGCCCGCTATAAATTGTATGTAATGCAAGGGCTTCACATAGAAGTGTGAATTCCTTTTGATTAAAAACACGACGTAAGTCGCTATAAATAAGCTATGAGTAACTTCGACGATTCTGGATTGGATCTGGACCAGCTTTTTCTTCCTGCCTGGGCTCAGCAATCTGCAGATGTGAACAAGTACGCTGATTTTGTCGGATACGAGGAAGAAAAAAGTACTGGCAAAAACAGAGATGGAAGACGCAAAGGAAATCGCCCTCCCAGAGGAGAGCGAGGAAACCGCACGGATCGCCCTGCCAGAAGAGGAACGGGAGATCGTTCTGCACGCTTTGCGAATAATGAATACCCTCAAAATAAAGAGTCTAAGGATGACGAACGTTCAAATAAACCGCCTCGTTCTAATCGCAATCTTCGCCCAGATGAACGCAGAGGTCGTTTTAGTGGACGCAGGGAAGAACGCAAACCTCTTCCCCCTTTACCAGAGGTTGATGTTCAACTAATTCCAGAATCAATTGTTGTCGAAACACTTGCACGTCAAATTAGACAGTCTGGCAGAGCATATCCCCTCTTTGAGATTGCTCATATCATTTTAAAACGTCCAGAACGTTTGGAAATAGCCTATTCAACCATTAAGAAGAATGGTCAAGTCGTTCAACCTCTTTATTTTTGTTCTTTAGATCGCACTCTCTGGTTTTCAGAAGATGAGGCTATGGAATATGTGTTGAAAAATCATTTTTCTGATTTTTATGAAACACAAAAGATTCCGATTGAAGGACCTAAAGGAACATACACGTTTGTTGCACAATGTGGAATGAGTGGTGAAGTCTTTGGCCCCCCCAATCTGCATGATTATCAGAATAAAATCTGTAAATTCCATGCTGAACGTTTTCCAAATGTTCCCTTTGATATTTACAAGTCTCGAATCAGAATTGTAAAAGATCCGGAAGTGATTGAAAAATGGAAAGAGCAAATGAGCTTTTCTCAGCAGTATAATTGTCTGCAAGTTCCAGACCCCTTGGTGCTTCAAGATATGCCTTCTGTGCGAGAGCATTTCCGTCAAACACATCTTGCCAGTGTGATCCAAAAAGTAGATACCATTTCCCTGACAAATGCGGATATTAAGAAACAGCCTAACCATTTGGTTTCTGTTTTATATCGCCGCCTATTGGAAGAGCAAAAGCGTTTTCCGTTAAAGCTTGTTACCACATTGAGTCAAAAATTTGCAGCACATGCCCTGCAGTTCTTCAAAATCAACAAAACTGTTACCCATGTGTGCATATCTCGCCCTCATTATTTGGATGTAGAAAGCACATCTGTCTCTGAGAATGTAAAGAAAATCATGGGATATGTGGCAGCTCATCCCGATTGCAAGCGTGCCGACATTTACAAGGAGCTCGTTCCTGGTTATGAGGAATCTGTTGCCAATATGCCAGAGGCAAAGCTTACAGAATCCAATCCTAATGTGACACCAGAGCAGGAAACTTCTGGTGATGCAACAGCAAAAACGGAAACTTCTGTATCCAATCTGCCAACTGAAGTAGCTTCCGCTCTGGCAAATCTGAATTCAGATCTTCACTGGTTGGTTCAATGTGGGCATATAATTGAATTTTACAAAGGCAATATTCAAGTTGCACCAAAGAAAATAGCCCCTCCTCCTCCAAAGAACAAGGATAAGACGAAAAAAGAAAAAACTGAAGCAAAAGAATCTTCTGAAAATAATGCTGTTGATACTACTGAAAACAATGCAGAAGTAAAAGTTGAAGAATCTGTAAAGGTTCCAACTGAGGAATCAACAGAATCGTCTCCTAGTCCGATTGAGCCTTCTGCTGCAGAAAAAGAACAGTAGAAAATCTTAGGTTATTCAAAAGATGGATGTATTTTAGCAATATATCCATCTTTTATTATTAATGGCATGAACACGAATTTATAAAAACGTATCAGCGAATACCTAAATTTAAAAACATTAGTTGCATTTTTTCTGTAAAAGAGTAAAAATGTCTCTGTTAAGAGTTTTGTTTGGACTCATTTGTTATTTAATTGAATTATGTTTTGGGAACAAGATATTGAAACAGCAAGTCGAGAATCATTGCAGGCATTGCAACTCGCTCGTCTGAAAGAAACAGTAGGAAGACTGGCTCAAAAGTCTCCTTTTTACCAAGAGAAATTCCGTGCATCCGGATTAAATAATGACTCCATCCGCTCTTTGGATGATGTACGCCGGCTTCCTTTTACAACCAGTGCAGATCTAAGAGCTCAATATCCAGATGGTTTCAATATTGTTCCCAAGGAAGATTTATTCCGGTTACATACATCAAGTGGAACAACTGGAAAACCGAAAGCCCTTTTCTTCACTCGCAAAGATATTGATATCCTAGCTAATAATTTTGCAAGGTGTTTAACAATGGTCGGATGTAAAAAGTCCGATGTGTTTCAAAATATGATGACTTATGGACTCTTTACAGGAGCCATGATGTCGCATTACGGAGCAGAAAAGATTGGCATGTTGGCAATTCCTGCAGGCCCAGGAAATTCCGAACGCCAACTCATGCTGATGCAGGATTTTGGAACAACGGTCGCCCATATTACTCCCAGCTATGCACTTTATTATGCCAATTTTGTTGAGAAAAAAGGTTTAAATCCTGCGAAAGATTTATCTCTTCGGATTATTTTAGTGGGTGCAGAATCCTACACAGAAGAAACTCGAAGAAAGATTGAAACCGCTTTTGGTGCTGATGTTTTTAACTGTTACGGACTCTCGGAAATGGGTGGTCCCGGTGTTGGCTTTGAATGTCCTGCTAAAAATGGGGTTCACTTATGGGAAGATACATATTTGGTCGAAATTATTGATCCCAAAACATTGGAACCGCTTCCTCCTGGTGAAACTGGTGAATTAGTCATTACTTCTATCAATCGCGAAGCCATGCCTATTTTGCGCTACAGAACAGGTGATCTTACCTACATGATTGCAGAACCTTGTCCTTGTGGACGCACTCATGTACGTGTGGCTCGATTCAAAGGACGTTCAGATGACATGATTGTCGTCAAAGGTGCCAATGTCTATCCTCAGCAAATAGAGAGAGTACTCATGGATACAAAAGGCGTTGGTCGCAATTATGTCATTGTACTCCAAGGTTTAGATGAAATGATTATAAAGGTTGAATTGGATGCGGAAACCTTTGATGGTAAAGTTGAAAATTTGGAAAAGATTCAAAAATCAATTGTCGAGCATGTACGTTCTGCTGTCCAAGTAAAACCAAGTGTAGAACTCTTAGCTCCTGGAACTCTTCCTGTGAGCGAAGGAAAAACAAAGAGAGTTATTGATAATAGGAGCCTCTAACTGGATATATAGGATAAACAATGGAAAATGAAGTTAAATTGTTATCGGTATTTGCAGAAAACAAACCAGGTTTTCTAGCAAAAGCTACTAAAGTACTAGGTGATGCAAAAATAAATATATTCTGGTTTAAAATTATTGATGCTGAAGGAGATAAATTTGGTCTTATTCGTTTCCTAGTTGATCGTCGAGAAGAGGCCATACAATCTTTAAAAGTAGCTGGTTTTGCGGTGTCAACAGTTCCTGCTCTTGCTATTGACGCAGAAAACACACCTGGAACTCTTGCAAAGCTAGCTGATACCTTGTACAAGTTGGATATCAATGTACGCAACGGATCAGGTTATTATTTAAATGGCAGGGTCGTTCTTATGATTGAAACCAATCAAATCCAGGTTACTGCCAAAGCTCTTCGCGAAAAAGGATATAAAATTCTTTCAGAAAAAGAAATCGCGGAATAGTTTCACACTTATTTCAATAAAATGGAGAACATGAGTAAATCTTGTTCTCCATCATTATTTTAAATCCTAGCGTCTTGCTATTAAAAAAGATTTTAGTTTGGATGCTATTTGATTTCCGAAGCCGGGAACTTTCGCTATTTCTTCTTCTGAAGCAAGTTTCAATCGTCGGACAGATCCAAAATGTTTGAGCAAGGCTATTTTTCGTTGCTCTCCAATCCCAGGGAATTCATCTAACAAACTCTCATCGATTTTCCGAAGCCTTAACTGGGCATTGTATGTATTCGCAAAACGATGAGACTCATCGCGTATACGTTGAAGAAGTTTTAATGCACCAACATTGTGATCTAAAAGCAATACCTCTTTTTGAAAAGGTCGATAGATTTCTTCTAGTTTCTTTGCCAACCCAATAAGTGGAATTTGACTCAATCCCAAATGATCTAAAACTTCCTTTGCGGCATTGACTTGTCCCTGTCCTCCATCAACAACGATTAAATCCGGGAAACACCTATCATTTATTCCCTGAGCAATTTCATTTTTGATTCGTTTATAACGACGTTCTATAACTTCCGCCATACAGGCAAAATCATTTTGCTGTAGAACAGTTTTTATGCGAAAACGGCGATAATTTGAATTATCTGGTCGGCCTTTATAAAAACTAACCATACTGGCAACAGAAAATGTTCCGCTGATATTTGAAATGTCGTATCCTTCTATTCGTTGCGGGGGCCTTGGCAATTCTAAAATTTGACCTAATTCTTTGAGATCATCTTGTGGGTGTATGGCAATAGGCAATGTATAAGGTAGCCGTTCAAAAGTCCTGTTTTTATGTGTTGAAACTTGTAAACTTGCAATTGCATCTCTTAACTGAGCAGCCTTTTCAAAATTAAGCATTTCAGATGCAGTTATCATCTCTTTTTCAAGTTGTTCCCTAATATCTTCTATCTGTCCATCCATAAAGTCACATGCTGCATTAACTTGCAGCCGGTATTGTTCCGGAGAAACATTATGAATGCATGGAGCTGTACAAAATTTGAGATGTCCATACATACAGTGTTTATAATCAGCTTCATTTGGACAAAGCGCTTTACAACTACGCAAAAAGAACTGTTTTCGAGCTATATCTAAAGTTTTTCTGGCTGCAACAGAATCAACATAGGGACCAAAATAACGAGCGGCATCATCTTTTTTTATGCGTGTGATGACAAAATTAGGGATAACATCATTTAGGTTAACTTTGATTAGAAGGAATCTTTTATCATCTTTAAAACTAATGTTATATCGAGGTTTAAATTCTTTGATCAACCTTCCCTCCAGAAGAAGCGATTCTGGTTCACTATTAACCTGGTGAACGTCAAAATCTTGAATAGCCTCTACAAGTGCTTGGAGTTTCAAATCCCATGCATGTCTGCGAGATGGATGAAAATACTGACTGACTCTCCTTCGTAAATCTCTGGCCTTTCCCACATAAATGACCGTTCCAAAACGATCTTTCATCAAATAAACCCCTGGCTTATGCGGTAAACGGCTTAATTTTTCCTTTATGATGTCGTTTATTGGCATACCCTTCCGAATTATAAAAAAATATAGATTCTAAGAGAAGTTATAAATTTTAATTGCTTTGTATAAGTTAATTGTGTTGAATTTTATCAGCTTTTGGTAAGCAATGAGTATGACTGAAACTGCATTAAAACAAGATGAGCTGGTATGCAAAACCAGAGAAAAATTTAGAGAATTTTATGGACGCTTCCCACGCTGGGTCGTTGCGGCTCCAGGAAGGGTTAATATTATCGGAGAACATACCGACTATAATGGTGGTTTTGTTTTTCCCATGGGAATCGAAAGATACACTATACTTGCGGCAGATAATGCAACAGATACTTTATCAGATAAGATGTGTGTTCGGTGTATGAGATTCAATGAAACCTCTAATATACGGCTTTCATCAATCGTTCGCAGTGAACCAAAATGGTCTAATTACATTAGAGGTGTTATCCTTGGTTATCAAAAGAAAGGAATTAATGTTCCTCCTCTGGATGTTATGATGAATTCTTCAGTTCCTTTAGGTGGAGGCCTATCCAGTAGTGCGGCATTGGAAGTTGCTACAGGAACGTTAATTGAAGCAGCGACTGATAAGTATTTGTCTCTTAGAGATAAAGCGCTTATTGGCCAACAGGCAGAACACGAGTTTGCTGGCGTTCCTTGCGGAATTATGGATCAATTTATTTCAGCAATGGCCCGTAAAGACTGTATTATGCTTCTGGACTGTCGCAATTATGAGACACATTGGACAACAGTAAGCGATCAGACTATTGCCTTTCTTATTATCAACAGCAATGTGAAACATCAGTTAGCTTCTGGTGAATATGGGAAAAGACGTATGGAGTGTGAGCAAGCCGCAAAAATTTTGAATGTCACCCTCTTAAGAGATGCAACAATTGAAATGCTTGAATCTGCAAAAAGTAAAATGGATAACATCTATTATAGAAGGGCAAAGCATGTTATTACAGAGAACAAACGCACCATAGAAGCAGCAGCGGCTCTTGAAAAATCACAATTAGAAGAGGCCGGACGCCTGATGTTTGAAAGCCATTTATCCCTCATGAATGATTTTGAAGTAAGCTGTTCTGAATTAGATTGTATTGTCGATATTTCCAAGAGGATCGGAATAAATGGTGGCGTTTACGGATGTCGAATGACTGGTGGTGGATTTGGTGGATGTGCAATAGCTTTAGTCAAAAGCCATTTGATCCCACAAATCACGGAAACTATCGAAAAGGAATACAAAATCAAAACAGGGTTAAACTGCACTATTTTCTCAACACGCCCGGCTGAAGGAGCGCACATCATCCAATAGGAGCATAAAATATGAAATTTCAATTTGATCAACATCCTCATAGAAGATTCAATCCCCTGACTAATGAATGGATCTTGGTTTCACCTCATAGGACTCAACGTCCCTGGTTAGGCCAACAAGAAAGTACAGTTACATCACGGCCACAATATGATCCTAAGTGTTACCTATGCCCAGGAAATGAACGTGCTGGAGGTATTAAAAACCCAACCTATCAAGACACATTTGTATTTAAAAATGACTTTGCAGCTCTTCTCTCAGAAGGAGCTGATGAAATGTCTCCTATCAACAATAACAATCTATTCCAAGTTGAGCCTGTACATGGAGAATGTCGGGTTATCTGTTTTTCGCCACGGCACGATTTGACTTTACCAGAACTTCCTTTAGAAGATATAACAAAGATTGTTAATATCTGGATAGAACAAACTAAGGAATTGTCTAAGAAATATATATGGGTGCAAATCTTTGAAAATAAAGGAGCGGTCATGGGATGTTCAAATCCTCATCCTCATGGTCAAATCTGGGCAAGCAGTTTTTTGCCTGTCAATATTGCAAAAGAAGATGAAAATCAGCGTAATTATTTCAAGAAAAACGGAACTTCTCTCCTATTGGATTATGCAAATGCAGAATTAACTGATGGCAAAAGGATTGTCTCTCGTAACAATGATTGGCTGATTGTTGTGCCATTTTGGGCAACTTGGCCTTATGAATATCTTCTTTTGCCCCTCTTCCCTGTCAGGAGAATCATTGATCTTACAGAAGAACAAAAGGCATCATTGTCCGCCATCATGAAGGAAGGTTTAACAAAATATGACAATTTATTTGAAACTAGCTTTCCATACTCAATGGGCTGGCATGGAGCACCTTTTAATGAACAAAATAATGAGCACTGGCAACTTCATGCTCATTATTATCCCCCATTATTAAGATCCGCAACTATCAAAAAATTTATGGTTGGCTATGAAATGATGGCAGAACCACAGCGCGACTTGACCGCAGAACAAGCTGCTAAACGGCTTCGAGAGTTACCATCTGTTCACTATAAAAATGCTCATTAAATTATGAAGGGCATTATACTAGCCGGCGGAGCAGGGACCCGCTTGCATCCATTAACACTGGCTGTAAGCAAACAACTCCTGCCTGTTTATGATAAACCTATGATCTACTACCCCCTAAGTGTTTTGATGTTAGCGGGTATTAGAGAAATGCTTATCATATCAACTCCAGATGATCTTCCCTATTTCAAACGACTTTTCGGAGACGGCAATCAATATGGGATTCAATTAGAATATGCAGAGCAACCTCATCCCGATGGTTTGGCACAGGCATTCATTATTGGAAAGAAATTCTTGTCCGGTAGTTCTGTTTGTCTTGTTTTGGGGGATAATATCTTTTACGGACAAGGGTTAAGTAACCTTTTTAAACGAGCAGCCTTACTTCAAAAAGGAGCAACGATTTTTGCTTATTTTGTAAAAAATCCTCAGCGTTTTGGTGTTGTAGAATTTGATATGAATACAGGCAAAGCTATTTCCTTGGAAGAAAAGCCTCAAACACCACGCAGCAATTATGCCATTCCGGGAATTTACTTTTATGATTCTGATGTATGTAGTTTGGCTGAACAATTGAAACCAAGTGCACGAGGTGAATTGGAAATAACCGACTTGAATCGCCTCTATCTAAAAGCTGGCCAATTAAATGTCGAGCGATTAGGACGGGGTTTTGCATGGCTGGACACTGGAACACTCAAAAGCTTAAAAGATGCTTCAAATTTTATTGAAGCGATAGAAGAACGGCAGGGACTAATGGTAGGTTGTATAGAAGAAATTGCTTTGGAAAACGGATGGATCACTCATGATGATATAGAAAAACTCTCATTAAAAATGGGTAAGAGTCCGTATGGTGAATATCTGCGAAAAATTGCTTCTATTCAAAACAGTATTATCAATAGCCACTAAATTAAAATCAGTGAATAATACTGAAATTATAGATATTCATAGTGATGAATACTTTATGGGAGAAGCTCTCCGCCTTGCCTATAAAGCCTATCAGTTAGACGAAACCCCTATCGGGGCTGTTATTGTTAGCAATGGAAAAATCATTGCAAGAGCGTATAATCAGGTTGAATTACTTAAGGATGCAACAGCTCACGCTGAAATGCTTGCATTGACTGCTGCGCAAAATCAATTTGGCGATTGGCGCCTGACAGATTGCACTTTATACGTTACTAAAGAACCATGTCCTATGTGT
>Ga0310696_10005575_pt1 | contig 15164 bp, 12 predicted proteins | sample AusTroGonzalo_MG_4_FD_203885 | JGI IMG/M metagenome (GOLD analysis project Ga0310696, IMG submission 203885) | Bovine rumen microbial communities from tropical cattle in Woodstock, Queensland, Australia - Gonzalo_02 (v2) (version 2) | ecosystem: Host-associated > Mammals > Digestive system >...
TACACCCGAAGCGTTCAACGTTTTGGTGCGTGAATTGCGCGGTTTAGGTCTGGCTTTGAACCCAAAAAAAATTGATTAGTGGCCCGGCCACAGGCGATTAAAAAATCGCCTGCCGGCCACAAGGCACTTTTAGTGACGTAAAAGGAGCAAATACAAATGACAAATATGTTGCAAAAGATATTTGGACAAATAGAAACCAAGGAACAATTTGATGCTTTGCGTATTTCTATTGCGTCCCCAGAAGAAATTCTGTCCTGGTCGCATGGTGAAGTGAAAAAACCAGAAACCATCAATTATCATTCCTTGAAACCAGAGGCAGAAGGTTTGTTCTGTCAGCAAATTTTCGGACCTGTGAAAGATTACGAATGTGCTTGCGGAAAATATAAACGCATAAAATTCCGTGGTGTTGTTTGTGAACGTTGCGGGGTTGAAGTTGGTTCGTCAACTGTGCGTCGTGAACGTATGGGACATATCAAATTGGCAATTCCTGTTGCGCATACTTGGTTTTTACGCGAAGGTAAAATTGCCACATTATTGAACAATTTACCACAAAAGAAATTGGAACAAGTTATTTCTTATGATGCGTATATTGTGACTGAACCTGGTTTGACAAGTTTGAAACAATATGATGTTATCAGCGAAGATGAATACCAAGCGGCAGTTGAAGAATTCGGTGAAGATTCTTTCCATGTTGGTATCGGTGCCGAAGGTGTTCGTTCTATCATAGCGAATTTGGATATGGGTGATGAAAGAACCCGTTTGCGCGCTGAATTGGCGGAAACAAAATCCGAAGCAAAACGCAAATCAATTATCAAACAGTTAAAATTGGTTGAATCATTCTTGGATTCTAAAACAGAACCACAATGGATGTTGCCAGATGTGATTCCTGTGATTCCACCAGATATGCGTCCATTGGTGACATTGGATGCGGGCCACGTAGCTGCATCTGATTTGAACGATTTGTATCGTCGTGTGATTATTCGTAACAATCGTTTGAAAAGATTTATGGAAATGCATGCGCCTGAAATCATCGTTCGTAATGAAAAACGTATGTTACAGGAAGCGGTTGATTCATTGTTCGATAACGGACACAAAGCACGTCCAATGGTTTCACAAAACCGTCGTCCTTTGAAATCGTTGTCTGATTCTTTGCGCGGTAAATCTGGACGTTTCCGTATGAATATGTTGGGTAAACGTGTCGATTATTCTGGTCGTAGCGTTATTACACCGGGACCATCACTTCGTATGCATCAGGTTGGTTTACCAAAAACAATGGCATTGGAATTGTTTAAACCATTTGTTTATGCAAAATTGTTGGCTGGGGATTATGCAAATACTTTGAAGACAGCACGCAAAATGGTTGAAAACGGCGAAGACATCGTTTGGGAAATTTTGGAAAAGGTTATTTATCAACACCCAGTGTTGTTAAACCGTGCTCCATCACTTCACAGATTGTCTTTGATTGCGTTTGAACCTGTGTTGATAGAAGGTAAAGCAATTCGTTTACACCCATTGGTTTGCGCTGGATTTAACGCAGACTTTGACGGTGACCAGATGTCAGTACACGTTCCAATTTCTTTGGAAGCACAATTGGAAGCGCGCACATTGATGTTATCAACAAATAACGTTTTGTCACCTGCTAATGGTGAACCTATGACTGTGCCATCTCAAGACATGGTTTTGGGTGTGTATTACATTTCGTTGATGAATGGCGAACATGATGAAAAGAAATCACCACGTTTCGCAAATATGGACGAAGTAGAATTGGCTTTGCACAATAAAATAATCACTTTGCACACACCAATTTATGCACGTGTAAATGGCAAAACTTATGCTACAACGGCTGGTCGTATGATTTTGGGTGAATTGTTGCCTAAATCTGACAAGATGCCATTTGATTTGGTGAACAAAGTTATGCCAAGAAAAGAAATCAAAAAATTGTTGGCCACAGCATATGAAAATTGTGGTGACAAAGCTATGATTTTGTTGGCTGATGCGTTGAAAGATACAGGTTTTGAACAAGCTGTGCGCAGTGGTATATCCATCGGATTTGACGATGTCGTTATTCCAACTGACAAAGCAGCGATTATTGAAAAATCTGAAAAAGCAGCTGCAGAAATTGAAACACAATATCAGAACGGTTTGTTGTCCAGCGGTGAACGTCATAACAAACTGATTGATTTGTGGCAGCATACAACTGATGAATTGGGTGATAAAGCTTACGCTTCATTGGGTAACACGACTGGTGATAATTGGAATTCAATTCACATGATGGCTTTGTCCGGTGCTCGTGGATCCAAGGGTCAGATTCAGCAGTTGGCTGGTATGCGTGGTATGATGCAGAAACCAGACGGTTCAATTATCGAAGTTCCAATTATTTCGAACTTTAAAGAAGGTTTGACCATGTCTGAATACTTTACATCAACCCACGGTGCGCGTAAAGGTATGTCGGATACGGCTTTGAAGACTGCGTCTGCTGGTTATTTGACACGTCGTTTGGTCGATTTGGCTTTGAATACAGTTATTACTGAACACGATTGTGGAACCAAAGAATTCATCACAGCAAAACCTGTGTACCAAGGTTCTACATTATCTGTTCCATTGGGTGATGTAGTATTGGGTCGTACTGCGGCACACGATATTGTTCATCCTTTGACCAAGGAAGTAATTGTAAAAACCGGTGATTTAATCACCAAAGCGGCAGCACGTCAAATTAATGAATCTGGTTTGCCATCTGTCGATGTTCGCAGTGTTTTGACATGTCAAAGCGATGGTTTGTGTGCAAAATGTTATGGTATGGATTTGTCACGCAATGCATTGGTTCATGTCGGCGAAGCTGTTGGTTTGATTGCTGGTCAATCAATTGGTGAACCTGGAACTCAGTTGACTTTGCGTACCTTCCACATTGGTGGTATTGCCGAAGGTGGTTCTGAATCACACTTTATTGAAATGCCGGTTGCAGGAACAATCAAATTGAATAACGTTAACACAATTACAAATTCTGCTGGTCGTGTCGTAGTTTTGTCACGTACTGGTAAAATTGCAGTTGTGAACAAAGACGGCAAAGAATTGTTCAGCTGTGCATTACCATATGCATCTATGTTGGTTGTCAACGAAGGCGACAAAGTAGAAAAGGGTCAAAAAGTTGCTGAATGGGATCCATATTCCAACACAATTATCGCTGAAAAAGATGGTATCGTCGCATTCAACGATTTGGTTGAAAACGTTTCCTATCAGGAAGAAGTTGATTCAATGACTGGTATCGTTTCTCGTAAAGTTATCAACTGGAAAACAAACACCAAAAAAGCATTAAGCCCATCTATCCGTATCGTTGATGAAAAGGGCAACGTGATTTCTTTGGGTGGCAAAAAAATCGCAGAATATTTATTGCCGATATATTCAACATTGAATGTGTCGAATGGTGATAAAATACATGCTGGTGATATTTTGGCTCGTATTCCAGTTCAAACCAAGAAGACAGGCGATATTACTGGTGGTTTGCCACGAGTTGAAGAATTGTTGGAAATTCGTCGTCCTGCGAATCCTGCATTACTGGCAGAAATTGACGGAACAGTTGATTTGGAAGATGCGAAATCCAAGATTATTATTCGTATTGAACCAAGTGATGGAACCGCTCCGGTTGAATATGCTGTGCCAAAGGGAACTAATTTGTTAGTTCGCAGTGGTGACGTTGTTCGCAAAGCTGATAAATTGGTTGATGGTGATCCAGTTCCACAAGATATTTTGCGCATCTTGGGTCAAAAAGCATTGGCACAATTTATGGTTGAACAAGTACAACAGGTTTATCGTTTACAGGGCGTGTCAATCAATGACAAACACATTGAAATTTTGATACGTGAAATGACACGTCGTGTTGAAGTCAGCAACCCTGGCGATACAAGCTTCATCAGTGGTTCAGTTGTTGACCGTGTTGATTTCGAAGAAGAAAATGCTCGTGTTGCCAAAGATGGTGGCAGAATTGCCGAAGCTTCACAAGTATTGGTCGGTTTGACACGTGCATCATTGACATCTCGTTCATTTATATCTAATGCATCGTTCCAACAAACAACAAAAGTTTTGGTTGATGCAGCGATAAGTGGTGCAACGGACAAATTGATTGGTGTGAACGAAAACTTGGTTGTTGGACGTTTGATACCTGTGGGAACAGGTGCCTATGTCCGTCGTGTTCGCGAAATTGCCAAAGAGGAAGAAAAAGCCGAAAAATTGGCACGCGAAGGTGGCGAACAACAACAACTGTTGAATCTGTAATCACCAATTTTTTGCTTGCAAATGGGCAATAATTGAATAAAATTAGAGACAGAAAAAATAAAAGGATTGTAAAATGGCAGTTCCAAGAAGTAAAACAAGTAAAGCACGTTCTGCACAACGCCGTTCGCATGATGCTTTGTCCGTTATGCCGGTGAGTGTATGCAAAAAATGTGGTGAAAAGAAACGTCCACATCATGTTTGCCCAGCGTGTGGATCTAAATAATCTTTGAATAAACAAGGAATCAAGGGGGCGGTGGATAAAGATTCAAATGCCCCCTTTTTTATTGAAAGATGTCACAGGACAAACGAGTTATTTCAATAGATGCCATGGGCGGTGATCATGCCCCAAATGCAGTTTTGGGTGGTATGAATCAATACCTTTATCAATATGGCGAAGACGGTGTGTTTTTCCGCGTTTTTGGTAATGAACGGGTGTTGCGCACTCTTTTAAAAAAATTTCCGCGTGTTGCACGTAATTGCGAAATTATCAATGCGAACGAAGTTATATCCGGCACCGATAAAGTGCGCGATGTAATTCGTCATGCCCAAGATACATCAATGTATATGGCGGTCAAGGATGTTCGCGAAGGAAATTCTTCTGCTGTGGTGTCTGCTGGAAATACTGGTGTTTTGATGGCTTTGTCTAAATTAGCATTGAAAACAGTTGATGGTATTTCACGTCCTGCGATAACAACAATGTTGCCATCTGGAAATGGGGATAGTCGCGTTGTTGGTTTGGATTTGGGTGCAAATGTTCATTGTGATGAAGAAATTTTATTTGATTTTTCTATTTTGGGCAGCATTTATGCCGAAATTATCGGCGGAATGAAACGTCCACGCGTTGGTATTTTGAATATCGGCGAAGAAGAAACCAAGGGCAGTGAAACTCTGCAAAGATTAAATAAAATTTTAACTGAACACATTGATGAATTGCCATATGAATACATTGGCTTTGTCGAAGGTAGTGATGTTACCGCTGGAAATGTACAGGTTGTCGTCACAGATGGTTTTACAGGCAATGTTATGTTAAAAACGGTTGAAGGTACCGCTAAAATGATTTCACGCATTGTAAAGGCAAATTACAAGCGTTCAATATTGGCTATATTGGGAACATTTTTCCTTATTCACCTGTTCAAGCGGTTAAAGAATAAAATCGATCCGCGTTCATACGCAGGTGCTGTATTTTTGGGGTTAAATGGATTTTCAATCAAAACACACGGTAACAGCGACGCGTTGGCATGGACACATGCGCTGGAGTATGCTGTGAATTTATCTAAGTCTGATTTTTATGGAAAAATTCGCGAACGCACAAATGCTTTGGCGAATATAAAACAAGAAATAAAAAATTTGTCAGATAGCGAATAATATGGTTGAACAAATTATAACAGTTATATATAAAAACACCGCCATTTCGGCGGTGTTTGTTTTATTAGTTAGATTCTATACATTTATCCGGTTGTCCATTAGAACCTATGTGAGCATCAGAATACCCATCTGGACAATGGCACATTGTTTCTTGGCCACCAGGTGATTCTAGGTTAACCGTAGAAGGATGCCCAGCAGAAGGACTCTGGACAGTAACATTTGTTGGACATGTTACGCAGGAAACAGAACCTGTGCCTGAATCTTGTAAGTAATAATTTGTTGAACATACTGTCAACATACTGGCGACCCAGTCAGACATCTGACGCAAACTCAATGTCACGTTATCAGATGGTTTATATCCGCTAACCGACATACATGTCTGGATTTCCGAACGGCATGAATTAACAGCAGTTCTGGACGCAGTAATATTTGGGTTTGTTTCATCGTAACCATTTGTCGATAAACAAGACGACACGTCGCTGCGGCAATCTTCTGCGTAATCAGCCAATATTGAATCCTGTTGTAATTTGATGTTGGTCAAAGCCATAGTCAAATATTCACGGACAACTTCGTTATCTGGTTTATATTTTTTAGACGATTTTGAAGGATTTGAAAATGTGTAATCCTGACATTGTTTCATGATGGATGCGCACATACCATGAACTTTGTCGTTTTTATCGATATATCCGACCTTCTGTAAAATATATGTTGCGATATCTGGAACAGTAGTTACTTTTGCATAATTAGATTTCCAATATTCCATCTTTTCATCAATATAATCACCCAATTTTTCATCCTGGCCGCCACCCCACGCATTTAACATATCTATGCCAGTTCCGCCATAATTCCATGTGGCATACAATTCATACATACCCTGACTGGTCCATATATCAACATTGCTTTCTGTTATTTCTGTAGTATTTCTGACAGTTCCACCCGAAACACCAGGTGTTCCGCCCTTAACAACAGAGCCATTGGCCAAATATTTTCCGGTTGGATCCAAACATAATTCATAATCTGAACCACATACATATTCGTCCTGCATACAGTTATCAATGGCAGCAACACAGCTACGCAAATCGTATGAATTACGTTGTTGAGCCAATAACAAACGCGCTTGTTGTAAAATAGTTGTCGCGTTACGGACATTATTGCGCATTTCATCATTTGCATCATTCAAGCTGCGTTCGTATGCAATACATTGTTTGTCGATTTCCAAATCATAAGAATTTGTTATGATACTGGCTTCGATACCTTGGGCTGTGCAGGAATTCAACACAGCAGTTTTACAACGTTGCGTCGCAGTTTTAAACAGTTGTTCGCCACGTTGATTTGATACGTTGGAATTTGAACCAGTTGTACCCAAGAACGAGCTTAAATCAAATCCAGATGCTAAATCAAAATCTAACAACCCAGACAAATCAAGTGAAACACTATTTGATGCATAACCAGAATTTGCGCCAGTTGATGATGCATCAACAATTTTTTTCTTAATTGCATCCAAACTGTTTTTCAATTGAGACGAATCAGTTGTAGATTTCATCTGCAATTCAGCTTCGGTTTCAGTGAACAAAGCCGTGATTTGATCGGTTGTTAAACCCAAATATTTAATTTTTTGAACTGTATCTTGAAAAGTTTCAGTCGCAGCAGTCAGGGCTTCTTCGACTTTCTGATAATTCTTTATGTTTTTAGAACAAGAGCAACGTCCCTGGTTGTCGTCCAAAACATTACAATAATTATCCATACATGCTGCATATTGTGCCTTGCAATAATCGGTCAATTCAGCGATGGCTTCCAAATTCGAAGTTGTTGATGATACATCTGCCTCTGTAATCACAGGTGTTTGCGTTGACACACGTGCAGTTGCCCCACGACGGGTTGTACTGATACGCGCTGTTTCAACACCACCCGAAGTGTATCCAGTTTCTATATTATTTGTTGAATTATATAATGGCTTACCATTGTCGTCCAAACGGTATACTTTGTCATACGATGAAGTGGTTGTGTTTTTCACAACAGGAACGACAACTGTGCCGGCGCTGACGCGTGCAGTTACAGGTTTATTCGCGCGTTCGGAACGAGACGTAACAGTGGCACGAGAAGAGGATGATTTTTGTGCGTTTGTGCCATTGGCAGTTTTTACTGCGCGTGATGTTGTTCCGCGGCTGATTTTCTGGGAATTACGGGATGAAGCCATAGAACGTGTTGATGTGTTCGAACGGGTTTGGGCACCGTCTCTGACCGCAGAAACAGCACGAGATGTCGAACGATTGGCCGTTGTTCGTTGGGCCACAGGTGCAACCGCTTCGGATACAGCGTCTTCTACTTCGTCAACGCCTATTGCATCAATTATATCATCAGAATATTCAACAATTTCGTCGTAATATATCGGTGCAACCTCTGCAAATGCGGGCAATACCAATAATCCACTAAGAACTGCAATAAATCTTTTCATGGTAAATCATCCTTCCTTCTATAAAGATAATTTTACCATATTTGGGAAGTATTTACAAGCATAAAAACAAATAATTAGGCCGTGATTTTCAAGTTAGGGCGAATTTTTTGTAATTTAGTCAAAGAGTTTTTTTGAGTGCTTTTGAAATCGTCTGGATTCCAGATTTGAAAACTGTTTCCGCGACCAACGAAAAGCGCAGTTTCCCGGATATTTGCGTGTTTTAATAAATCACTTGGGATTACTATGCGACCCGTCACATCAAAAAGCAGTGGGCGTGCATCAGCAAAAATCATAGCACTTAAATCGTCCAATTCGCCGTCAAACATTCCCATTTGGTCGGTCGCGTTAGCAATTTTTTCCATGCGCGACATAGCCAACCCTTCGATACAATTGTGAGTGAAAGAACGATAAAGAACAACGCCTGCAAAATTTTCATTATTTAACGAAGAACGAAAAGCAGCAGGAACAGAAATACGTCCCTTGGTATCCAAACGATTTTCATAACACGAAAGAAACAGGCTCATTTTGTTGCTTTTTCTTTGTTAAAATTCTTGTTGCTCTTTGTTCTTCAACGGTGAATTTAGCATAGGTTTTTATGGTTGTCAATGACAAATAATAGTTGTTTTATGGTTTTTTATGGAAAAAGGTCTGATTTTTGCGTTTTTTTAAATAAAATGAAAATAAATAAATTTTATGCTTGACGGGCGATTCGTTTTTGTTCTAAGATGTTTGTATAGACAAGGAAAAGGAAAAATCAAACCAGCAGAAATCTGAATAAAACCGATTTCTGGCAAAAAATAAAAAAAACATAAAAATTTGAAATTAAAATTTGTAAATACATAAGTAAATACAAAAAATTTCAGATTTTACAAAAACAAAACCGAAAGGAGGGGAAAACCACATGCCAAAAAACATAAAAGAAATTATGATTGCCCTGAACAAAGTTTTGACTACGACAGTGTGGGTCAATGCGGATCGTCAGATTGTGTCATTAAGTGATGAATTGCACATTGGTAAAAATAATGCACCACGTTCAATCGAAGATTTGTCCCGTGCTGCATTGATTGGCGCCTATGTTTCTTTGCAAATCAGAACGGACAATTTTGATGTGGCTGCTGAAACTTTGGATACACCAAAGTTGGCATTGCGTGTCAAAGAAATGGTCTTTGCCGAGGCAAAAAAGATTATGGATGCAAGCGACACAGAAGAAAAAAGTCGTTTGGCAGCATAAAAAAGTTTCCGTTTATCGGAAGGAAGGGAGTCCCGCCATGGAATATTTCATGGCGGTACTTTTTTATCGGCCATAATTTAATAACCGGACGTCATCAAATTCTGGGTGTTGATTGAATATAGTTGAAATATATGGACATATCGACATAATCTTTCTGTGCTGGGTGCGCGCCATTTCTATAATTTTCTCAACCAGATAGAATTCGACATTTTTATCTTTGTATTCTGGTTCAATTTCAGCTTCGGAAATCATGATTTTATCTATGCCAATATTTACGAAAAAAATGCTGCCGATAATTTGCCCATGACAAATTGCACAAATGCGACAGCCATTATCAGTAATCTTAAAATTTATGTCGTTTATGGTCATAAAAAAATCCTTTGGTTGTTTAAAAAAACTATACCATCGGATTTTTTTTTGACTATAAGATTGATTTCTTTTGAATTAAATCAAATCGAAATTTCTGCGAATAATTTTCGCACTTTTGCGCAGATTTGCTGATTCAGTAGCGTCCATTTTTGTGCGCAAATTCATTAACACTCCGCGTTCACCAATAACACGAGGCATTGATGTTGCCACTGCTGTTTTTCCAATGCCATCAACAATTGATGTAGTCAGTATACGTCTTTCATCGTTGACAATCGCATACAACAAATCGGCCACAGCAGCGCCAATTCCATCCCATGTTGCACCACGACCCTGGATAATTTCGTATGCTGCGTTTTTAACGCGATGTTCTATTGTTTTACGTGTAGTTGCGGGCAGGGCGATTTTTGCTTGTTTACAAAAATCATCCAGACCAATTCCACCGATACAAACCGATGACCAATTCACAACAGATGAATCACCATGTTCGCCCAGCACATACGAAGTTATTGAACGCGTAGAAACACCCAATTGGCGCGATAAAATAATTTTGAAACGCGCTGAATCCAGCATGGTTCCAGTTCCAATAACGCGTGACGCCGGCAGACGTGATAATTTCTGGGCCAACATAACCATAACGTCCAAAGGATTTGTAACAATTATTATTTTTACATTTTTCGGATCTACGTTGTCCATAACGCGTGGAATAATATCTTGAATCACAGCAGCATTTTTGTGTAATAAATCCATACGTGTTTCGCCTGGCTTTTGATTTGCGCCCGCTGCAACGATAACTATATCGGAACCACGTATTGCGCGATAGTTAGAAACAGCTGTAATTTTTATGTCGTATGAAAACGCAGATGCGTGTCCCAAATCTTCGGCCGCTGCGCGTGCGCGAATTCCGTCCCTATCAAATAAAACAATTTCATGTGCCAATCCAGTGCTTTTTACAGCAGTCGCAACTGCTGAACCTACGGAACCAACACCTATGATAGCTATTTTCATTTAATTCTCCCTTGGTCAAATCAATGCAATAATTATATCACAAAAAGTATTTGATAAAAACATTTATGTTTTGCTATTATTCCCACAACAATAAATCAAGGGAAAGAAGGTATGAAAAAAATTTTGTGTTTCGGCGATGTGACGGATAAATATAAAAACGCTATTGAAAATGCCATGCGCGATTGTCCGGATTTAGTTGGGTGGGAACATGCGCCTGAAACGGATGAATTACCAAATACAAATGATGAATTTATTTTGATGAAATGCGATATTCATTCTGATGATTTTTTGCGTCGCATAATCGCAATAAATAAAAAATTAAATAATGGGCAAAAATTTTATTTGACACACTGTGGAATTTTTTTTGATAAATCTGGGCAACGACCACCGTTTGTTTTAACAGACGCTGCATGTATCCCATTACCCGACGAAAATCAACTGACGCACATAGTGCAAAATGCGGTCGCTTTGTTTAATAAAGTTTTTGGTGGTCGTGCGCCGTTTGTATCACTTATATCTGCGGGTGGTGATACGAATACTAAAATTTCGCCAGTGCTATATTCGTGGTACAATGCACATGTGCAAGATTTTCCACCATCAACTTTGCGATTGGAACAATTAGATGTCGCGCTGGATAAAAATATTCGTGCTGAAAAACATTTAACTGGTGAATTGGCAGATATCATAGTTGTTGATAATATCAATACAGGAAACGCAATATTTAAATCATTGTCTGTGTTGGGTGCGTGGGAACCTGCTTGTTTTTTAATGGGTGCAAAAAATATGGTTATATTAAATTCACGTGGTGCAACAATGCAGGCATTAACGCATAACATAATATTAGCATGTAAAAATTAAAAATCGCCCAAACGGGCGATTCTTTAATGTTCACTAAGTTTTTTTATCAAATCTAAAACAGTATCTTTATAATTATTTACATCAATAAATTCAGGTAATTTCGATGTGTCATAATTATTTACACGATATTTGATTTCGATTTTGTTCTGTTCCAGATTTTTTTGTGAAATAATCAAACGAATTGGTGCAGCAATTAAATCAGCATCAGCAAATTTTTCGCCAGCGCGATTATCACGTGTATCCAATAAAACCTCAACACCAGATTTCTTCAAATCATCATAAATTTTTTCAGCCAATGGGAAAGTTTTATTTTCTTTGTCCACCAATCCGATTACTTCTACTGCAAAAGGTGCAGTTTCCATATTCCAAATTGGGCCGTTATCATCTGCGCTTTCTTCAATAATCGCAGCCATAACACGTGTTACACCAATTCCATAGCAACCCATTATTGGTGTTTTTTCTTCACCGTTTGCATCAGTATATGTCATATGCATAGATTCACTGTATTTTTTGCCCAATTGGAAAATATTTCCAATTTCAATGCCACGAACTTTGTTCAATGGTTTGCCACATTTTGGACATACTGTACAATCTGTATCTTCTAATTCTTTGTTTGCACGAAAACCGCAATCGCAAATGTACAAAGTATCTTCGCCCATTTCATTTATCAATTGGAATTCATGTGCAATTTTGCCCCCCATATCACCTGTTGCAGACATAACGTCAGTGAAATTTTTTAAACCACAGCGTCTGAATAATCTGTAATATGCGTCAAAACAACGTTTGTAATATTTTTCCAAATCTTCCTGGGTTTCATGAAAAGAATAACCATCTTTCATAATGAATTCACGAGTTCTGATTAAACCAGCGCGCACGCGCAATTCATCACGAAACTTTGTTTGAATTTGATACAACATAAATGGTAATTGACGATACGACGTTACAACAGAACGCGCATAATCTGTCACAACTTCTTCGTGTGTTGGGCATATAACATAATCTGTGCCACCTTGACCTTTGAATTTAGCCAACACAGCCATCGCATCATAACGACCTGTTTCTTGCCACAAATCTGCGGTACATACCACAGGCATTAAAATTTCTTGACCATCAATCGCGTTCATTTCATCACGAATAATATTTTCGATTTTATGAACAACGCTCCATCCCAATGGTGTAAGTGTGTATCCACCTTGGAAGGTCTGATATATATATCCACCTTTGACGGCGATTTTGTGTCCGCGCGTTGTTGCGCCAGCGACATCACCATATAATCTGTTTACACATAATTTTTCTATTCTCATTTTTTACCACTCTTAATTTTTCTATTTATTTTTTATATATTCTTTTGAAATTATTTCATGCAAGCTTGAAGCTATTTGTTTCCTGTCCATACCCGATAAATCGGGAATGGGTAATACTTCGATTTCAACCAAGAAACCACCCAGCATAATGATGTGAAACACCTGCATAAATGCGTTGCGTTCACGTTTACAGAATGGACCACAATCCATTTTTTTGTTGTCAAAATACGCAAAATGATTTGCCATATCTTCATCACTTATTTTTGTGCCGTCCTTTAAACGATAATGAATCACCACAGGTTGCACAGCCACACCAGTTTTTTCAACAACATCAAAAAGTGAACTTTTGAATTGTTTTACATATGCGCCGTTTGTGGATGTACCCTCTGGAAAAATGAACATAGGATAATCAACACGTTCCATTTCTGATTTTACAGCATCCAATGCATCTATTGCGTGTGATGGACGACGGTCAATAAATATTACACCGAATTTTTTTGCAATCCAACCAACTAATGGCCATGTGGAAATTTCTTTTTTTCCAAAAAATGAACCACCAAAAGCAACAGGCATTGTTGCCAATTCAAATATAGATATATGATTACATACGCAAAGCAAAGGGCGTTTTGTAGACAGTTTTCCTTTGACTTTGAACCGAACACCAGTCACAAAATTAAATTGACGCATAAAAAATTGCATATATTTTACTGACAAACGTCCACGTGGTATAAAGCACAAAACAAACGCGTTCAACACCACCAGCAAACACGCCAGAACAATCCAGAAAAAAGCCCATATTGTGTTAAAAATATTTTGTTTGCGAACTTTCATTTATTGCTCTTGTGTTTCTTCTGATTCTTTATCGATGTATTCGATGTCGTCAGCATCTTCACGCATAAATAATTCAGCAAAATTTTTTATCAATTTTGCAGTCCCTGTAATTGGTGACATTATGATTTTACCCAAAAGGTGTAAAGGACCTTCTTTGATATCAAAATTATCAAATGTATTTTCAGAACCTGTGAAATGTTTTTGGAAAGATTTGTCTAAATTTTTAGTTTGCACCAAGACAAAAACATCATATGTTCCAAAACCTTTGTCGATAAATACACCACGGCCAAACGATGCACCCAACCGCAAATAACCTTTGATAAGAGGTGTCATTTGCTTTTTTGCCTCCATTTCATCAACAAATGCGCGTGGCAAAATATTCATCTGGGTCATGCGTGGATCAACACCAGGTGCCAAGTTTTCTTTCAACACAGTCGCACGTAAATGATATGGTGATAAATGGTTGTAATACAAATAAGACAAAGCCTGGGCAGATTGTGCAGGGTTTGTCCCAACAAATGAAGGAACCCCAAACAATAATGCAATTTTACGTTTTACAATGTATTCACAAAGGCCGGCCCAAAGCAGACGTATAACCAATCCATTGTCGCGGTATTCAGCTTTAACACAGGCACGAGACATTTCTGCTATATTGCCTTTGACTTTTTTAATTTTTGATAAATTGAATTCGTGTTCGGTATAAAAACCACCCATTTTTTCAGCTGCATCACGATCGATAATACGATATGTTCCGACAATTTTATTTTGATGAAAAACCGCCATATAATCGGCGTATGTATCATAAGAATCATATTCTTCGCCCAGATTCTTTTGTTCTTCGGTAGCGGAAGCGTTTTCTTCAAGGCAGAAAACCTCGTAACGCAATTGACGAATTTGTTTGCGTTCTTCTTTTGTTCTGGTTAAACGGACCTCGAAGTCACGAACTTTTATAGCCATAATATATTTCCTTTATAGTAATATAAATCTAATGGTAGCAAAGAAAAAGTTCATAAGCAATTATTTTTATTTTCGGGGACTGTTACCTCAATTTATCAGCTAATTCGGCAATTGCAATCGCATACCAGGAAGAATTATTCCATTTTTTTATTCTGTAGAAATTTGGGTACGTTAAATACGCATTTATAACGGTTTTTGGCGCAATATCTGTATCTGATTCTTCAGCCAAATCGGACACAGTCTGACCGTTATACAAATCGTTTTTTGCAATTTCTTTTGTGTCTGCGACCAAACCAGCTGTTATTTCGGTTTGTGGAATTGGGGTTCCATCTGGATTGGTTACACCCAGATTAGTCCAATCAATCAAAGTTTTTTTTACGTCGCCGTTCAATAAACTTCTGTCAAAATCAGCAGGTAAAATCACTCGACGAACGATTTTTTCGTTTTGATTCCAACCCAATTTATTCAAATAATTTGCAGCACTATGCATAGCATCACTTTCGCTGTTTATTATATCAAT
>Ga0310696_10005577_pt1 | contig 15158 bp, 12 predicted proteins | sample AusTroGonzalo_MG_4_FD_203885 | JGI IMG/M metagenome (GOLD analysis project Ga0310696, IMG submission 203885) | Bovine rumen microbial communities from tropical cattle in Woodstock, Queensland, Australia - Gonzalo_02 (v2) (version 2) | ecosystem: Host-associated > Mammals > Digestive system >...
AAATTGATTACGGAGTCGTCCATTCAGAAACAACATGCTCGTGCTATAGCGACCACTGGTTTGATATCGAACCCGAAAATGCGAACGTGAAGTTTATCCAAATCATGTTCTTCAAAGGAACCACATACCAAGTCAGTGACGGGCCGGCTCCGGAACCATCGAAAACAACACCGACCGATTCCACGTTTACGGACCCCCGAGACGGCAAAACGTACAGGACCGTGAAACTCGGCGAACGCATCTGGATGGCCGAAAACCTCAACTACGAAATAAAAGACAGCCTAGTGAGCAATTGCGACGAAAATGGGGGCTGCGACATGGGATTCCCAAGCAACCGACCGCAAAGCTGGTGCAACGGCAACAAGCAAGAAAACTGCGACAAGTATGGCCGCCTGTACAACTTCGAAGCCGCAAAAGTGGCATGCCCTCCCGGATGGAGCCTGCCCGAAGTTGAAGAATGGCCAGAAAGAGGAAATGGCGGACACCCCGCATTCCTCGAATACGCCGTCGTAGGTTGGTATGGTGGAAAAGACACATACGGCTTTACCGTCCTGCCCGCCGGGGAATATAGGGCAAGTTCACAGTATTTCTTGGAGCCGAGTAGATTCGCATTTTTCTGGACATCGACGATAGACACGCGAAACAACAATTGCGCTACAATGATTCATTTCGGCAGCGGTTCCGAAGGAATGGTAAGCGTCTGCGCAGACGACGAAAACGACGGACTGTCCGTCCGCTGCTTGAAGGATTGATTTTCTAGACAGGTTGAGACTTCGTTAGGAGAAATGGTAGGGGGAAAAGAGAAGGCAGGCTTCGGCTTGCCTTCTTTTGTTTTTATAACATTTAAAGATGCTATAGACAAAAACTATAAAACGTGCTAGAAATAAAGTATTGGACAAAGCTATAACGCTCTTCTATATTTGGCTGCGTATGCACTCGGAAGAAAGAAATTTAGATTTTGATACCGTCATTGACCGTCGCCATACCAAAAGCATCAAGTACGATTTCTTTGTAGAATGCGGACTTGTGAAACCGGGCGAAGATTCAAGCGGTATTCTTCCGCTTTGGATTGCAGACATGGACTTTAGGACAAGTTCATTCATTCAGGAGGCGTTGGTTCGCTCAGCAGAGCATGGCATCTTCGGTTACAGCGATACGCAAGAGGATTATTTCATTATTCTTCGGGATTTCTATCGCCGTCGCCATAATTATGAAATTGAAAGTCCACGTTGGGTCTTGAAAACGCCGGGCGTGATGTTTGCAATCGGCATGGCCGTCAAGGCCTTCACAAACGTTGACGACGCCGTGCTGATCCAGCAGCCCGTTTACATGCACTTTGTTGACGTGATTGAATCCAACAACCGAAAAGTCGTCAGTAACGATCTCGTATATGGCGAAGACAATCGCTACCACATCGACTTTGAGGACTTTGAAAAGAAAATCGTTGAAAACAACATCAAGCTTTTTCTACTTTGCAGCCCCCACAATCCCGTTTGCCGCGTCTGGACCCGCGAGGAACTTTTACGCATCGGCGAAATATGCCTGAAACATAACGTCATCGTCGTAAGTGACGAAATCCATAACGACTTCGTCTTTGAAGGAACGCACACCATGTTCGGTTCACTCAGCGAAGAACTTGCGGACAATTCCATCATCGTCACAGCACCGACAAAAACGTTCAATTTGGCCGGCATCCAGATTTCCCACACATTCGTGAAAAATCCGAAACTTCGCCGTGCACTTCGCAACCAAATTAACGCAACCGGCTACGGCCAAGTCAGCATTCAGGGAATTGTCTCTGCCGAAGCCGCCTACTCCAAAGGCGACATCTGGCTTGACTCGCTCTTGAAGTACATCAAGGGCAACATCGATTACACCGAAAAATTCGTCCGTGAGAATTTAAAAAACGTAAAACTCGTTCCGATGGAAGCGACGTACCTTGCCTGGCTGGATTTTAACGGATTGAGCCTTACGACAGCGCAGATTGACGACCTCGTCCTCCACAAAGCGCACCTCTGGCTCAACAGCGGCAAAAAATTCGGCAAACCGGGTGCAGGCTTCCAACGTCTGAACCTCGCATGTCCACGAAGTACTCTAGCGGAGGCTCTCAGCAGGTTAAAATCTGCGCTTGATTCTGTCAAATAGACACAAAGAGAGCCTCCAGGACGCCTAGAATCCACCTGGAGGTTCTTCTTTTTCAAATTTCCTACCATACCTATAGGATTTCTGCAATGAATTTTTTATATTTAACACATTCTTCAAAAAGGAGATTCCCGATTAAAAGCATGCAGGGCGAATATGTTCCAAGGCAAATACCGGCGTTATGGTTGCACAAATCGGGAACGACACAAAACAACACAACAAAACAATTTTCAGGGATATAAACAGACCATGACATTACAACAATTACGTTACGCCATCGGGATTGCAAAAGCGGGGTCCTTTAACAAGGCCGCCGAATCCTTGTTCATATCCCAGCCGTCCCTCACGACCGCCATCCGCGAACTTGAAGATGAAATCGGCATCACCGTTTTCAACCGCACAAGCCGCGGCGTCACGCTAACGCCCGAAGGCGAAGAATTTATCGCCCGCGCGAACGAGCTCTACAACCACTACGAATCCGTTCTCGAGCGTTACAGCAAGGAAGAACAAAAGAAGAAACGTTTCGCCGTTTCCACGCAGCACTATTCCTTTGCAGTAAAGTCTTTCGTGAACATGGCGAAAAAATTCAACATCGACGATTACGAATTCGCCATCCGCGAAACAAAAACAAAAGAAGTCATCGACGATGTGACGAGCCTTCGCAGCGAAATCGGCATCATCTACTTGAGCGATTTCAACCGCAAGTACATCACGTATTTGCTCAAGGAACACGATCTTGTATTCCAGAAGTTGATCGATTGCAAGGCCTACGCCTACATGTGGAAAAACAATCCGCTCGCGAACAAGCCCTACGTGAATCTCGAAGACCTTTCGGATTACCCGTGTCTTTCTTTCGAGCAGGGCGAAAGCGGGAATTACTACTTTGCCGAAGAGATTTTAAGCACAAACGAATACCATAAAACGATTAAAGCGAACGATCGCGCTACGATGCTGAATTTGATGGTGGGCCTCAACGGCTATACGCTTTGCTCCGGTATCATCAGCGAAGAAATCAACGGTTCCGATTACGTTGCCGTGCCGTTTAAGGACGCAAAAGGCGAGGATGACCGTTCGATGGAAATTGGCTACATCACCAAAAAGAACTTTATGCTCAGCACCATCTGCCGCATTTACATCCGCGAGATGGAAGAATACCTCAAGGCATACACCGCAGAGCACAATCCGAACGCTTAGCGGCTTTCTATGATTGCAAACACGCTCGTCAAACCTGACGGGCGTTTTTTCTTTTTCATCTAGGTCATGCAAAACAGTTGCAGACAAATGTTATAAACACATATGAGCAAATTTTATTATAACAAAAAACTATAAGTCACGCTAAAAATAAAGTATTGGACAAACTCATATTCTCCTTCTATATTTGGCATCGAACAAATAGCAAGGAGGCATTTATGACAAACGGATTATTTTTTGGATCTATAACAGTTTTAATAGGCACTATCGAATCTTTACTTTCATTTGTCGTACTTCCGTTTTGCACGCCCATGGATGGCGTCTTTATGCGTTGCCACTACACTTCCGTCATCGATGGATTCGTTGGTATCGCAATCGCGATTACGGGTATCGCCTACTTTTTGCAGCCCAAATTACGCAAAGCGTTGTCCTATGCCGTAATTACTTTAGGCGTTATCACATCGCTTGTTCCAACGGCCATCGTAGGTGTTTGTCACCATCCCCACATGCATTGTCATTCGATATCGTCCCCTGTTCTTCAACTGATTGGAATCGCGATTGCACTTTTCGGAATCGCAAACATCGCTTTTTTAGCAAGCCGCAACTTTGAATCGGAGAATTTTACTAATGAATCATACAACGCTTAAAATTATATACACCAATTTTTGGAGTCATCCCGTGCGAAGCTTGGGGCTTGTCATTTTAACAGCCATCGCATCGGTCACATTACTTTCTGGCGTCATCTTTTCAAAAAGCCTTGACGCAGGTTTCGAACAACTTTCTTCACGCATGGGAGCGGACCTGCTTATCGTCCCGTACGGAGTCGATATTCAAAACCAGTCTATCCTTTTACAAGGCGACTTCAACCACCACACGCTCCCTCGAGAAGTATTGGATTTCGTACAGAAATTACCAGGAGTAACCGCAGCATCACCACAGTTCTACATCTCAACGCTCAGCGCAAGCTGCTGCGACAAAAAAGTCAACATCATCGGTTTTGACCCCAAGACCGATTTTACAATCAAGCCGTGGATCCGTAAGACATACAAAAACGACTTTATTCCCGGTTCCGTCATCGTGGGTAGCGACATTCAAATTGAAAATGGCGAAAAAATCAAATTTTTCGACAAGGAATTTACAGTTGTCGGAACACTGGAGCCGCTCGGCAACAAGCTAGACCAAACCATTTTCGCAGATGTCGAAACGGTCGAATTGCTCCGTCAAGCAGCTGCAAGCAAGGGTTACAACATCAGCTCCGAAGGAGGGCCATCATCAATTCTTGCAAACTTTGAAGAGGGTACGGACTTCGAAAAAATTTCGCAAAAGATTCAAGAGCAATTCAATGATTTGCAAGTCATTCAACGCAAGAACATATTCGATAACGTAATCGCTACGGCAAGATCCTTTAAAATCGCAGTCTGGCTTATCGCAGGATTTTTCCTGTTCACCGTAATTGCGGTCATCTATATCGCATTTACGGTTTCGACAAACGAACGGAAACGTGAGTTCGCGACACTCCTCATTATCGGAGCGACCCGCAAAAAGCTAGCAGACATCGTTCTCGGAGAATCGCTTCTTGCAAGCGGAAGCGGAGCTATTGCCGGAACGCTTTTCGGAGCAGTCGGCATCATATCGTTCCGCTTTTTAATTCAGGAGAACTTGCAAATCCCCTTTTTACTCCCGAACATATCAGCCATCATTTTAACGATTGTCGGTGCTTTGTTCATCCCCGTCATTGCTGGGGTTGGAGCATCATACCATATCGCAAAAAAAATCGGAAACATTGATGTTTACACCGCATTGAAGGAGGACGCTTAATGATACTCAACGGAAACAACATAACAAAACAATATACACGCCGCGGTGAAAAATTCAGTGCGGTCAACAACGCAGATTTCTTTGCATGGTCGGGTGATTTCACGGTCATCTTCGGCGAATCAGGGAGCGGTAAAAGCACCCTCCTGAATGCACTCGCCGGCGTTACCAAGCCCACATCGGGAAACGTCGAAATTGACGGACAGCCGCTCTTTTCGCTAAACGACGAAGACCTCGCCCGCTTACGCAATGAACGAATCGGCTACATTCCGCAAAACGCGGCAAGCCTCTCCGCATTTACCGTTGCCGAAAACATTACCTTATCTTCATCCCTGTACAACAAGAAGATAGACAAGGAGCATATCAAGGCATTACTGGACAAGCTCGGCATTGCGCACTTGGCGAACGAACATCCGCAAAATCTTTCCGGCGGCGAACTGCGCCGAGTCGCCATTGCTCGCGCCCTCGCCAACAAGCCAGATTTGATTATCGCCGACGAGCCGACCAGCAACCTCGACGAAGAGAATAGTCGCAAGGTTTACAGCCTTTTTGCGCGACTTGCACGGACGGGCGTTGCAATAATCGTCGCCACGCATGACAAAACAGCGTTCGGCTACAGCAACCGAACCTACCACATGAAATCAGGTACGCTCATCCCCGACATCGGAGAATACGGCAACTTGTAAAATTTCTAATTTTACAATGTAAAAGAAACGCCGTAAAACAGACATGCTCGTCCCGGAACGCATCGACAAGCTCGCTTCGATTTAATTCAGCGCAGGCAGTGCATCGCAAGTCCGGGAAGACAGTCGGGTATCTCCCATTCTCTCCGCCATGAAGCTCTTACTAATCTACTTCTTCGTTCTCGGTTTCATCTGCGTTCGCGACTTGTTCAAAGTCAAAAACTTTGACGATTACGTTGTTGCAGGCCGTAAACAAACAGCCCCGTTCGTTTTCATGAGCCTCATGGCAACCGTTCTCGGGGCGTCAGCCACGGTAGGTATCGCCGCACGCGCCGAAAGTATCGGCTTTGCCGCCTTCTGGTGGCTTGCAGTCGGAGCAATCGGCTTCTGGTTCCAAGCGGCTTTCTTGAGCAAGCCCGTCCACGATATGGATGTACGGACGCTCCCTGAAATTGCAGAAAAGACCGTTGGCAAAACAGGGCGAAAACTCGTCGCCTTCATCATCGCTGTTTCGTGGATTGGAATCATCGCAGCACAGTTCGCTGCAGTCGCAGGATTCATCGGACTTGTGCTGGGACACGACGCGGGAACGCAATCCGTCTTGATTACGGCCGGAATTGTCATTGTCTATACGCTCTTGGGCGGGCAGCTTTCCGTTGTGCGCACCGACGCATTGCAATTTGGAATTTTGACTCTCGGATTTTTTGCCGCCGCCATCTACTTGTTCGGCGGATTTTCGGGCACAGAAAATACAGCACTCCAAACCGCGCAAAGAGTCGCAAATGAAACTTCCACTGGGCTTGCGACGTTCGGGAATTTCAATCTCTTGAACGAAAAATTCGACTTTGCAGATTTGTCAATGATGTTGTTCACAGTTGGTGGCGCATACTTCCTCGGACCTGACGTGATTTCGAGAAATCTCGTCGCAAAAGACGCAACCGCAGCACGCAAAGCAGTTGTTGTCGGGAGTTTCGCCATACTCGTTTTCAGCGTTGTCATTGTCTTGCTCGGCATGTGGGCCGCCACTTACGCCCCGGATGCAGCAGCCACCCACGCTACCGGCGCCATGAACCCGCTATTCCGTCTCGCATCAGGTGTACTACCGCTCCCGCTTGCGGCACTCCTCTCCGTTGGACTTTTATCCGCACTGCTCTCGTCCGCAGACACCTGCCTCATCAATTCAGCAGCCATTTTCGGAAGCGATATCCTGAATACGCGCCGTATCTCTGTCGTGCGCCTGCTCGTTGTCGCCATCGGCGTTATCGCGACTTTTCTTGCGCTTCAAGGTAAAGATATCATTGGACTTTTGACGATGGCCTATTCAGTCTATACGCCTGGAATTGTAGCCTCGCTCGCCGTTGCCATTATCGCACATAAAAAATTCAATATTAAAAAATCGTTCTGGTACGCAGGCGTCGTTGTCGGCGGACTCTTCGGCCTCATCCCGGCCATCCTGGCGTCTACCGTAAAAATCCAAACACCGGCTTATCTCCCGCATATCGGAATCGCCATATCGCTTGCTTTCGCGCTGGCAAGCTTACGAAGGGTCTCTACTCCACACGTTCCAAAATAATCAGAGCACGGTCTTGCGTGCTGTTCGGAATCGTATAGAAATGCTTACCGATAAATTTATATCCAAAATCTTCTGGATAAAAAGTCTTTAGCTCGTCCGCAACAGCGGGGCCTTTCATAAAAAACACACGGCCACCAACTTTGAGCGAATTGGCGATACGCGGAAGAGTCTTTTCCATCAGTTCAAACGCACGGCTGATAACACCATCAACGGGAATGGTCATGCTCCGGCTTGTAACTTTGTGACCGAACACATCGATTCCTTCAAGGCCCATCTTTTCAATGACCATGTTGAGAAAATTGATGCGGTTGGGACGGGGTTCGCATAAAGTAAGACGAATAGACGGATTGACTATCTTGAGTGGAATTCCGGGGAAACCGGCACCGCTGCCGACATCTATCATGCGGGCAGGCCACTTAGGCACGTATGCATTGATGAGCGTGCAATCGGCATAATGGCGCTCCACCATTGTCTCGAATGCGTTGAGACGCGTCAAATCCTGGTCGTCGTTATTCGCACGGAGCAGCTGGTGAAACTCCCAAATTTGCCCGAGCGTTTCGGGTTGGAGTTCCACACCATAATAACGCAGCAACTTGTCAAGCCCGGCAAGCGAGGGCGTCACACGTTTTCCGTTAAAAAGCGGAAACTCCGTCCGCGGTGCCTTCATATGCGGGATAAAGTCCTTGCCAAGCGCACTTGCGCCACGAGGTTTGGAATTTTTTGACCAGGAAGAATTCGCCATGCCACAAAGTTAGAAAAGTTTTGCAATAAAAAAATGGTCCAAACGAGCCTCTTCTGCGTGTTTATATAATGGAGGCACAAACTTGACCAGAATACTTTTACTCTTCACCCTATTGACCACAATCACCGCAGCGTCTGCCGCAGCTCCGCAAATACATGCGCAAGAAGCACCGCAGGCACCCTTTGACGAAGCCCTAGTCTTTGAATGGTGGGACGACGGCATCATCACGCCCGAAGAAGCCGACGAAATCCTTTCGCGGCTCGAAGAAGGCAATTACGACGAAGCATGCCTGCTCGCCGAAGTTTACGCCCAGGAACCGTGCGCGCTGCCGAAACCCAAATCCCCACGCAAAAAAAAGTCCAAAACCACGAAAACAGCTCAGTCTCCAAAGCCCGCGCAAGAATCACCGGCCATCATTCCGCATGGGCGCATCACATGGAAAAGCCAGTACGATTCCGACGGCCGCTTAAAAAAGCACTGGGAAGAACTGCTGGTCCAGTTTTACTATTTCAAGTTACGTCTGGGCTCCCAGGAACTGCTGACTTACCAGCGCGACGGTTTTGAATCGCATTTCGGACAAATTTCGACCTCTGAACTCCGTAGCCACATACCGCTAGATACCTTATGGGGCGCAGCTCTTTTCTACCCCATCGGCAAATTCCATGCCGGCGCACTACTAGACACGTCAAAGGCGTTCCATCTGCAATTCGGTTTTTCCGCCGACCGTCATAACAAAATCGCCACCTCATTTTGGAGATTCCCGGACGCTCACGCCATCGCATTGCAAGCCAGCACATCGCTCGGGCAAATCTCCGCCTGGTACCAGCTAGGGCAAAGCAGACCTCTCGTCAAGCTCCAGCTGCAAAACGAAAAACAAAGGCTTTCATGGAAAACGACCGCCTACATCCACGGCGATTCCGTCCCGCAAGGGCTCAACTTGAGCAAAGGCATCACCGAAAACTGGCTGTGGGCATCGCAAACGGTCAACGTCAAATGGCCCGAAATGCAAAACACAGCCATTTCCGCCAGGATCCGCATTCTAAGTCCCACCAGCAAGGACTCCGTAAGCGCACGCATCAAGATGTCCCTTGCATCGGGTCCCAAGCGTTTGCGTCCAGGTCTCAGCGTGACCTGTATCGAAGCCAGTGAAAATTGCAAATCAACCGAATGGAAAAGTAACATCGAATCCACATGGGAGCAGTTCTCGTTCAAGGCAAGCGCCAAAGTACGCCACGAGAACTCACGCACAAAACCACCCAGAATTGAACTCAGCGCGAAGTACACACCAATGCGCTCATTCGCCAAATTAATTCTCTCCGTTCCCGAAGCAAACCCATCCAAAGCCATTTCCGTCCAGAACGAAATCAAACTCGTCAGCGACTGGCTGGATTGCGACTTCGTTTTCGCCTTCAAAAAGAATCGCACCAGGCCTTTTATGCCCAACTACGCCCACCTCAACGCTTCCCTGAAATTTTGAGACATTTCTTCCCAAAAGCTCTTTTTTCAAACGCCTTGTGTACTATTGTAACCAAGAATTTCCATAATATTTGAGCTTGACGCATAGGATAATAGTATTATTAATAATACCCAAACACTCTCGAACTCCTTTAGGTTACCTCCTTTGCCTGAAGGAGTTCTTTTTTATTGGAGCCATTTTTTTATCTTAAGGGTATGTTTTATATTGCAGCTATTGTCGGGGCAATCGTCTTTTTGCCATCTATCGTACTGAATATCGCACTTGCATTTGGCGCCCCGCTCGGCATGTACGCCATGAACGGCCGCCACAAGGTCGTACCGCAGGAGGTCCGCCGGGCATTCGTGCTCCCGATTATCATGCAATTCGTGGCGCTATTCACTATTTTAAGCGCAGGCCACGTACTCCCCGAACTCATCCCGTTCGGGATTACACGCATTCTAGCCTTCTTTTTTGCTATTTACCTGACTTTTTACACGGCGACGGTTCTCTTTAGCCTGAGCGTAAAAGAACGGCACGTGATGGGAACATTTGCAATTGCATCGACCATCTGTTTCTGGATTGTCGCGGTGGGGACGATTTAGTAGGAAGGTTTCCATCAATGGACAACAAGCAACAGCCAAAGCACAATTACCAAGTCGACTTGGACCGTATTATCCAGCGTCTTGAGCGTACGGGCGAAGTGCCGACGCTCTTGCTGCATGCGTGTTGCGCGCCGTGCAGCAGCTACACCATCGAATACCTTTCGCAATACTTCAAGATTACGCTTTTCTATTACAACCCGAACATCGCCCCCGACGAGGAATACCAGCACCGTGTAAGCGAAATCAAGCGGTTCGTTGCAGAATTTGAGACAAAGCATCCAGTTACGTTAATAGAGGGCGATTACGACCCGAAAAAATTTTACGATGTCGCCCGAGGACTCGAAAAAGAACCCGAAGGTGGCAAGCGTTGCCGCAAATGTTTCGAGCTCCGCCTTTCGGAATCCGCACGGCTCGCCAAGGAACTGAACTGCGACTATTTTACGACGACGCTCACCATCAGCCCGATGAAGGATGCGCAAGTGCTCAACGAGGTCGTCCAGGAACAGTGCGATATTTACGGCATCAGGCGGCTCCCGAGTGATTTCAAGAAGAAGGGCGGCTACAAGCGTTCGATCCAACTGTCGCACGATTACAATCTCTACCGGCAGAATTTTTGCGGGTGCGTCTATTCCATGCGCGAAGCGGAGGAACGCGAAGCGAAGAAAACAGAAGGAAACGGAAACGCAAGTGAAACATTGTAGGCCGATTCCGTCCCCATTCGCAGATTATAAAGGGATGACATAAAGGGCATTATTTTATATACTTTTATAAAATGGTTAGGACTTGGATTCACATATTCGCCGCTTTTTTATGCATCGTTGCTGCAGCCTGCAGTGACGATGTTGCCGAACCGCAAGACGACGGACCTTCCGGATCCATCGAGATTATCAAGATTACCGAATCTTCGTCCAGCGAGAGCGTTTTCAATTCCTTTTTCCGTCCTTCAATAGTTCCAATTCACTTTTCGAACCAAATCGAAATCGCAATATCATCATCCAGCAAAACGAGATATTCCTCCAGCAAGAACAAAGTTTCATCGAGCAGTTCCATCCCTGCAATTTCATCAAGCATCAAATCCTCGAGTTCCGTGGCAACTTCCAGCTCGAATACGCCCAAGTCCAGCGCAGCACTCCACTTTTACGAGTGCGACAAATACGATTGCGTGACCACGGAGTTCTTGAATCCAGATGTCTCTTACGGCGAATTTTTGGACGAACGTGACAACCAGGTCTATAGAACCATCGTCATTACCAACCACGTTTGGACTGCACAGAACATGAACTATAATGCGGGCTCAAATTCAGAAGCAGCAAGCTGGTGCTACGACAACGACCCGGAAAACTGCAGAAAATACGGAAGACTCTACACATGGGATGCAGCACAAGAAGCATGCCCCAAAGGCTGGCACCTGCCCACACATGACGAGTGGATTGAACTTTTGGACGACCACGCATGCGATGAAGAACTTTTGGATGACGGGACCTGGGCTTTTGACTGTTCCGCGAACCAATTAAAATCAGCCGAATCTTGGAATGAGGACGTTGAAAACGCCCATGGTTTTTCTGCCACAGCCGCAGGAATAAATTTCAACGGAGCATTTATCTCAGCCGGTGAAATGGCGTTTTTTTGGTCCTTAACGGACACGCTCTCGTTGTACGCCTTTGCCACGATGTTGCAAGACAACGTAAAATATGCTCTCTTCGGAGCGACCGATAAAAACTATGGATTTTCCGTACGCTGCGTCAAAGGCGAAGCGGAGTAAAGACAAAACCCGTTCTGTAAATATTCCCGTTTTTCTATCTTTGACCTAGAACCTTACGCCGCATCCAAAAGTTTCCATTATGTACGATCCTCGATTTTTACCGATTTGCAAAGAAGACCTGGACGAACTCGGCTGGGATTACGTTGACGTGATTATCATCAGCGCCGACGCTTACGTGGACCACCCTTGCTTTGGGCATGCGGTTGTTGGACGACTTTTGGAACACGAGGGATTGCGCGTGGCGATTTTGCCGCAGCCGAACTGGCGCGACGACTTGCGCGATTTTAAAAAGCTCGGGACTCCGCGACTTTTCTTTGCGATTTCGAGCGGCATGGATTCCATGGTGAACCACTACACCGCCGCGAAACGCCTCCGCAGCGACGACGCCTTTACGCCGGGGAACAAGACCGGTTTCCGCCCCGATTACGCGACTTACACTTACGCAAAAATTTTAAAGAAGCTCTACCCCGACGTGCCGCTGCTCATTGGCGGTCTCGAATCGAGTTTGCGCCGCGTGACACATTACGATTACTGGAGCGACAGACTCAAGCCGAGCATTCTATTCGATACGCAGGCAGACATTCTCGTCTATGGCATGGGCGAAAAGCCTCTGAAAGAAATCGTGCGTTTGCTCAAAAAAGGCGTTCCGTTTTCAAGCCTGAATTCCGTTCCGCAAACCGCCTACTTGGCGCCCAAGGGGAATGTCCCGAAGAACAGCAATTGGGAAGATATGCGCTTGTACAGCTACGAAGAATGTCTGGAAAGCAAGAGGAACCAAATCGAGAACTGCCGCAGGGTGGACATCGAATGCAACAAGTGGTTCCAGCACCGCATTCTGCAAGATGTCGCAGAACAGACCGTGGTGATCAACCCCGCGTACCCGCCACTTGAATACGGTGAACTCGACGAAAGCTTTGAATACCCGTATGCCCGCGAACCGCACCCGCGCTACAAGAAACGCGGCAACATTCCGGCGTTCGACATGATTAAGTTCAGCATCAACACGCACCGTGGCTGTTTCGGCGGTTGCAGTTTCTGCGCCATCAACGCACACCAGGGCAAGTTTATCGCGAGCCGCAGCCGCGAAAGCATTCTGCGCGAAGTCGAAATCGTGACGAATATGGAGGGCTTTGCCGGAACGATTACAGACCTCGGCGGCCCCAGCGCGAACATGTACAACATGCGTGGCCGCGATCCGAGCCGTTGCCAAAAGTGTGCCCGTGCAAGCTGCCTCACGCCCAAGATTTGCGACAACATGGACACGCACCATCAAGAAATTTTGGAGCTGTACCGCGAAGTGCGCAACCATCCGAAAGTGAAGCATTTGTTCATCGGAAGTGGTGTTCGTTACGACATACTCTTGCAAGAGACGGATGACGAAGAACTCCGCAAGGACCACGAAGAATACGCCCGCGAACTCATCGACTATCATGTGAGCGGACGCTTGAAAGTGGCACCCGAACACACGAGCGACGCCGTCTTGAAATTGATGCGCAAACCGAGCTTTACGCTATTCCACAAGTTCAAGGAATTCTTTGACGACGAATGCAAACGCATCGGCAAAAAGCAACAACTCATTCCGTACTTTATCAGTAGTCACCCCGGCTGCACCGAAGCCGACATGGCCGAACTTGCGCTCGAAACGAAGCAATTGGGTTTCCAGTTGGAACAAGTGCAAGACTTTACGCCAACGCCGATGACGATTGCGACCGAGATGTTCTATTCCGAAATGACGCCGGACGGAAAGCCGCTCTTTGTCGCCAAAACGCCCGAAGAAAAAGCAAACCAGAAGCAATTCTTCTTCTGGTACATTCCGGCGAACCGCCCACACCTGCGAGAAGTTTTGGAACGACTCAAGATGGGTAAGGTCAGCCGTTTGCTGCTGAGCCGCACTGCAATGGCCGAGGGCAAGGAATACTTCCCGAGCAAGGAACGCGAAGAAAACGAAGACTTCCGCAAACGCGAAATGCAAAAGCGCGACGAACGCACGAATGCGTTACGCCCGAAAAAAGAGAAAGTCAAGAACCGCTGGAGAGACGACGGGTACGAAAGCCGCGGGGACCGCTTTGGCGAGAATCGTGAACGCTTTAGCGAGAGTCGCCGATTTGGTGAACGTAATGGAGAAGGTCGCGAGAATTGGCGAAACGAGAATCGCTTTGAACGCGAAGGGGAACGCCGTGGATTCCATAGTGAGCGAGACCGCCGCGACTTCGACCGCCGTGATAACGCATTCGATAACCGCCGCGGAGATAATCGTTTTGATGATCGTCGCGGGAACCAGCAGAATGCACCGTTCCGCGAACACCGTAACATCGAAGACAAGAACCGCTTCAACAGCGGCGAGATAAACCTCGCCAGCCGCCGCTCACACGGCAAGGGCTTCAAAAAGCCAACGTTTAAGAAATGATTGCGGCTTCGCCGCAGTAGACACAACGCGTCATCCTCGCGAAGGCGAGGATTTTTATCCTCCGCAATTAAATAAGCGCCATTAAAAAAAATCGAGTAGTTTACAAACCGCATCTCTTTATATATATTTGTAAACAACGGAGATGAGTATGGCGGAACTTTCTATTTTTTCAGCAAGGCTAAAAAATGCTCGCATCATGATGGGACTTTCTATGGATGAACTTTGTGCATCCATGGGAAACAAAGTTTCAAAGATGGCCATTTCTAAATACGAAAAAGGATTGATGGCACCGAGCAGTGACATCGTCATCGCATTGTCAAAAGCGCTCCATCAGCCTATCGATTATTTCTTTAGGCCCTTTGCCGTACAGGTCGAATCTGTTCGATTCCGCAAAAAAAGTTCTCTCCCGCAAAAAAAAGAGAATGGCATCCGCGAAGCCATTGCGGACCTTATGGAGCGTTACATCAACATCGAAGAAATATGTGGCGATGGAACTGCCCAATCATCTCTACCCTGCATAAGCGCATCTTCGCCCAAAGAAGTCAAAGAAGCCGCAGCAAAAATCCGCAAAGAATGGAACCTCGGTCTAGATGGCATCGTGAACGTCATCGACTTGCTCGAACGAAATGGCGTAAAAGTTATCGAAATTGAAGCTCCCGATTCATTCGATGGCATGAGTTCTCTAGTCAATGAAAAATTCCATGTAGTCATTCTAAACAAGACGTTTTCCGTCGAAAGGAAACGCTTTACGGCACTACATGAACTTGGACATTTAGTTCTGCAAT
>Ga0310696_10005580_pt1 | contig 15151 bp, 33 predicted proteins | sample AusTroGonzalo_MG_4_FD_203885 | JGI IMG/M metagenome (GOLD analysis project Ga0310696, IMG submission 203885) | Bovine rumen microbial communities from tropical cattle in Woodstock, Queensland, Australia - Gonzalo_02 (v2) (version 2) | ecosystem: Host-associated > Mammals > Digestive system >...
AAGGATATCGTATCTAAATTAAGATACAATTATAGAATGGGATTTGATGGCACAAGTGGTGGTACTACATTAATTAATAGTCCTAATGTTAAAATCTTTAATAGCGGCAGTTCCGCTTCTGGAGAATGGGTAATGGATGGAAGTTCTTATATTACTCCATTTGCCGTAGACACAGGATTTACATTAGTAATAGATTATTAGTTTGATGAAACTTAGACTAGTTCAGCAGATGCCGCAGTTTTAGTTGGTTGCTATGATAAGGATAATGCGGGAACTAGTATTACAGGATTTGCGCTATATAATAATTTCAATTCTAATTATGGCACATTGGGCGCGAGAGTTGGATACGGTAATATGTTTAGTTCCGACACTACAAAATCTGTCGCTGTCGGTGAATTAAATCGTAGAAATATTATTGTAATTAGACATCCAAAAAATGACCCAAGAATAATTATTTATTCTGGTCAAATAACTGGAAATAATACATTAAGCTCTACAATTAATGTCTAGACTATTACTTATAACGCAACGGTATTAACAAGTGATGCTAAATTATGTATTGGTCGTCTACGTGGTGACTTAAATGATAGTAATACAAAATTTATCAATGAATATAATAATACTGCAGGTGCCTATGGTACTATTTATTGGATGAAGTATTGGGATGAAGATTTAGGCGCAGGCGAATGTAAACAACTCGCGGCATGGCCTCATGAATATATGACGGCTATACTTGCCGCAGTTGATAATACTGAAACTAATGCTGCTTTAACTCGTCCAAGCGTTTATCTCACTAATATAAGCGGTACTAATTATGGTAAATTTACTTCTACTAGATTCGCACAAGGTAACTATAGTACTACTGTAACAGAAGGTTGGGGTAACTCAACAGCTAAGAATCTCTGTGACAATAGAGTATTTAATGGTTTACCAATTAGATTATAGGCAATATTAAGTACTCCAAGAATTGGTTATAAGAATTATGTCAGTGAATATAATTTATTAACTGAAAGTATTAGTACTGGATTAAGCAGTCTATAGTTTACAGACCCATCTTATGTGTATGTACCATCTATTAGCAGCTTAAATGGCAGTACAAATGCAGATTATAAACCTGAATCAGTTTACGAAAGAACGGGCGTCAATGGGACTACATCTGATATCACTCCATATTCATGGATAGGTGATGCGGTTTCAATGATAGTATATCAATATGATTCTAACGCTGAAACTCATTGGACTCAGACCTCTTCTGATTCAGCATATTATAATTTACGTTTCTGCGGCAAACCAATTACTTGGTCTACTTCGGCTCCTATGCGTATATTTAAAATCCAACCAGCAGATGCAACTAATAGTTCTTTTAGAACGCTTATTGGTACATCTAACTTACAGCCAAATGATATTGTAGTTTATGGTACAGAAGGAGCATATATGTATATCTCCGCAAACGATATCTTACAATATGGTATTTAGACCGAAGCACAAGGTTCTACTACTTCTATCTTTAATACACAAAATAACGGCGGTTGGACAAAGAGTACACCATATGGTACCCGTTCTGTTGCGGCGACTAGTCAAAATCAAAGTAATATTGTATATATTAATAATCGCGGCACAACAGTTGTACCGGCTGAAAGTGTATCTCAGCCTGGCGTCTTAAGCCTTGATTATGCTTTCACAATTTAATATGGAGGGGTGAAAATATCACCCCTCCTTTTTAGGAGGATTAGTTATGAAATATTTTAAATTAATAGATAATGATGTAATCATTGGAGTAATTACATCCGATGATTTTATGAAATATTCTCCAATTGTTGATTGCTATTCTCGGTCAGACGAAACTATTGGAGAATATGCCACATATAAAGGACAATTTTATCGCAGTTCTTGGATGCAGCCTATCAAATAGCGTGCCTCATATAAAGAAGTTCAAATTATTAATATTACTGAAGAGGAATACAATGCTTTTGTAGAAGCTTTTCAAACGCAAGAAGAAATTGTTATTGAACAGTAGACGGAAGAGGAAGAAGTAACTCAACTATATGTTGACCCAATTGAACAAACTTCAATTGAGTTTATTCGGTTTTCAAAAATTCAAGAAATGAGTATGACTTGTCGTCACATTATTGAGGCAGGCTTTGATATTGAATTATCCGATAGAGAAGTTCATCATTTCTCTCTTGACACACAAGACCAACTTAATTTAATTACTTTATCCGCGCTGGCGGAAACACAAGAACTTATTCCTTATCATGCTGATGGTGAAATTTGTAAGTTCTATAGCGCCGCAGAAATCAAAACAATTGTCGCAGGCGCAACTCAATTTAAAATGTATCATACCACATACTATAATGCTTTAAAGGCATATATTAATAGCTTAGAAACTATCGAGGAGATTGCGGCAGTTACATATGGTATGGAACTACCGGAAGAATTCCAATCTGATGTTCTTAAAGCGATTAGCTAAAATAGCTATATTATTTATAATATTTGGCGCAGTTTATTTTGGTATAGAGTGCGCTTGGAAAGGCCATTTAACCCACTGGAGTATGTTCGTTCTTGCCGGTATGGTTGGTATACTGATTGGCGGCATTAATGAATGTATTCCGTGGGAAATGCCTTTGTGGTTATAGTGCGGTATAGGTATGATAATAGCAACACTTGGTGAGGGTATTACAGGATTAATTGTTAATGTTTGGCTTGGACTAAACGTTTGGCATTATAATGTATTACCTTTCTTTTGGGCGCAATGTAGCGTCTTATTTTGTATAGCATGGTATTTTCTATCTATGCTATGTATCTTTATGGATGACGCAATAAGATGGAAATGGTTTGGGGAAGAAAAACCCCATTATAAATAAAAAGGAGATGGTACTATGAGTGGAAGAACTATTAAGGCCGCATTACAATACAGTAAATGGTTAAGCCGTTTTATTTGTTATATTTGGGCCACATATCGGTTTTGTGTCTTACTCGCGGCGGCTCTAGTGCCATAGGCCGCGGCAGAAATTGCGTCTACTTTGGGCGCACTAGATACTATTATGTTAGTAAACGTAGGAACTTATCTCGTTAATAGCTTAGGTGAGAAGTACATATTCAGCGATAGATTTGTTCTTACTGCTTTCAATAAAGGATGGTTTAAATCTTTATTTAAAGGCGTAAAGACAGTTGTTGAAGATGAAGAAAACGAGGAAAATGATGATGGAGGTGAGGACGATGGCAGCGAAGATTACAACGGGTGATTTAATTGCCAAATTCCAATATGCTTTAGATAACGAATGGGGTTATGTATTAAATACATGGCATACCATGTGGACGCAAGCGTTACAGAATTAGAAAGTAAACTATATGAAGAATAAGTATGGTGAGAATTGGAAGACGACCGGTAAGGGCGATTCACAATACTATAATGCTCTTTATTGCGGCAAATGGGTAGGACATTGGGTAACCGATTGTTCCGGTCTTTTCTATTGGGCCTTCAAAGAACTTGGTGGTTCTATGTATCATGGCTCTAATACCATGTGGAAATCTTATTGTACTGACAAAGGTAAATTAGTAAAAGGTAAACGCTCTGATGGGCAGCCGCTAAAGCCAGGCACCGCAGTATTCGTGCTTAAAGATGGCTCAAATCGTTCTCATGTTGGACTTTATATTGGGAATGGAAAAGTTATTGAAGCATCCGGTCAAAGCACTGGTGTTTGTACTTCTGATATTACTAATAGCAAGTGGGCTGAATGGGGCGAGTTAAAAGGTGTGGATTATAGCAATGCTAATACTACTCCTTCTACTCCAGAAAAGCAAGAAGAAACTCCATCTAATACTAAAAGTGCGGTTGTAACTGGCACAAGACTAGCATTACGTGCCGCGCCGTCCACCAGCGCAACAGTAATTATGCGTGTGAATACTGGTGAGCGCGTACAATTACTTGATGACACCGAATGGGTCAAAGTTAAATATCAAGGTAAAACAGGATATATGATGTCCAAATTCTTACAATTTTAATATATAGGAGGGGTTATATGGAAGCTATTACTAAACGGTTTATTACCCCTCCTACCCCTATTGCGGCAGAGAAACCATATATATATCCTTGGGAACATACAGAATTGATGGTTTTATGTAAAAGACTATATGAATTTGCCGCAAAAACAGGATACAATGGGACTTTAGAGGAATTTAAAACGCATTTTGGCGCATATCTAGAAAATAATGAGATAATTTCAATAGATGATTTTGAAGTCTATAAAGGATAGTATGATGTTACTCCATTACCTTTAGTGGAACAAATTCTTCAAACAAAAAATGCTATATTATAGGATAATATAATAATATAGCCAATCCCATATCATGTAGTAGATAATAATTCTGGCGGCAAAACCGTCACTATAGGATAAGGAGTGAAATCTTATGGCGAGTAATACTTATGTAAATAAGATTGTATTTGGCGGTGATACGCTAATTGATTTAACAAGTGATGATGTTACTAGAGCGAGCGTGCTAAATGGTAAGTATTTTCATTTACCTACTGGCGAGCGCACAACTGGTACATGTACATATGACGCGGATACTAGTGATGCCGATGCTAGTGCGGACGATATCTTAAGCGGCAAGACTGCTTATAAAAATGGCAGTAAGATTACCGGTACTATGAATAATTAGGGTGAAAAACATTTAACCATTAGCGCAAGAGATACGGCAGTAACTATTCCTGCTGGTTACCATGATGGTAGTGGTGACGCTGGACTAGGCTCTGCTGATAAAGCGGCTTTAATTTCTTCTAATATTCGTAGCGGGGTCACTATTCTTGGTATTGAAGGTAGTATGAGTGGCTCTGAAAGTGTAAAGGCAACCAGCGCAACTCTTACACCTTATACTACTTCACAAACAGTTCAGCCTTCTGATTTAGGTGATTATAATAGCTTTAGCGCGGTAACTGTAAGCGCGATTGCCTATACCGAAACTGACAATGCAGCAGGTGGAAAAACCGTTACAATTGGTACCGTTGCGCCAGTATCCGCCTAATAGGTGGTGATAGCGCATGGCAAATAATCAATATGTCAATAAGGTAGAGTTTGGTAATCAAACTATAATGGATATTTCATCAGATACTGTTACTTCGGATGTTTTAGTATCTGGATATACGGCACATGATAGGTCTGGAGCTTCTATTACAGGAAGTTTATCTACTTTTGTTCCATCTGGTAGTACTGCGGCCGCAGGATTAGTGCCTGCGCCAAGCACTACTGCGGGAACAACAGCTTTCCTATGTGAAGATGGAACATGGAAAGTACCGGTTGATACAACTTATAGTATAATGACTGGTGCGTCTGCGTCTACTGCAGGTACATCTGGCTTAGTTCCGGCTCCAGCCGCAGGTGATGAAAATAAATTCCTTGCGGGTGATGGCACGTATAAAGATGGCGGGATGCCAATGGTAGTTTTATCATATGGTAGCTCTACTTGGAGTGATTTTATTAATGCTTATAATAATCATGTCATCGTTTATTGTAAAGCATCTTCTAATAGTAATCCCGCGAGTGGTGCGCAAACTCGTATGGCATTCATGGCTTATGTAAATGCTGACCCACCTACAAATGTAGAATTTTAGTATTATCGTTCTGTTAGTTCTCATTCTGCTACATAGATGGGTGACCAAGTATTTATTTATAAATTAGATAAAACGAGTGGATGGTCAGTAACTACTCGTGAAGCGAGTATTAAACAAATTACAGGCAGTGGTATTACTGTTGGTTGGAGTGGTAATAAAGTTACATTAACAAATGATGTTACTGTATCAGATTCATTGACTGATACAAGCGCCACAAAAGCATTAAGTGCGGCGAAAGGTAAGGAACTTTCTGACCAGATTACTGCCTTGAATTATTCAACATGTCTTACAAGCTCTGATGCTTTAGATACAATTTCAGATGGAATGTATTATTATATTGCAAATAACATACCAACAGATGCGCCAATTAACTTAAATGCGACTGTAGAATCTATAACAATTGGAAATGGTGCACAAAAGTTTCAAACTATTACATATGCAGAAAGTGGAGTGATAAAAATTTTGAAACGAAGATATTTTCAATCGTGGGGCGGTTGGTATTTGTTTACAGGAACATTAATTTCATAAGTTACAATATGGTCATATTATACCCCAAAAATAATCAAAATTTCATATAGAAATAAAAGGAGGTAAACTCCAATGAACAATGTTTATTTCGTTCAACAAGCATATCACAACAAAACAACTGGTCAATGGAATAAAGGTATTGTAGTAAAAGACACAGAAGGCGCAGATAATGAAGCTGCAGCGCTTCAAACCTATCATGCTTACCTTGGTGCTTACGGTTATGGTAACAATGCTGACATCGACTATGTTTACTGCCGCTTAGTTTCGGCAAATAATTCTCGCGAACCATTAGAAGAAATTTGGGACGGTACCAATTAAATATTTGACAATGTACCACTTTGTGTGGTATAATAAAGAAAAAAGGAGGTCTTGAAAATGACCGACATTACTTACATTATTTTAGGACTTATTCTCATCATTGGCGGTCTAATTACCGGCTTCGGAATTCCATTCCTACGCAGTAAGGTAAGTGCCGAACATCTTGAAACTTTAAAGAAAATTGTTCATATCGCAGTATATGCGGCTGAACAGTTACTCGGACCAAAGATGGGCCCAGACAAGAAAGCATGGGCACTTGAGTATGCGAAAAAACTACTAGCAAAATTAGGATTAACCTTTGATGAAGCCGCAGTAGATGCCGCAATCGAAGCTCAGGTAAAGGAGATGAACCTTACCGGTGATGGAGAATGAGCAAGTTAGTTGTTACAGCAAAGACAGGTAAAACAGTTAACTTACGCGCGCAACCATCTACCAATGCTCAAGTAATACAGCGAATTCCAATTTCTACCGAGGTAGACCTAATAGAAAAACGTTCGGATGGGTGGGATAAAATAAAATATCTTGAAATGGAAGGTTACATGAAATCAGAATTTCTTAAATCGCAATCTACTATAAGTCAAAGCGATTTGCGCGAAGTGTATAATTCACTAAATGAAACGCTTACTCTTATAGAGAAAATATTAAAGTGAGGTTGTATAATGGACGATTTTGTATTCGATATTGGATGTTTCTATTGTTACGATAGTAAGAAAAGAAAAGAGAAGGAACCATTATATTTCTTTGACGCCGCAAACAATTTACGGGAGTGCGCATATTGCCCGAAGTGCGGCCGCAAATACGGGGAGGTAAACTTTAATGAGTAGTTGGAACCAGAACAACAACAATAGTATGGGGTATAGTCCTTATACTAATTGGCCTAGCCAGCGATTACCGTTTTACAAAGCAGACCCCATCCACGGGGAAAATGCCGCATGGCAATTTCCTATTGGAGGAGGAGAAATTTATCTACCTGATGCCGATAAGGATATCATTTGGTGGATAAGAGTAGATTCAAATGGAAGTAAAAGTGTTACACCATTTGATGTGACGCCGCATCAAGAACCGGCGCCGGTTGATATGAATTTAATACTTGAACGACTTAATTTATTGGAGGAGAAAGTAAATGCCAAGTAGAATAAGTCAAATGCGAAGCGGTCAATTCCAACCGCAGATATAGCAACAGCCGCAATTGAATGAGGAATATATCAATAACTTGAAGACCCTTATGAATAGCGGCAGTGCGGAATAGTATTTGGCACAACTTGCCGCGCAAAATCCTCAAGTACAACAACTATTACAATTCATGAAAAGCGGTGGAAATTTATAGGTCTTATACCAAAATATGGCAAAACAAAAAGGAATTGACCCAAATTGGTTAATCAATAAATTATTGAATTAATTCGGGTTATATTAAAGCACATAGTAGAAGAGAGGGATTCTCTCTTCTACTTTATTTTTTTAGGAGGTCATTAGTATGGCACATATTATGAATAAACGAGGCAATTTAGAAAATGTAATGACCTATGAACATATATGTGATACGGCCGCGGATGTTCCAAACATTCCACAGCAATACAAAACCCTTGGGTCAATTTGTGTTGTATTACAAGGAGAATCTGGCGGTTTAGAAGTTTATATGGCGAATTCTCAAGGAGAATGGATTGCGTTATAAGGAGGGGATGTAAATGGCAAATATAATGACTAAGCGCGGTACGCAAGATAATGTCATTACATATGAGCATATATGCGATACATCCGCTGATATGGCTAATATTGAATCTAGATATAAAACTTTAGGTTCAGTATGTATTGTTATACAAGGCGATTCTGGCGGCATGGAAGTATATATGATGGGTTCCAATAAGTAGTGGACGCCATTGAGTATGGTTGATAATAACTCTAATGCTATTAATATTGAAATATGTACATCAGAGCAAGTAGATAGTGAGACTGGCTTACCAGATATTGAAGAGCCATTAGAAAATACTATTTACTTTGTAGCTTCTTAGGAAGAAGATAATAATTTATATACGGAATATATCTATGTAGATGGCGAGTGGGAAAAGTTTGGCGGAGCAACGTTAGATTTAAGTGGATACGCGCCAATTGCTAATCCGGTGTTTACGGGGAGTATTTCGCTTGGGAGAAAAGAAAATACTACAGTTGGAAGTAACAGTATAGCAGTTGGATATAATGTTGAAGCGAGCGGTTACAAGTCTAAGGCAGAAGGAAGTAATACGGTCGCTTCTGGCGAGAATACCCATGCTGAAGGTAATGGTACCATTGCTAGTGGTTCAATGTCACACGCGGAAGGATATGGTGGGAGTTATACGTATGGAGGAGTAACTTATTTAAGTTAGGCTCTTGGCGCGGCGAGCCATACAGAAGGCTTTTAGTGTTTAACTGCTAATGGTTAGCCAGGCGCTCACGCGGAAGGATATTAGACTCGTGCCACAGGTGGGTCATCGCACTCTGAAGGAGTATATTCAAATTCTTCCGGCTTCGCTTCACATGCTGAAGGTTATAATAGCATTGCATCTGGAGGTTATTCTCATACTGAAGGATATAAAACTGTTGCTTCTGGTGAATATTCGCACGCGGAAGGCGGAGAAGGAAATTTTTCTATAAATGGAACTGATTATACCGGTGGACGTTCAACAGCTTCATACGCACATTCTGAAGGAGTTGCGACATTAGCCTCTGGATAGGGAGCTCATTCAGAAGGAAATAATACTTATGCTTCTGGAGATGCTAGTCACACCGAAGGCCGTAAAACATGGGCCTCACAAAGCTATAGTCATGCTGAAGGTGAAGAAACAATAGCTAGTAGTGCTTCAGCCCATGCTGAAGGGAAATACACTACCGCTAGTGGTATAAATGCGCACGCAGAAGGAAGGGGCTCTACAGCTTCTGGTGATTATAGTCATAGTGAAGGTAGAGATACAACAGCATCTGGTCACTATAGTCATGCAGAAGGACAAAACACTTATGCAACCGGTCTTTCTGCTCATGCTGAAGGGTCTAGTACAAGAGCGAATGGGAATGCTTCACATGCTTCTGGTGCATATAATGCTTAGATGACTACTCCTGCGGACTGGACAGCCAATACCGAATATAAAGTTGGTGATGCAGTTTTAAGAAATGGTAATATAATAGTTTGTAAACAAGATAATTCAGATGCTTCATATGACTGGCATAAATGGGACGGAAAAGAAGGAAATACGATTCAAGAATTTGTAATAGGTAATGGTAATTCTGGAACACATTCTAATGCTTTTACTGTTGATTGGACTGGAGATGTGCATATAGGTAGAGATATATATGTTAATGCTAATGTTGACGGTACCGGTGGCACTAAAGTTGCTACCACCGCAGATACATCTCTTCTCGCGCCTAAAGCAAGTCCAGAATTTACAGGGAGTATTAGTTTAGGGAGAAAAGAAAATACTACAGTTGGTAGCAATAGTGCGGCTATTGGTAAAAATGTAGAAGCCAGCAGCGGTTATTCATTCGCACAGGGACAAAATACAGTTGCTTCTGGAGGTTGTTCCCATGCGGAAGGATATAGTACAACAGCTTCCGGCTTAGAGGCTCATGCTGAAGGTGCGGGATGTCGGGCGACTGGAGATACGTCACATGCTGAAGGGAGTGGATGCTAGGCTACAGGCTACGGCGCCCATGCTGAAGGCGGCGGAACAACGGCAAGTGGTTCTTCTGCCCATGCTGAAGGTGCGGGATGTCGGGCGACTGGAGATACGTCACATGCTGAAGGTGGCGGCAGCATTGCCAGTGGGACTTAGGCGCATGCAGAAGGTGGCGGAACAACGGCAAGTGGTTCTTCTGCCCATGCAGAAGGTGGAGGAACCAATGCTTGGGCTGAAGGCGCTCATGCTGAAGGTGGCGGCAGCATTGCCAGTGGGACTTAGGCGCATGCAGAAGGTTCTAGTGCCGTAGCAAGCGGAAATTAGTCTCACGCAGAAGGCATGGCGACTGTAGCACTTGGATTAGCTTAGCATGTATTTGGCCGCATGAATATTGGTGATTCTGCACCGGTATGGACAGCTTCTACAGCATATTCTGTTGGCGATTTAGTACAGAAAAGTGTATCCTTCATTGATGGCGGAAATACAAATCGTACACGAACAGTTATTTATAAATGTAAAACTGCTAACTCAGACGCAGAATTTACCGCAGCAAAATGGGAAGAAAGCGGAAATTATCTTGAAATTGTTGGTAACGGAACTGACAATACTCGTTCAAATGCCCGTACACTTGATTGGGATGGTAACGAGCGCCTAATGGGCGATGTATATGTTGGATGTAACGCAGATTCGACTGGTGGTAGTAAACTTGCGAAAGTAAGCGAATTGCCAGATATCAGTGGAAAGGCAGACAAGACTGATACAGTACTGAATACGACATTAAGCCGTGGGCGTAAAGGACTTACAACTGTTGCTGACGGAAGCTTTGCGTTCGGCAACGGAGTTGAAGCAAGTGGATTATATTCACATGCAGAGGGCAGTTCTTCTAAGGCGCGAAACGTAAATGCACATGCTGAAGGTGACAATACTACTGCTTCCGGGTTAACATCTCATGCAGAAGGCGGCTCAACAACAGCAAGCGGTACAAAGAGCCATGCTGAAGGTGATACAACAACGGCTTCCGGTCAAACAGCCCATGCAGAGGGCACTTCCACAACGGCTTCAGCTTCTTATAGCCATGCTGAAGGATATAATACAATAGCTTCCGGGAGCAGTGCACATGCCGAGGGTTCGTTTAATACTGCAAGCGAGATACAGGCTCATGCTGAAGGTTTTTATACAACCGCAAGCGGAAAACGTTCACACACAGAAGGAGAATATACAAAAGCGAACGGCAGGGCGACACATGCTTCCGGCACACATAACCCGGACATGACTGCCATTGCAAACTGGGTTGCAAACACAGAGTACGCGGTGGGGGATTACGTAAAGAACAGTTATGATTGCTATCGCTGCAAAGAAACAAACAACGACGCTGAGTTTGATTCTGAAAAATGGGATCAAGTCCCGTGGGATACTATTCAGGCTTTCGTAGTAGGTAACGGCATCGACAGTAATAATAAGAGCAATGCCCTAACTCTCGATTGGACCGGCGACCTCCATCTAGCCAAAGATATCTACGTCAACGCAAACGCGAATGGAACGGGTGGTAATAGATTAGCTACTGAAACTTATGTTAATACTCAATTAGCAGCTAGTTTACCTGCACCACAATATGTAGAATATACTATTCGTATTGATGAGAATAATAGTGATAGTACTTCAGCAATTATATATTTAGATGACGCGGCCTCAATGTCAAAGGGATCTTCATCTTGGGATACTAAACCGATTTTTAATAATATAAAACCGTGCGTATTCTAGGCAGGATAGGTTAATTATTATTTAGACCCGACAGATTTTTCAAAAAAAGCAGATGGCACTCAAGCTATATTAGATGGAACCGATGGTGACGTCATGATTGAATTTAAAAAATTTGCTTATCGTATTTTTAAAGTAAATAATTATATATTCGTATCAGTCACTAATGACCCAATTAAAGTTGCCTTGGATTCTCGTTACACATACGATGCCTTTAGTCGTGAAACTGAAGGCGATTTAGATTATTTTTATGAAGGGGCATTTAAAGGATATATTGATTAGAACAATAAATTACGTTCAATAGTAGGCGTGTAGCCTTCTTCATATAAAACAATAACTGAGTTTAGAACTGCCGCACAAGCAAATGGGTCGCATTATCAACAAAGTACATATGCCCATTTAAAAGCAATTCAATGTTTATATCTTATAAAATATGGTTCATTGGACGGACAAACAGCATTAGGATCAGGAGTTACTGGAGCATCTGGAAGTGGGTCTTATAATTTTGCCTACATTACTGGATACAATACAGCGGCAACAGATGGAACGATTACTGGTGTTATGGATGCTACAACTAGTACCCTTACTAATGGCATGTGCTATGGAGGTACTTCTTTAGAACATATGCGTTTATTTGGACTAGAAGATTTTTGGGGTAATATCTGGATTTGGATTGATGGATTAACTACTAATGAAAATAGAGCGTTTGTTACTTCTTGGAATAGTTATAGTAATGAAGGTGTAACCGCTACTTATGACACTACTTCAACAGGTATTACGTCTAATGTTAATGGCTATATTAAAAAAGTTATTGGAAATACTGCAGCAGGATTTATGCCGATTGTGTTTAATGATGGAGCTTCTTCTAGTAAATACTGGGCTGATGATGGTGGAGTTCAAGCTTCGGCAATTCTTTCTTTTGGCGGTGGTTGGGATTATGGAGTAGGAGCAGGTCCTTTTAGACTATCAGCAGATTATTCTTCTTCTGCTTATAAGCGTTTTGTTGGGGCGCGGTTAAGCTATTGTTAATGAAGGAGGGATATTATGATTACTAAAATAGGCGTAAGAAGCCATGAATTACCTAAAACTATAGAAATAGAACAAGAAAATGTATATCGTCATTTTAATATAAAAGAAGGAATTGACATAGAAGAGCATCATTATTATGAATATGATGAAGAACAATATAGTTTAACAGAGTATTTAAGTCAAGTTGTTCCACAATTAGAAATGGCAATTGCTGAATTAACTACACTTGTTGCTGGAGGTGATTCTAATGTTTAATAAAAATAGCGCGATAGTTCAAATTTGGATTCGACTAATTGAATCAGATAAGAAAACATTAGAAGATGTTCCAGAACTTTCTAATTTAAAAGAAGTTATAACCGAAATAATAAAAGGTTAATATAACATATATACAAGGAGGAATCCACATGCTAGTAATCAAACACTTATCCAAGCAAATTAAAAATTTAATTTGCCAAGCAGAAGAGTATGCCAGGTGCGCACTGGACTACAAAGAAACTGACAAAATGTTAGCCGATGCTTATTTTGCTAAAGCATCCGCGCGCATAAAAGACATTGACGATTTCCATGAATAGGTGACTCGCATTATAACGAATTACCGCAAAGAAAAAGGCGACCCACCCGCAGCTATGTAGGCGTTGTATGATTACATTCATGAAGAAGAAATTGAAAATGTGCGCGAAGTACGAGTATTGATGGAAATGTACAAAGGTTAATATTTGACAATTCTCTACAAAATATGATATAATATAATTGGGCATAGGGCAGGCTTGCCCTATGCCTTTATTTTTTTAGGAGGTGACAAGATGGCATCTCAATTAATTAATTTAAATACTTGGTCAGCTAAACGCGTTATAGGAGATGAATCTGCTGCGAATATCTCTGATGCGTTATTGTAGGCTAAGGTTAACGGAAATATATGGATTTTTGGATGTAATAGAGCAAGTAATTATGGCATAAAATATACATATGATAGCGCCGCGAATGGGACTGCAGATAAGATTGAATTTCATGGCGGCAATACCTCTGCTAGACGCGCATATATTTAGTTAGATACTGGTGATGCTAGTTTCCTTGGGAAAGTGGGGATTGGCGCGGATTATGATAGTAGTTATTAGTTGTATGTGAATGGAGCTAGTAGTTTTAATGGTAAAATTGACATGACAGGCAATATTACAATTAGTAATGGGTCGCCGCATCTATACTTACAAAATACTTCTTGGACAAAAGGTACTACCCCGGGTAGTCTTAGCTATAGTGCTGTAGAATTTATTACTAATGGCTCTTATAATAATAATTTAAGAATAGGAATAATAGAATCAAATATTGATACTAGCAATAACACATGGCTTAATGTATGGGTAATTCCAAACGCCGCTGGTAGCACATCTTGGTCTGGAATACGGTTAAGAAAGACTAGTGCAGACGCTTTAACGATATATAATTAGGGAAATACTAAAATTGAAGGAAAATTAGGAGTCAATTATGACCCAGATACTAGTGGGAATACTTATTAGTTGTATGTTGACGGGACTGGGTACATTAGTAGTAATACTACAATAGAGGGTGTACTAACGGTAGGAAAACGTGAAGTTACTTCTGCCCCGAGCTCCTTGACTTATTCTAATCGTATAACAATTGTACCATATTTTCACACTGGCGGTCCTTGGTATATTAAGTCTGGGGATGATTCTAGTAATGCATATTTAGCATTATATTATAATACTACCTAGTTAATGCGTATTAAGCATGATGGAACATAGATGGTTGATTGGAAAGGTAATGCTGATACTGCTTCAAAATGGCAAACCGCGCGCACACTAACAATTGGAGCAACAGGTAAAAGTGTTGATGGTAGTGGTAATGTAAGTTGGTCCATGAATGAAATTATGGGCTCTTCTGATAGTAGTAAATTCTATAGAGGAGATAAGACGTGGAGTAATGATTTAGTTGGAAGTTTAAATTTATAGGGCAATTTAACTTTCTCTAATAGTGGTACTGCTTTCCGAGGAATTAATTATGGTACTATGGGTGATAATGACCAATGGAGAGTTGGTGGTGCTGCAACTGCATCAAATGCTGGTTATATGGAAATTGCTACTGCTGATGATGGTACTGAACCTATTTATGTAAGATAGTATACTGGTGTATTTAGCAGTTTAACAAGAACATTAACATTATTAGATGGAAGTGGACATACTACATTGCCAGGACGTTTATTCATTCCTACTGATAGTGATGTAACTACTAATAGTGGTACTGGTTC
>Ga0310696_10005581_pt1 | contig 15150 bp, 29 predicted proteins | sample AusTroGonzalo_MG_4_FD_203885 | JGI IMG/M metagenome (GOLD analysis project Ga0310696, IMG submission 203885) | Bovine rumen microbial communities from tropical cattle in Woodstock, Queensland, Australia - Gonzalo_02 (v2) (version 2) | ecosystem: Host-associated > Mammals > Digestive system >...
ACATAAGAAGCAAAATAAACGCTATTCCTGAAAGCTCCGCTCTTATGCTGATTAAGCATTCAGCAATCGTTGTTAGTGCTTCCAACTCTGACATCACTCACCCTCCTTTTTCTCCAGATACTTACGAATCCTTTCTAATTCGTTAGCTATTTTGTTTAAATTCAGCAATGCGCAATACGGGGAATAAAACGCCACTGCAAGAATTGCAATTAAAAGCCCTATCCAAAAATCGCCCATCACTCACCATCTTTCTTCAATCGGTCAATCAAGGCAAACTTTAATTTATCCATCATCTCATTAATCAGCGTTGGCACAGGGATGTAATAATCGCCGCGAAGAACTGTATATTCTACTGCCAACGGTTCTTCGATCTCGTAGTGATTCCCGTTGCCATCAAAATACTCGTGCCGCAAAACGATTCTGTATCTCTCAAAAGATGGAAATTCTGTCATCACTCACCCTCCTCTGCTTCGATAATTGTTGGAGCATCGTCAATCTTCAGTTGCATATACTCGTTGATGCGTTTTGTGCTTGCAATAACATCGGTACTTGTATCAAGTACGCACTTACAATTGTCACAGTACTTCATCACCGCTGATCCCCTCCTTCTCTTTTTGTTTTGCAGTGTACTTCCGCCACAGGATCGGCTTGCGTCTGTGACGCACCACATCGGTGATGGAATCTCTGGTGTATGAGGCGATTGTGCTCTTCTGCACCTTGACCTTCCCGCGCTCCCGGTTTGCATTGAAGTATTCCATGTATGCCTCGCAGTTGGAATGATTGCCACAGCCGGCATTCGGGCAGCCGATGCAGGGGTTCTTATTTGACATGACTCCACCTCAGACCATTGAGTATTTTCCCGATGTGTGCCTGGCTCACGCCGTAACGGTCGGCAATCTGCTGCTGGGTGATCTTATGGTCGGAGAAGTACAGCAGCCTGATCTCCCTGATATCATCGTCGGTCAGCTTCGCATTCGGGTGCTCCATGCCGGGCTTCCATGCGTTCGGACTGTATCGTTTACTCATCGTAACGGTCATCCACCTTTTTCGCAGGTCTGTGTTCCGCAAGCCACTGCTCCTTGTGGGAATTCTTGCAGAAGTATAGTCGCTTGTTTTTAGTTTCATACTTCGGGAGCCATGACCCGACATGCCGGATAAAGAATTCCTCGCCGCAGACAGGACATTTTTTCATGGCTCCGTATCTATAGTCTTCACATCTCATGGTTGCCACCTAAACGTTGCCATTCGGCTTGTAGTCTTGTAGGAATCCCGTAACACATAATCGTTGGGAGTCCATTCGGCATAGACCATCTGATCTGTCAGCCCCCTGGGAATGATTCCTGATTCCATGTACGGCCTGACGATCTGCTCGGCAAGCTCTCTGTCATGCTCGGTATAGGTGACGTTTGTGCCGTCGTAGAACATCCACTGCTTCTCCTGGGCGGCTACCTCCCGGAAAGAGTTGGGATAGTATTTGTTCATCACCCTTGCCAGCATGCAGCAGGCCTCAGTCAGCTTTTGGGTATCGGTCGACAGCTTCGCAATCACACCGGCGACAGCATCGATTTCCTGATTGATGGCCGCTTCTCTGGAGGCTTCGCCGGACTGGAAGTATTTCGCCTGCTCCTGTGTTGCCAGTTCCTGCCGGTATTCTTCCTTCCAGGAATCAAACTCCTCATAAGCTTCCGCCCATGTGTTGTGCCGGACGATGGTTCCGGTAACACAGCAGCCGAGCATCATGGAAGCGGCCCAGGCAAACAGCAGGAGGATCCCGATGGTGTTCCGCCTCTTGAACTCATGGAGCCGGTCATTGCGGTGTGGCTTCTGCTTCGGTTCCTCCACGAATGGGTCGTCCTCATCCTCACGGGCCTTTACCGGACGGCAGACCGGGATGGTTGTCCATAATTCATCCATCATGCACCCGCCTCCCAACGCCAATACTCTGCTTCGACCATGTTCTTGAGCAGCTCCTGCATGGTGTTGATACCGAGGCACTGCTTGACATGCATGATCTTCTTGTAGAGATCGTCGTTCATCCGGAAGGTAATCTGATGAGTTTTCAAGCGCTTGTCCTTCCGCTTCTTCTGCTTGTAATGGGTGAGCCCAGGGCCTTCACCGAACTGCTCGATAAGGATCTGCTCTGCCTCTTTTGTCAGGCATACGCCGTGGGTTTCAGGGTGGTTAACAGATACCGCAACGAAACGGTTATACTTTGGAAACTCAGCATGAAGGGCATGAGTCATATCAATGTTCTCGATGCCGACATGCTCTCGATAGGCTTTGTAATCTGACATGGAAATTGTCCTTTCTTAATCCCAGTGTTCCTCGTCGAATTCCTCGAGTGGCTTCTTCTCCGGTTTCACAGTGCCTGTGGTTTTCAGAGACCACTGACCGTATGATTCCTGAATCGGGGTAATCAGGATTTCAACTCGGGGATACTCTTTGTCGTAATACACCCTGGTTCCGTCATGGGCAGCCACGATATCCCTGTTGTCATCAGCAAGCACTCGGCAGAGCACCAGGATATCATCGGTTGCCTCGCAGAGGTTCAACGCATCGACTTTCCTGCGGGTCTCCATGTAGTAGGTGTACCGGCAGTTGACCGGGTAGTTGATCGGCTCCTCCGGTTTCGGCTGGATGTAATATCCGGCCATAGATTCATATGCATCGTACTGAGCCGACGGCTTGATGATGGTTCTGCCGTTGCCCAGGCGGATGATGCGCTGGCTATTCTTCTTGGTGACCGGATTGCCCGGCACCGTGTATTTGTAGATCATATCTTGTTCACCATATCCCAAACGTCTGATACCGATTTCGGTTTCGGGGGAACGTATTCCGCAGCGGTTGTGTACTTTCGCTGTGAGGCAGTCTGCTTCTGCTTTTTGAGCCAGTCGAACACGATCCCCTGGTAATTGGCGCTCATGCTCCTGCGGATCACATCAATGACGGCATCGTCACCGTATTCATCCGCAGCTTTCCGGATTTGGGTGATCAGACTTTTTAACCCGGTCTCTTTGTACGGCTCTCTCCGTTCACCCTTGTACTGGACCCATTCGCTGGCAGCAATGATCAGGTCCCCGCCTCTGCCTTCCAGGCCTTCGCCGATCATGCTTTCTCGTTTCTGAGGGGTAAGGGGAGAAACAGAACATTCGTTCTCTTTCTCTTTCTCTTTCTCCCCCTCTTTCTTGTTCTCTTTCTTTTTCTTGTTTCCGGTATCTTTCTCTGATCTTTCTTCGATCTTTCCGGCATCTTTCTCCGGCCTACCGTTCTTCCCACCGGCAGCTTTCCGCCTGCTTGTGTCCAGGTTGGGCTTAATCAGGTCAAAAACGATGCAGACTGAATCAGGCAGGTTGTCAAGATCAGGCTCGGTTCCGTACAGGGCATAGTCTATGATTGCATCATAGGCAGCGGCTCTGTCTGAGGGCTTCCGGATTCTCCGGATCGCCCTCGCAAAGCTCTCATAGAACGTGAATTGCGTTCTGTCCATTTCTCACCTCAGAAGGGCAGTTCTCCGTCGTCGTCGGTCAGCTCGGTAATCTCCGGAGCTTTCTCCTGGATATCCTCGGTGACCTGGTTGGAGATCTTGTCCGTATAGGTCTCGGAAGATTTGATGCGCTCGGCAATCCAGTCAGGCAGCTCGTCGATTTTTTCTATGGGATCCTTATCCAGGTCGAACACGGTCGCATAGCCGGAGAGCTCACCCTTCGGCACACCTCTCGGAAGGGCCATGATGGAGCTGATGTTGGCATATACCCTGTCACCGGTCTTTGACTGGCGATGGATGATGTTGATGTAGCAGCTGGTCCCAACGATGTTGCGAAGGTCAAAAGCCTTTAGCTCTTCCTCAGTAAAGTCTCTGCCTCTCCAGGCTGCGAGGTCAGCGCGGAGATTGGATTTCTTGCCAAGGCTCAGGGTGTAAGTCTTTGTGATAAAGCGGCGACGTTCCTCGCCATCAACAGAGTAGGTTTCATCTGGCAGTTCCCAACCAATTAAGACCTTCCTGGAATGGTTATCCCATTTTTCGTTGTATTCATCACCAAGATCGATCAGCGTTGAGCACACTGCAAGGTAGGTTCCTTCGGGAATCGGGGTGAAGGTGGATTCTGATTTTGCACTCGCGGTTAACATAATTTATTCTCCTTTTCTTGTTCTCTGGCTTCTTTCTCAGCCTTCTTTTGTTTTCGGTAATCCGAGGCAAATTTCTTGTACAGGTTTTTAATCTCCGGGTATTCATCAAAGAATTGGTCTGCAAAAGTAGCATCCGGCACGTCCGGCCAGAATTCGATAAGCTTTGCGTTTACCAGGGTTTCGTATACGGTTTCTTTTTTGTAATTCTCATACGATTCATGAGTGAGGGAGCCGATTACACAGATGTGGCCGCCCTTCTTTTTGTACTCACACAGGGCCTCGGCAACAGACCCGTTCGCTCGGATTTTGATGAAGTCAGCACCCTTGCCATAACCGGTACGGTTGCAGGCCATCACAAAACTTGTGAAGCATTTACCGTTCATGTTCCGGTAGAGCACCGGATCCTGTGCGAGCAGGCCTTCGAGAATCACTGTGTTAATCATTGGGCTCATCCTCTTCAAATTCTAATGGGCAATTCCCGCCGATGTATTTGTCCGGGAATTCGGAGAGAATCCCAGTCAGCCTGCACAGCCTGGAGGATGGCGAATAATAGCAGCACTGGGAGCAGGACACGAAAGCATTGTCGCGGAAGTCGACAGGGAAGTGAACGCGCACGGTAGCATGTGCATGAATGTATCTCTTGACTCCTGACTCAAACATCGGCAAACCTCCATTCATATCCTCGGATCCGCTTTACTTTCCCTTTGCAGCACTTCCCGATGCTTTCTGGGCAAACTCCGACTTCTTTCGCAGCATCATTCAGACTGCCAAAGCGGCGAATGAATACACCGTCCTTGTATTGGGAAACTGGCTTGCAGATCTTTGCTTTCCGCCTGGATATCCCGGTGCCATAGTTCGTGTTATATTTTGCATCGCACCACTCAAGATTATCGGCGCGATCGTTCGTCTTATCCTCATCCTTGTGGTTTACCTGGGGGAGATTGTCAGGGTTTGGGATGAAAGCCTCCGCTACTACTCTGCACAATCTCCTCATGTAATGCTTCCCGTTAACACAGAAGCAATGACTCCGGTATGTCTGGCCTGCATCAGTTGGCTTGACAATTTTCCCGCCATAAGATCTACGGATTCGGGCTCCCGGCCTTTCGAGACTTCTCACCCTGCCGAGATTGCTGACTTCGTAGTATCCTTCAAAACCAACGACAGGTTTCCAGATCTCAGCCTCCATCCTCTTCCTCCTCGTCTTTGCCATAGCCAGGGTCGGACTTCGGGCACAGGTCACAGTTGAAAGGACAGAAATCTCCGTCGCATTTCTCTGATTCATACGCCCATAGATCTGACATGTTGTCATCTCCTCCTCCGTAATAGATTGAACGGTACTTGTCGTAGTAGTCCCCGACCCAGGGGGCCTCTATGTCAAAACGTGATGGCATTGCGGACCTCCTCGGCGGGGATGTGGCCTGACCGGACGATGCGGCGGAGCTCTCCGAGCGTCATCTTGTCGATATGCTTGAGTCGCTCTCTCGCGGTGTTCTCGTTCTTGCCGATGACAGGGCCAAGGTGGGAAGCGTTGAGCCCGTAGCCGATCAGGAGCCGCCGCAGTGGGGCAAAGGGCTCATCCTTTTTCTTCAGGTACGGCATTGGCATTCTCCGCACGGAGCTCGTCGTACTTCTTGTACCAGTAACCCGAGCTGTCCTTCGCTTCCTCGTATTCCTTGGTGAGCTCTTCGTTGCGCTTCTGGGCTTCCATCAGCTGGGCGGAAGTTTCCGCGAGCTTGTTCTTCGCCTCATTAAGCTCATGCTTCAGCTCTCTGATCAGAGCCCGAAGCTCTGTTTCCTCTCTGGCAGCCTCCTCGATCTTGCTCGAGTGGATGCAGACATAGTCAACTGGGATGTCGACAAAGAATTTTTTCTTGGACATTTGCTTAACTCCTTTCAGGTAATAGTGGATTTCTTTTATCAGAGAGTCGTTTTACGGTTACATAATCGCCACAGATTCTGGCCTCTACCGCGTTGTGGAAATCCAGCACACGATTGTGTATCTGGAGCTCGGCAGTGGTCATATCGTTAACCGGAGCACCGGTGAGGATTTTTCCGCCATGTTTGATGCGGTTCCTGGCACACTTGATTTCCCGTGCATAGGCGCTGGAATAGTCTCCCGGATAGAGCACCTGATAGTCTCCGCCGCCGATAGGCTTAATGGCCTTCCCGCGATCCTCGAGGATGCTTTTGGCTTTGTAGATTGATGTGTAGTAGCGTGACGTACCGCGACGCTCTCTGGTGACCTTCTCGATGTCCTGATAGTGGATGATGGTTCCGTAATCAAGACCGGAAACAAAGTCCGCGAAAGCTTCGCCGCGGTTCACGGTTTTTGTTGCTTCTTCCATAGTAGGGGATTCCTTTCATAGTTTTTTGAATGCTGGGCAAGGCGCGGCATGACATAGCAAAACTCGGCATAGCCCGACCTATCGAGGCTTGAAATGCTTGGCAAGGCATGGCCAGACATGACCAGACATGGCTAAACAGGGATTAACTCAACCCGGCGTGAAATGCTTGGCCAGACTGGAACAGACGCGGCTTGGCACAGCGGGCCCAAGCAGGACTTGGAATGCCAGACGAGGCGAGGCCTAACGAAACAAGGCTAAGCGGGGCATGACGAAGCTGAACGTGGAAAGCTTGGCGAGGCAGAGCCTGGCAGAACTAAACGAGGCTGATCCCAGCATGGCATGGAACGCTTGGCAAGACATGACTCGGCGAGGCGGAACATAACCCGACTGATCGGGGCTTGGCTTGGCTAAGCCGGCCATAAAATGCTTGGCAAGGCTTGGCTCAGCAAGGCTCAACAAAGCAAGACTCTGCTCGATTCGGCCAGGCTCAAAATGCCTGTCAGTTCAGCTCGGTTACCTTTGCAGTGAACTTGCCGTATTTCGGGCGGCTGTCACAGAGACCTACATACTGGCCACTGTATTCAATCGCATCAACAATAGTGTTGAAGTCGAGAAGGTTTTCATCATAGGAAGCGGTGAAGCAGATGTTCCATGTGTTGAAGCGGGGCCTGGTACGGAGAACACGGGCCTGCTTGACCTTCATGGCGCGGACGTCGCGATAATGCAGATCCTTGCAAAGCTCTTCCTTGGTAAGATCCTCACCATAGTCCAGGGGAATCTTCAGCCCGTCACACATGAAGCCCTTGGTGATGTCCTTGCCCTTTTTCCGGGCCTTGGCACCTTCCTTGATGGTTGCCTCAATGTTTTCAGCAGGGATATAAACGCCGATGGAATCATCCCAATAAAGGCCGGCTTCCCACTCCAGATCGGATAGCTTGATCAGGTCCTCTTCTGTTTTGTTGCAGACGGCTGTGATTTTCTTCATCTGGATTGACAGGGGATGGAGCGGGTTCACACACTGGCAGGAGTGCAGAATGATCGGAGAGATACCGTGGAATTCGCATTTGATTCGTTTCATAGTTTTTATTTCCTTTCTTGTGTTTCCAGATGGGTTGTGATATAATCTACCCATCATAGTTTTTTCCGTCTTCCGGAGTGGCAGCTCCGGGGGGCGGTTTTTTACTTTTGCCAATAGGTGGTAACTTTAGTTGCCAGTTACTCTACAAAAAAATCAGATACAGTGACTCCGAGAGCATCGGCCAGGGCTTTGAGGGTTCTGGTTGTGGCAACTTCATCTTCGCCGTTTTCCAAACGGGCAATTGTTTGGCGCGAGATCTTTGATTTTTCTGAAAGCCAAAGCTGCGTCACACCTTTAGCCGTTCGGATTTGCTTCAGCTTGTACAATATGTTTTCAACTCCCTTCCTGAATGTAAACTAAATATACCACTGCCGGGATAAAATGTCAACTATATTTATCACAAATAGCTTGACTTTCTTTTGTAAACAATGTAAAATCGGTTTGACATTATTTGGGGAGGGATACTCCATGACGTTAGGTGAATGCATCAACAAGTATTTGAATGACCATAACATGTCAATGCGGCAGTTTGCCGCTAAAGCCGGTGTAAGTCATACTTACATTTCATATCTGATAAGCGGAAGAACAGGCCGCGGGGATGCCCCGGCACCGACATTTGAAAAGTACCGGGATTTTGCGCGCGCTATGGGAATGGATGTAAACGAATTGATCGCTCTGGTTGACGATACTATCGCGCTTAAAGAAACAGAATCTCATGGGAAATGGATGGCAACCAAGGACTCTGTTAAGCTGACAGATGAAGAATTTGAACTAATTGCAGCTTGGCGAAAGGCCAACATAGAAGATAAACAAACCGCAGCTTTTGCTTTAAGAAAGTATGGAATGCCGGTTCCAATGGGGGATAGTGGTTCCAATAGCGCCTTACTTAATGCGTTCATAGAAACGGTAGGCTTGGCGTGAAGATCCCGAAAGCAAGAAAGCTGCCGAGCGGGAAATGGTATATCCAGCTCCGGCTGAACGGTGAGAGTATTTATGTGACCGGCAGCACCGAGACAGAATGCATTCATGAGGCCCAGCTTATCAAGGCGGAGCATGTGGCAGGCAGGCGGGCGGAGCTCCGGAAGGAAGCAAAGGACCTGACGCTGAAAGAGGCCCAGGAACGATATCTGGCAGCACACAAGGCAGTATTGTCGCCTGCAACGGTCCGGAGCTATGATGCCTATATAAACCACCGGTGGACCGGGTACAGAGACAAGGCGCTTGCAAAGATCCAATGGCAGCAGATGATAAACGATGAACTGGCCGTTCCGGTATCGGCAAAGACTTTAAAAAACGCCTGGGGCCTGGTCAGCGCGTCTCTGAAGGATGTTGGCTATCCGGTACCGGAGGTGAAGCTGGCACAGGTTCCGGTCAAGGACCTGGACTATCTGAGGCCGGAAGAAATCATGCCGTTTTGCGATGCGGTTAAAGGGAAATCATACGAAATACCGGCCCTGCTTTTGCTGCATGGTATGCGGTTATCCGAGGTGCTCGGGCTGACATGGGACCGCGTGAAGCTGAACAAGGATAAAACCGGATCCATGACAATATCCGGAGCTGTCGTCCGCGGCCCTGACGGTCTGGAGCGCAAGGCGACGAACAAGAACAAGAGCAGCAGCAGAACTGTACCTGTTTTGATACCACAGCTTTATGAGGCTTTGGCGGCGTCACAGCAGAAAGAAGGGCCTGTGGTAGGCATTCACCCAAGCAATCTATTAGACGACGTTAAACGGGCCTGCAAGCGGGCAAATGTGACTGTGTGCGGCTGCCATGATTTGAGACGGAGCTTTTTGTCTTTGTGCTACCACCTGAATATCAGTGAACGGCAGACGATGCAATGGGCCGGATATAGTGATATACGAACAATGCATGCGACGTATATCAAATTATCCGAGGCGGACAGCAGCAGGGACGCGGAAACGGTCAGAACGTTTTTTCAAAATGCTACACAAAATGCTACACCGGCTGAAGAAGCGCCTGAAATAGGGCCGCATGCGTGATTTCAGGAAAGTTCGAGTCCCACCACCGGCACCACCGAAAAGAGTCCTGTAAATAGGGACTCTTTCAGTGTTTATAGGGCTTTGTAGCATTTTGGATAGCAAAATTTACCGTATGAAAAGCACAATAAATTGTGGCTTAAAACAATGTTTTGTGACCCGTTTTGCTATGTGATTTGCTATGTAAAAAGACCGCCTCAAAGGGCGGTCATTTTTCGTTCGGTTTTCATTCGGTTTTCATTAAGGCCTCACACCCGGCCCGGAATATGTCAGAAACACCGGTGCCGTCGTGCGCTGCTTTGTACTGCTCAACGAACTGGATCAGGTCTCCGTCCTGGTCGAGCCGTAGGTTTATCTGGTAGGTTTTGTAATTGGCGACCTTCCAGCGGTTCTTCACCTCAACGCTTGTTTTCCCCATGCCGTGCTCCTTTCGAGATGTCTTAAACAGAATATCACATGCCATTGAGTATGTCAATCAGAATGTGAAGGAGCTGGCGAAGGCCTGCAGCATACCGGCAGCGAACAAAGCAAGAAACCGTCTGAACTTGTTTTTCATTGCGTTATACCTCCAACAGGGCGGAGCCATTTGTTCGCAGTTCCGTTCTTTACATACTGCCAGTTCCATTCATCGGCTATGCGCTGGGCTTCTTTTTTTGAGTCGCAGGCGTTCATCGTGTGCGCCTGCTTTGCAAAGCCGGTCAGATCGCAGTTGTTATTGATCCCTTCGGCGAATGCGTAGAACTTGCCTTCATCGTCTTTGACGGTGATAACATACCATGTTTTTTTGTTCATCATTGCGTTCTCCCTTCTCCCCGTGTGGCCGGTAGGTCAGCCGATTTTGAGTTTAGCGCGCGTTGATCTGCTGCAGACGGTGGCAGTGTGCGTTGAGCTGTGAACCGGGGCACCAGATCCGAGCGTTTATCCCGCCCTTGTCTGTGTAATAGACTGTGTTTTTCGCGTCCTGGTAGAGCTCGAAGTTGTCGCACAGGTTGTTGTAGGGGTAGGCGGTCCCGCGCTGGCCGTCCCAGCGGATCAGGGCGGCGTCGACAACTTCGCCGGTGCTGATTACCTGCAGGCCGTAAAAGCCGCTTGCAAAACTGATGATGTTGTGAGTCATGTGTAAAGCTCCTTTCAAAATGTTTTTGTGGACGGGGACCGCTTAACGTCTGATCCCCGAGGCGACGGCCTGAGCTTTTAGAACGCGGCGCGGAGGATGAGCTGCGCGGCCTGGAACAGTGCGCGGCTCTGGCAGTCGATCCAGCGCTCGTGCGGGTTCGGGTCCTTCCGGCCGTTGTCAGTCTTGCGCAGCTCCCAGGGAGCGCACAGACGCTGGGCGATCTGCTGATCATAGATCAGGGCACACCCGCCCTCGCTGTACTGCTTCCAATCAGAAGCGCCGTTCAGCATGGCCTCCTCGAAGAGGTGCCGGTTGCACAGGTCGTCGGCGGTGACGTATCCGTCGGAGACGGCCCAGCCGAGCTGCACGATGAGCTCCTCCGCGTACTCTTTCACGCCGCGGCTCCATGCGCTGCGGGTCTTGGTCTGCTCGATCTTCTCTGCGACTTGGGCGACGATCTTCTCTGCGGTCTGGATGTTGTTCATTTCTTCCTCCATTTCTGCGGCGACGGCCGCGTCGATTTCTTTCTCTTCGATTTCGGGCTCATACTTCATCATGGCCTGTGCGACCTGGTTCAGATGGGCCATGTGCATGCTGGTGTAGATCATGGCGTCCCGGGCGGCCTCCTCGTCCAGTGCGTCCTGCTCTGAGGCCCACGCGGATACGTTCGGATAGATGCGGCCATCCCAGGCGGAGCGATTGACGAGAGATGCGATGACGAAACGGGCGGTTGCATAGCCGACCTGGTCAACGAATGCCTTCACGGTGTGCTCCGGGGTCTCGTCTGCGAACCTGTCCGCGCTCTGGATCTCGTCCAGCGTCTTCACAGCTTCGCGCCAGCTTTTCACGGTCTCGCGTGCTGCGTTGCGGTCTTCCTCGAACATTCTGCGGTAGTCATTAGTGGTAAACATTGTTCTTTCTCCTTTTCTTTTTCTCATGCCTACTCAATGAGTATGATGTTTTTGTTGACGGCTTTTGCCGCCTGTTTTCTGCTGACACCATGGATTATAGTCCTACGCAATGAGTATGTCAACAACAAATTTACGATTTGTGAAAACGTGACAAGAATACGCAATGAGTATGGCACGGAAACGCCATGTTTTTTGTGCACGTTCCACAAGATGCAGCACAAGGCCTGCGGATCGCCGGCAGCTTTTCCAGCTTTCCAGGCCGCCGGCCCGCCCGTTTTTATTATGTATTATATTATTATAATAAAAAGAGTTTATTTATGTATTGTAGTACTGATATAGTTAGTTAAGCAGCTATAGAAGAAAAGAAGCTGTATTCATAGTATAAGCATGATAGATTGAAATGTTTATAATGTAATATTAGATATTATAATAATAGCGGCTATTCATGAGAAGTTGTAATGGTTTATATAAGCATCATATAGGAAACCGGTTTCCGAAACCGGTACACCTAGTATTGAAAACCAGATGTGCTGGTATTTGATACGATGGTTCCAATAATATCTATTATGTGAACCAAACTTTTTTCAAAAAGTTCTGAAAACATGGCAAAACAATAGATAATGATAACTTTTCCGGCAAAAAAGAAAGTTTTAATAGTTGTAATTGGCAGCTCCGGTAGTTTTGATAAGGATCCTGGAGGGAGGGGGAGGAAAAAGGAGGGGGTGGGTTCGTGGATAACGTATATTACAATCTTCACAGCCACAACCATTCCCAATTAGACATGAGCTATTTAGAGCTAATTGACTTAGACATTGACTACGATTGACTACGATTGACTACTACCCCATCAAAAAATAGTGGGATGGGTGTTTAAAAAGCCTGTCAGAAAAAATATCAGAAGGACTAAATATACGTGGTTAGATTGACAATCGGACAAAATAACGTTATAGAGATAGGCAGCTAGGCAAGCACTGGCATGGAAAGGGAAGCAGCGAGGGTAACTGGGACAGACCTTGATTGGCATCTGTGATCTGGGAGACAATCGCTGCTTTTCCATAGATGACGACACATCATCTGCGTTTCACCCTCCTTTCTAAAGACCGCATGCATGCTGGCAGGGAGTGGGAACCCTGTCGTCGGGTGGAAGGAAGCATGGCCGTGAACCGTTTACTGGCAGAGCTTTTTATGGGACAGTTTTTCTCTCTGCCGCGGGAAATCGGCACCACAATTTCATAAGTGCGAAAGCACACCGAGGAACGGGTTTGGCCAGCGTATCGGCATTGTAGATGCGCGAGGGTTAAGGGGCGGCTGAGACCGCCCTACCCAAACAGAAAGAAGGAATTGAATGCCGGCACAGAGACGAGCGAAGATCACGCAGGACGGGAGAATCCTCTGCCCTGACTGCGGGGCACAACTGGCGAAGGCTTTGTTTGGAGCCCATGCAAACAACATAGAACTCTGGTGCCGGAAATGCAGGAGCGGATATATCCTGCGGATACAGACATAAGCGTGGCCACAGGGCCATAGAGCCGGCCACCGAAACAGATCCTTTAAGGACGATTGGACAGAACATGATTCTGTCTGACCGTCCTTTTTGTTTTTGCAATCAGGGCGCTGACCGGCGCTTTGAAATAAATACAAACCGAGAACCTCCAACCACAGAGGGGAAAGGGACTATATGGACCAGACATTTGAAAGCACCGTGCTGACTGAGCTGCCGGAAACGGATGAGACGTTATCCGCTTTCGACGAAGGATGGGATGAGGAGTTTTCCGATTTCACTGGCGACGGCCACAAGGAATCGGAAGAGAAACCTACAGACGCCGGGGAAGCAGAGCAGAACAGCGAAGGGACGGAAGCGAATGCAGACCAGCAGGAAGCAGACAGACCGGATGGTGAAGGAACAGGCGAAGGTGAATCTTCGGAAAGCAAGGCAGAGGGAGACGAAGGAAACCCCGACCAGGGCGAGACGTTTACCCTGCGTCACTTTGGCGAAGAGCGAACCGTCGACAGGGAAGAAGTAATCAAGCTTGCCCAGCAGGGCTGGGACTATCCGCGCATCAAGGAGAAGTGGGACGCCGTCAAGGATGACGTACCGAAGCTCCGGATGTACGAGGGCTTCTTGCAGGAGCTGGCGGATGCGAGAGGCGGCGATATCGAATCGCTGATTGACGAGACCAGAACACGGAGCCTGCTTGCACAGGCGAATGCGCGGGGCGAGAAGCTCGACGCGTCAGCCGCAGCAGCACAGGCGGTGCAGGCACGCATTAAGGCAATGGCACCGGCGGAAGCACAGAAGCAGGCCGATACCGAGGAAGCGGCGGCAATGCGGAAGCAGGCCGCGGTGGACCGGTTCCGGAAACTGTATGGCGAAGTGCCTGCCACAGACATTCCCAAGGAAGTCTGGGACGAGGCCGAGGAGCTGGAGGATCTCGTCATTCCGTATCAGCGCTGGCAGAACAGGAAGCTCGAAGAAGACAATAAACGCCTGCAAAAGGAACTCGAGCAGGCAAAACAGCAGCAGAAGAACAAGGAGAGTTCCATGGGCAGCTCCAAGTCCACAGGTCAGGCATCAGCCAAGGACCCGATGGACGATGGCTGGGCCGAAGGCTGGAACAGCTGAGCCTGCCATGGACGGCTCCGATCTATAACTACATGAGGTGAATTTAAATGCCGTCTTACAATTTTGCAACCAAAGCCTCCGAAAAGGTACAGGAGGCATTTTCCAAAGCATCCGTAACTGAAGGTCTGTTCAATCAGGACTACAGCTGGACCGGCGTTGCGACCGTCCGCATCTATTCCGTCGATGACCTGCCCATGCAGGACTATGACTGGGATGCCACCAGCGGTTCCCGCTTTGGCAGCCTGACCGAGCTCGGCGACACCATTCAGGAGCTCACCGTCAATCAGGACAAATCCTTCAACGGCGCGATTGACAAGCGCAACAACACCAGCGAACTGATGATCAAGTCCGCGAACAAGGTCCTGGCACGCCAGACCAGAAACGTCATCATCCCGATGGTCGATAAGTATCGCCTGGCCGCTATGGCTGCCGGCAACGGCATCACTGGGTTTGGCACGGACGGCAAGCCCGGCACGATCGCCTATAACGTATCTCTCACAAAGAGCAACGTTGTTGAGAACCTGATGACCGCCTCCGCCGCCATGAGCAACAAGCTCGTCCCTGCTGAGGGTCGTGTTCTGTTCATGGGCGAGACCGAAGCCATCAAGGTTAAACTGGCCGACCAGGTGCTCGGCACCGGCGCTACCGTTCAGGATGTTGCCAAGGGCATTGTCGTCAACGGTGAGCTCGGCAAGATCGCAGGCCTCCATGTCCGCATTGTTCCCGATGTGTATATGCCGGAAGGCGTTGTGTACATGATCGTGACCAAGGGCTGCGCAGTTTCCCCGAAGAAGATCGAAACCATGCGTATCCTGGCCGAGCATCCCGACATCGACGGCCACGTCGTTCAGGGACGTCTCCTGTATGACTGCTTCGTCCTCGCCAAGAAGGGCGACGGCATCTATGTCGCGTCCAGCGCTGCGGGCGGCACGACCTGATCGAAGGGAGCAT
>Ga0310696_10005586_pt1 | contig 15144 bp, 7 predicted proteins | sample AusTroGonzalo_MG_4_FD_203885 | JGI IMG/M metagenome (GOLD analysis project Ga0310696, IMG submission 203885) | Bovine rumen microbial communities from tropical cattle in Woodstock, Queensland, Australia - Gonzalo_02 (v2) (version 2) | ecosystem: Host-associated > Mammals > Digestive system >...
CAGGTCAGCGCGAGCGTCCAGCCGGACATCAGCGCGCCGCCGCCGATGACCGCCGCGGTCAGCGTCTCGCGGAAAAGGCCGAGGATGCGGCTGATCAGAGTGGATGCGGCCAGATTTCGCGAACTGCTGAAGAACCGGTTTTTCGAAGCTGTCTGATCTTCTGCCATGATGCGGCGGACGGAGAGTATGAATCGGGTACGGCTTACTTATTGAAAAGGACGTACACGCAGTCGCCGTCCTTCACGATGTAGTCCTTGCCTTCGGTGCGGAGCTTGCCGGCGGTCTTCGCGGCGTTCCAGCCGCCGTGCGCCACCAGTTCGTCGTAGGAGACGACTTCCATGCGGATGAATCCGTGCTGCATGTCGGTATGGATCTTTCCGGCGGCTTCGGGCGCGGCGGTTCCGTTGACGATGGTCCAGGCGCGCGTCTCGTCCTTCCCCGTGGTGAAGAAGGTGCAGTAGTCCAGCAGCTTGTATCCGGTACGGATCACGCGCTGCAGACCGCTTTCCGTCGCGCCGATGTCCTCCAGGAACGCCTTCGCGTCATCGGGCTCGAGCGCGGCCAGTTCCTCCTCGAACTTCGCGCAGACCGGAACGACTTCCATCCCGTGCCCGGCGGCATATTCAAGCAGGGCTTTCGAGGCGTCGTCCTGTCCGAAGGAGCGGAACCCGGCCTCGTCGACGTTGGCGCAGACGAACGCAGGCATGGTGGAGAGCAGCTGGAGCGAAGCCATCACGCGGCAGGCATCCGGATCGTCCTTGTTCCAGGACGGGATCCTGCCGTCTTCGAGGTCGGCGATGCAGGACTGGGACAGCTCGTATTCCGCCTTGATCTCGGAATCGCCGGTGCGAAGCAGCTTTTTGCACTTGTCGAATCTGCGCTGAAGGAACTCCAGGTCGGCAAGCATGAGTTCGGTCATGATAAGCTCCAGGTCGCGCGCGGGGTCGATGGAACCTCCGACATGCACCACGTCGCCGTCCTGAAAGAGACGCACCACATGCGCCACGGCATCGACGTTGCGGATATGACCGAGGAACTGGTTGCCGAGTCCTTCACCCTTGCTGGCGCCCTGGACGAGCCCGGCGATGTCAATGAATTTCAACGACGTCGGAACGATGCGGGCGGACTTTTCGATCTTCGCCAGCACACCGAGGCGGTCGTCCGGCACGGCTACGATGCCGGTGTTGGGTTCAATGGTACAGAACGGAAAATTGGCGGCAGCCGCCCCGCCGTTGGTCAAAGCATTGAAAAGCGTGGATTTCCCGACGTTGGGAAGACCGACAAAACCGCAGGCAAACCCCATGGTGCAAAACTCCGGATCGATGATAAAGTGATGAAAAAACGAAAGACGGTAATAACGTACCACGGGGAGACGTTTTTTTCAATCGGAAAGAGTGTTTTTTCGTCTGTTTTCCAAAAAAACGTGACTTTTTAGGGTTTCAGACTTTCATTTTTCCGAAAGAGTGATATATTGTAAGAACACTTTTTACATTTTGACTTAATTCTAGTTTAAAATAATCGAAAACCGTCAAGGAGCAAGCTTTGAACATCCTGCTTACCGGTATCACGGGTCTGGTCGGGGCGTCCGTCGTCACGGCGCTGCTTCGCAATCATCCCGACTTCAAGATCGTTGCCATTTGCCGCGGCAATTCCGCTCAAACCGCCCAGGAGCGCACGGAGCTAACCATGCGTGCCCAGTGCGAATTCGACGGCGATCCCGCTTCCTACGACTCCATCATCTCCCGCATCACCGTCATCTCCGGCGACGTGACCAGACTCCCGTTCGACGAGATTGCGAAATACGCCCCCTACGATGTGATGTTCCACTGCGCTGCGGACGTCAACCTCGGCAAAGACCCCGAAGGCAAGACCTACGCGACCAACATGAACGGCACGCTCAACGCCGTCGAAGCCGTCAAACGCTTCAACATCCCGCGGTTCCAGTACGTCAGCACCGCCTACGTCGCCGGCACCTTCGCAGGTCGCGTCATGGAAGACACCATGCCCGCCACCGGCTGGATCAACTCCTACGAGCGCAGCAAGTTCGACGCGGAAAAATATGTCCGCGAGAACGTCGGCGTCCCGTATACCATCTACCGCCCCTCCATCATCGTCGGACGCCGTTCCGACGGCGTGATCCGCAAGCCGCTCGCGTTCTACCGGATCCTCGAGTTCCTCGGCCGCATCAAGAGCAACCGCGCCTTCAAGGCCGGCCTCCCCGCGAACGCCATGATGGAAGTGAACATCCGCATCGCCAGCGCCACTTCGGACAAGATCTACTTCGTGCCGATCGACTACGTGCAGGAATCCATGTCCAAGCTCTTCATGCTTCCGGAGAAGAACCGCACCTATCATATCACCGGCGACAGCCCCGTCTCCACCGAGATGATCGGCGTCGCATGCCGCGACATCCTGAAGGTCACCGGCCTCCGCACCGTCGAAAAGAACGACGATCCCTCCAAGGACGAGAAGCTTGTCATGCGCATGATCGAGGACCTCATCCCGTACTTCTCCACGCAGATCACGTTCGACAACTCGAACGTCCGCGCCGACCTCGGCGACGAGATACTGAACTGGAAACTCGACATCCCCTTCCTCCGCCGCATGGCTTATTCCTACTACAAGCAGGAGCTTCCCGGCATCGTGGAAGGCATGGATTTCCCGAAGGACTGATCCTCCGGACAACAATCCGATCTTTTCCGCGCGGACCGGGCCTCCCGGTTCGCGCTTTTTCCTGTCATGACGCACTTTTTTGACAGAATCACTCCCGCCCGCAGGAAGATCCTCCTGCTCGGCATCATTTACCTCGGCTACATCAGCCTCGGGCTCCCGGACAAGATCCTCGACGCCGCATGGATCCCCATGAGCGAGGATTTCGCAGTCCCGCTCCGCTACGGCGGATTCATCGCGACCGTTCTCGCGCTCTGCTCCTCGGTATCGGCATCGGCCAGCGGACTGATCCTGCGGAAGATCGGCACCGGGCGTCTGCTGGCGGTCTGCGGCGCGGTGACCGGGCTTTCGCTCGTCGGATGCGGTTTCTCCCCTGTTTTCGCCGTGCTTCTCGCATTTGCCGTTCCGCTCGGGTTCGGACAGGGCGCGATCGACACCGGAATGAACTTCTATGTCTCCAAGCATTATTCCAGCCGCGACATGAGCTGGCTGCACTGCTGCTGGGGCGTCGGCGCCACCCTCGGTCCGCTGATCGCGTCGATCTTTCTCCAGTCCACCGGCTCGTGGCGGAGCGCGTACTTTGCGATCGGCACGGCGCAGGTCCTGCTCGCCATGTTCTTCTGCTCCACCATCGGACTGTGGGACCGCGCGCGCCGGGACGAGGAGGCTGAGGACCGGGAGGCCGCGGCGTCATCGTCCATGGACAAACTGGAAGGGAAATGTCATTTTTCACTCGACTTCTGGCTCTGCGTCCTGATCTTTTTCGTCTACTGCGGGATCGAGGCCGGCGCCGGGCTTTGGGGGTGCGCCTTTCTTACCCGGGCGCGCGGCATGGACCTGCACACCGCGCAATACGTCGTGACCGCCTACTGGGGCATGCTGACCGCGGGCCGTTTCCTGCTCGGGTTCACTGCGGACAGGCTCGGCAACCGCCTGCTCAGCACGATCTCCGGCGCGGGCACTCTGCTCGCCGCCGGGCTTCTTCTGATCCCCGCGCAAGGGGTTCTTCCGTCCGCGGCGCTCCTGCTTGTCGGATTCTCGCTCGCTCCGGTCTACCCGTGCCTGATGCACGAAGCCACGCGACGCGGGTTCAACGACGCCACGGCGGCCGCGCTGACCGGACTTCAGGGAGCGGCCAGCATGATCGGCATTATGATCGTGCCGCCGGCGATCGGATACGCGGGCGACCTGATCTCCATGGAGGCGCTCCCCGTCCTTGTCGCTGTTCAGGCGGCGATCATGTTCGCGGCCCTGCTGAAGACTGGGTATTGGCCGTCCAAGCCGTCCCGCGCTGAAAAAACGTAACGACGGCGGAATCCGATCTCTTCCCGTCAGGCGACGGTCCCGGAAACCGGCGCGCCCTCGGAAAACGTCCGTTTCCATCCCGGACGGCTCATATCATTCGCACCGTCGTCCCTGCGCGCGGCAGAGACGCAGCAGGCCGGAAACGCGGTCGATATGCCGGCCAACCGCATTGCAGAACGATTCCCGCCCGGAAACGATCACGGCCCTGCTCTTCGCGCGGGTCAGACCGGTGTAGACGGATTCGCGCGTCACGATGCCGCGATCCGTTCCCGACGGCGGAAGGAACAGAAGGATGTTGTCGTAGTCGCTGCCCTGGGATTTGTGGATGGTGAACGCATAGGCAGGAGCGTATTCCGGCAGGGATTCCGGCGGGATCCCGCGCCATCCGGATTCGGATGCCGGATCGGAAAAGAAGACCAGAAGGCGCGCTTCGCGGCCGCAGGCCTCCGAACGCCGAAGCGGACGTCCGTCGTCTCCGGCGAACCACAGGATCCCGGTGTCGCCGTTGAACACATTGACGCCGTAGTCGTTCTGAAGGACCAGGAATGTTTCGCCGGGAACGGGTGCCCCCGTGTCCGGGAAACCGAGAACGGAGCGCGCAAGCCTGTTGAGCGCAGTTGCGCCGTAGGGACCGACATTGAACGGCGTCAGAATGCGGAATCGCTCGAAACGCTCCCAGGCGGCCCCGATGGAGTCTTCTCCGTAATACGGGACGGCGGCATTCTTCTCCGGGAGCCACGCATCCGCTTCCTTGATCTCGTCCAGCAAAAACTGCCGGAGCACGGTTTTCGGCGGGACGGCACGGGAAAAAACCACCCTGAGGCCCGGCTGCGTCATGTAGTCCCAGGCGGATTCCGCCTGTCCGCCGTTGATCGCATCCTTCATCGTGCAGATTTCGCCGCCCTGCGGGAAACGGCGGCTGACGTCGAGTTCCGCCAGACAGGAGGGCGCGGACGCGCGCAGGATGCTGCAGAAGTCGCCGAAAACGGAGCCAGGCTCCACGGAGGACAGCTGATAGCGGTCGCCCAGCAGGATGACCGCGGCGTCGTCGGGAACGGCTTTCAGGAGGCTGACCATGAGCGACTGGGCGATCATGGAGCATTCGTCGACGATAAAGAGCTTATAGCGGAGCGGATTCTTCCGGCCGTGGCGGAACGTTCCGTCCTGCGGGTTCCAGGCGAGCAGACGGTGAATGGTGGAAGACTGGATCTGCGCGATCTCCGCACGGCGCGATTCGTCGCACAGACTCTCCAACTGTCGGTCCAGCGATTGCTTCATGCGCATCTGCGCCTTTCCGGTCGGAGCGCACAGGATGACGTCGGACGGCTTTTCCGGTCGGAGCGCGAGGATGACGGACACGATGGTCGTCTTTCCGGTCCCCGGACCGCCGCTGATGACAAGAAACTTTGAATTGACCGCGGCGGCCACGGCGGATCTTTGTCCCTCGCCAAGCTCAAGCCGGGTGACCGTCTCAAACGGAATGGGCCCGGCCGGCTGCGGAACATCCATGCGGGACCTCAGATAATCCCGCAGGAACAGCTCGTTCTGGAACGCGCGTCCCAAGTAATAAAGGCCGTTCGCCAGGATCAGCGGAGCCGGCCGGAACGCCTCGTCCCGTTCGGGGCGGCATTCACGGAAAAGGCATGGATACGCGCCCGGTTCCGGCGGCCATTGGGCCAGCCGACCTACAAACCCGAGATCAAGCCGCGCCCTTTCGCCGGATTCCAGCGCGGCGTCTCCGTCGTCCCCGGGAGAAAGAGACTCCAGATACGTCAGGAGCGATTCGCGCGTGCCGATCGTTTCTGCAGGCAGAGCGATTTCCCTGCGCCGGGACGCGGCGTTGGAAACGAGTGCGGCAAGCAGCGTCAGGGCGGGATCGCGATCCGCATTTTCGCCGATGAACCGCGCGAAAGCGACGTCGATATCCGCGAGCAGGCCATGTCCGCGAAGCAGATTCAAAAACTCATAGACGGTCGTCATTTCCCGTTTCCTTTCCGGAACAGCGTCAGAAGGGTGTCAAGGCATTCCCGCGGCGGGACATCGAACCAGATGCCGTTCCGCGTCCCGCGCTTCAGTCCGCGCAGGAAGAGATAGCAGACGCCACCGAACGACCCGTAGTCCAGACCGCGCTGACGGAGCATCTGAAGAAGAGCGGTCGCATAGAGATAGGATTGCAGGACATATCCGGCATGTCCCATCGCGGCGCGGATGCGGTCGGGCGCGTAATCCCCGTCGGAATCGCCCAGCCAGTTTGTTTTCCAGTCCACGACATAGTATCTGCCGTCGTGCTCGAAGACCAGGTCGATGATGCCGTTCAGCACGCCTTTCCGGTCGAGGACGACGTCCGTCCGGTCCGCAAGCGCGCGTGCCTGGTCGGAAGCGGACCCGGCCAGGACAGCCATGATGCGTCCGATGTCGAGACTGGCCGGGGCATCCAGGAAGAACTCCATTTCGGGGGCCATCCGGCCCTGGTCGAGCGCGCAAAGGGGGATCCCCGGTCCCGGCAGAGGGATCTGAAGCGCGCGGGACACGCCGTCGAGGAGCCGGCGCGTCAACGTCTCGTCCGCGGGATCGTAACCGAACTCCCGGAGGACGCCGGCGACTCTGTTCCGCACGGCTTCCGCGTCCGGCGGAACGCCCTGCTCCGACGGGGCGAAAAGATCGAAGTGTCCGGCACAGATCTCAAGCAGTTTGTGCGTCATGCTTCCGACGGTCGCGCCATGCGGGAAGTCCCGGAAGAGATTCCGGTCGGAGGACGCGGCATCCGCGTCCGGCGCTTCGTTCTCCGGTCCGGTCCCGGCATCGTCGGCAAATGCGTCGTTCCGTTCGTCCAGGTCGGCAGGGGTCTCCGATTCCGCGTCCGCCCGGTCGTTCAGGATGTTGTGGAACGCGGAGAAACTCATGATGCTCCAGTCGTCGCGGACGGTCCCGGCGAATTCCGCCGCCTGCAGGCTCTCCGGCGCGACCTCCTGCCGGAGCGGCCCGATGTCGAGGCGAGTGCGGAAATGACGTTCGAAGACGCCGCTGCGCCTGACATGGAACGGCATGTCCGTCCTGTCCTCCGGCTCATCCAGGGCCGTCCACCAGGCGGCGGCCGGCTGAGGCAGGATATCCTTCGTCCCGGAGAAATAACCGGCCTTCCACTGCCGCTCCACGAACGTCTCTCCGGCGGTTCCCGGCCCGGATCCCTCCGCGACGCGTTCATGCGACATCAGCAGGACGCCCTGCGCGGACTTGGTGAAGTTCATGGCGTTGCCGCCCGGTTTCGCGAGCTGCCGGGTGTAAAGGTATGTGACCAGGGACGCCCGGGTGAGCGCCACATAGAGAAGGCGGAGCGAACTTCGGAATTCTTCGTCTTTTGCGGTCGACTGACAGGCTCTGTTCAGCCCGAAGTCCAGGATCACATCCCCCTCCCCCTGCTCCGCGGCGCCGGTCTGTCCGGATTGCGCCGCAGTGTTGATCCGGTAGGCGATCTCCTTGTTCTGCATGTATCTCCAGTCCTTCAACGCGGGGTACGGGATGAACACCACGGGAAACTCCAGGCCCTTCGCGGCGAACATGGTCAGGACCTGCACCGAGGCGGAGTCCCGGTCCAGCCGCAGCTGGTCGGGATTCTCCTCGGAACCGCCCGCGTCGCCGCTGTCCGCCCGCCCGTCGACGATCGCGTTCAGACTGTTGAAAACATCCTCCGGCAGGAGGTGTTCTTCCGATTCTTTCCGGTAAAGCAGCTCCATCAGCTGAATGAGATTCGTGATGACGCGTTCGCCGTTGAACTCGGACAGGATGTGTCCGCGCGGGGAAACGTCCATAAACGGGGTGTCCAGAAACTGCAGGAAGGCCGCCGGGAAACCGGACTGCGCCCAGACCGCGCCGCAACCCGCCAGCTGTTTCATAAGAGATTCGGCCCATGCCGGATTGGCGGCGGCATCCCCCGCGGCGATGCGGAAAAACGGGGAAATCATCAGCCCGCGGACCGACCGCATGTCCGGATGCAGGAAGCACCGGAGCAGAAGAAGCATGAGCTTCGCCTCGTCCGTGGCATAGACTTTGCCGGACTTGCACGCGGACGCGGCGATCCCTTCCCGGTTCAGCATGGCCACAAATCCGGCGCCCTCCTCGTGCCGCTGCACCAGGATCGCGATGTCGGACGCGCGGAGCGGTCTCGAAACACGGGCATCCCCTCCGTCGCCGGAACCGCCTTCCTTCCCGAAAACCCGCATGGGGCAGTCTTCGGAAAGAAGATACCGTATTTCGCGCACCACGTCCTCCGCGATCTTCCGCGCGCACTCATCCTTCTGGCCGATGTAATGCCTGAGACGCAGACTTCCGCCGGGGTTGTCCGGGAAACCCGCGGCGGTCTTCCCGGACGCGATCGAAACGAACGGGATGCCGTCCTGGAGGAAAACGCCGTCGGTCTTATGCCCTTCTTCCGGGTCGCCGTCGCCGAACATCCGGTTGACGGCTTCGATCATGGCGGGCGAACTTCTGAAATTTTTCGTCAGGGTAAACCGGTCGTCCGCGGTTTTTTTCGCCCGGAGGTAGGTGTAAATGTCCGCCCCCCGGAATCCGTAGATCGCCTGCTTGGGATCGCCGATCATGTAGAAAAGATTGGAGCATCCCTTCGGGAAACATTTGTCGAAAATGCGGTACTGGACCCGGTCGGTATCCTGAAACTCGTCCACGAAGACGGCCTGATACCGAGCCCGGATCATCTTCGCCAGTCCGTCGTCCGCCTGAAGCGCCGCATCCAGATCCCGGATCATGTCGTTGAACGACATCGCGCCGTCTTTCTCCAATTCAGCCGGAAGCCTGCTTCGGACATACCGGTAGACATCCCGGCACAGCGTCTGCTTTTCATTCAGAGCCCCGCCGCCGGCATCGTCCCTGTCGACCGGCTCCGAGGCAAAGGACGCCGCACGGGAGAGATCCCCGAACGCTCCGGCATTCCGGGCGCCGTCTTCGTAAAAACGCTCCCGGCAGAACGCCCGGACCAGCCGGTCCCTGTACGGGGCTTCGTCCGGGACCAGCTCGACCTCGAACCCCTTTCCGGATTTGAGGGCGAACTCCCGGAGCATCTTCTGGCAGAAACCGTGAATCGTGCTGACCGTCATTTCGTCCATCGAGCTGACGGCGAGCTGGAGCAGGATCCTGGACCTCATTTCTTCGGGGGGAAGACCCCTTGCAGGCTGCGGATCGGCGTCTTCTCCGGGAACGTCGAAAAGATCCGGGTGAAACGCATCCGCGGGCTCCGCCCCCCCCGAAGCGGGCATCCGTTCCGGGACCGGCTTGTTCAGTTCCTCGTTCAGCAATCCCAGGATGCGCGCCTTCAGTTCGTCCGCGGCGGCATTGGAAAACGTTGTGACCAGGATCTTCCGCACGGGGACTCCCTGCAGGATCAGGCGCAGGATGAGATGCGTGATCGTGTAGGTCTTCCCCGTTCCGGCGCTCGCCTCGATCAGGTAGCGTCCGCGGTCGATCGGATACTCCGAAATGTTCACGCTTTCCCTCCTTTCCCGCCCGAGAAGACCACCGTGCCGAAAAATGCCTCCGCAAGGACTTCGACAAGTTCACCGGACGGCATCCTCCCGCCGAAAAATACACCGAACTTCGAGGCATCCCCCCCCTGGGAATTCCACTCGCCGTTCCATGCGCTTTCCGCGGCGCCCGTGCTCCCGGTCTGGAAGAGCTTGCAGGATGTTTTCGGGAAGAACGGCAGAGGAGCGCGCATTCCTGCCTGATAAAGATACAGGAGACGTTTCACGGCTTTCTCCGCCTTGGACGGCTCCATCGCGCCCGCCTCGATGAATACGGCGTCGCCTTTGTCGTCGACCGAAACGATCCGCGTCCGGGTCTTTCGGGAAAGGTTCGCCCGGAGATGCAGGAGCACCGGTCCGACCAGCAGTGTGCCGGACACCTTGTCGGTCAGGCACGGGATCGCCTGGATACAGGTCCCGTCCTGATCGCCCGCCGGATACACCTTCGTCTCCGGCAGGATCAGCGTGGTGCGGAAATCGCCGGAAAGGACGTCGCGCAGCATTCTGCCGGATTCACCCGCGTCCGCCTCGGTATACTCGAACACTCTTTCCTCCGCCGGGATCACATCCGTCCCGGACGCCGCGGCGGTTTCCATTTCACGGCCCAGCACGGCGATCTCCGCCCAGTCCTTCCAGTCGTCCTCCCGCTGCGTCAGGGGGACGGCTCCGTTCAGCTTCATTCTCCGCAGGCAGTTGCGCTTCAGTTCCGCCCGATCCGGTTCCGCGGTTTCCAGGTACATCCGGAGCAGTTCCTCCTTCCGGGACCACTCCAGATTTCCCTCGAATCGTTCGGAATCCTCCGGCGACGCAGTCCTGTACACGGTCACGTTCGCATCAAGGCCGTTCTTCACGAATGTCCCGGCCGGGTCGCGGAAAAAATCCTCCAGATCGGAAAGTCCGACTCTCCGAACATACAAGCCGGGCTGTGCGGCTTCCCCCTCCGCACTTTCGGGCGCGGGCGGACGGAGCCCCGGCTGAATATGGAACAACGGCAGCTGCTCCTTGTCGCGGGCGGGATTGACGATCTGCTTCGCCGCGGCAAGAAGCATGGGCGAATACGACTGGTTCACCGCACCGGAGCGGAAAAGCTCCGCCGAGAAAGAATGGATCGGCTCCTGGAGCTCGACGAAGCTGTTTTTCCCGAATTCCCGCGTCAGATAGTTTTTGAGCTCGTCCACGCACGCGGACGGCGGCTTCTCCTTGCGGTCGTGGTTGTCCCGCCCGACATAGCTGATATACAGATATTTCCGCGCCGCCATGATCGTGTCCAGAAAAAGCTGGCGCGATTCGTCGCGTTTGAGCGGGTCGCCCGGTTCGCGTCCGACCGCGGAACCGTTTTTTCCGGCGTCCCGATACTGCTGCATGAGGTCGAACTCCCGGTTGTCGTCTTCCTCCGGAAACACCCCGTGATCCATGCCGAGCAGCAGGATCGCGTCGGCGGGAATGCTTCGCATGGGGCGCAGGCCGCAGAACGTGATCCTGCCCCTCATGAACCCCACCGTATTGTCTTCCGGCCTGACATGCTTGTCCTGAAGATAGGCCAGGACGATCCCGCTGGTCAGAGGCACATCCTCGGCGTCCGCGTCCGTCAGGATCCGGAGCCAGGCGCTCAGGACGCTCTGCAGAAGGATCTTCAGCTCGGATTCCTTCCCGAACAAATATCCCGCGGCATCGGTCAGCAGGATCTCCCATTCCCGGAACGGAATGCCGTTCCGTTCCCGTCGTCGCATGATCCGGGCGACCTCATGCAGTTTCGAGGTCAGGGCGATGAATTTCCCCAGCAGTTCGGCCCGGGCGCCGCCGAATCCCGGCACGGGAAAGATCTCGTCTTCCCCGCCGATCCGGTACGGGACCGCGGGATCGGCGTCCATGGCATAGTCCAGCAGCATCCGGTCGAATCCCGTCCGCCAGCTGTTTTCCGGGAAGGAAGCACCGCCCGACAGCCTGTGTTCGTCCGCATCCCAGCCCCAGCGGATGCCGGCCTGCATCGCCCTGGTCAGACAATACCGGCAGTCGTCCGCCGTGATCTCCCACTGGGCCTGAAGCTCCCGGTCCTGCAGGATGCCGAACACCTCGGACGCGGTGAAGTCGCCCTTGAACAGAGCCAGTATCTTCATCAGCGTACCGTACGACGGCAGACGTTCCGTTTGCGGCCGGTCCGAGACGGAGACGCCAAGCCGCATCGTGTCGTGCGAATGATTGAAAACGGCATCCACCAGCGGAGCATATTCCGAAGGAGACGGCGTCATGATGAAAATGTCTTTCATCGAAAGGTCCGGGTCTTCGTCGAGACAGTGCAGGATGAAATTGTGCGCCGCCTCGACCTCGCGGAACGCCGAATAGCAGCTCCTGATCTGGACCGAGCGGCAGCCGCCTCCTTCCTTCAGCGCGGCCGCCTGCACGCTCCGGGGCCGCACGTCTCTCCGGATCCTGTCCTGAAGCCGGTGCAGGACCGTATCGTCTTCCGGCGCAGGCCGCTCCTCCGCTTCGTAATCGTAATCCGAATCGCCTCCCCAGTCGCCTGTCCCGCTCAGCAGGATGCGGCTCTGCATCGCGAACGACGCCACCAGCGGATTGTGCTGGAAATACAGGGTCTCCATATCGAGCCGGAGCTGTTCCGCGTTCTGCCCCTCGTGAAAATAGCGGTTCAGGAACTCTTTCAGTTCGTCCTTCTCCCGGCGGATATCCTCCATGAAGAAGGATTTCCCCGGCACCAGGTGATACAATGCGACGGCAGTCCCAAGGCTGCCGAACTTTTCCAGACACCGCAGCACGGCCGGCGGCAGCTGCGAAAAACCGAAGATCCGGATCGTTCCGCGATCCTCCGCGCCGGAAAAAGCTTCCGGCACGCCGCGCATGATCTTCCCGTAAACCGCCGCAAAATGATTGCCCTTCCAGTCCTCGCCCGCGACTCTCCGCCAAAGCTCCCCCTGCCAGGCCGCGACAGGTTCCCCCTCCAGACCGCGCGGCATCCGGCCGGCTTCCCACGCGCCGATCCATTCCGGGCGGTACAAAATGTATTTGTCGTACAGACTTCCGAGCTGGCGGGACAGTTCGTACAGTTTTTTCGCATCGCCGCCGATCCAGCGGACCAGCTGGGGAAACGCGGCCTCGGAATCGCGTTCCATAAGGATCCGGTATATGCGCCAGCCGATCGTTTTTTCATCAATATTCAGACGGCCTGAAACGGAATTCCGTGGCATGAAACGGGAAAAGACCGACATCAGCGGGAGAAATTCGATTTGAGCCGTCACTTCATGCCGGTGCGCGAACCGGAGAGACAGATAACGCTGGATGCTCCGGTTCGGAACGATGACACGCACCCTGCGGAAAAGATCTCCGCTGTTTCGGATCTCCGCATAAACTTCTTCGATCAGGACATCCGCCAGATCGTCCATGCGGGTCCGGCGACATACGACGGCCCGAAGTTCATGTTCTGTCTGTTCCCGCATCATCTTTTCCGGTTCATTCCTGTCGCAAAAACGGCTCCCGATCCCACCGAACTCTTTTTCGGGGGATTCCATGACGAAAATATAATCTTGTTCCCGGGTTTTTCAAGCCGCGGTCGGCCTTTTTCAACGACATAACGGGAAAAACCCGAACCCGACCGGCATCCGCCCCGCCATGCGCCAGAACGAAAGACACGAAAAAAAACGAAAAAAAAACGTTCCTGAGGTTGATTATTTTGAAAAGGGGAGTATAGTGTTCACAGAAACAAATAACACTGCGTCCGGAGGCGCCCCGCGGCACGAATGAACCGGCATGCGGACGCCGCGGCGACAAACGACACTGCGACAGGAAGGAGCAATTCAAAATGAACGAAATGAGCAATCTTCTCGACGAACTCGAAGAACGCATGATGAAGTCGGAAGAGTCCATGAAACATGATTTTTCCGCCATCCGCACGGGCAAGGCGTCGACCGCGCTCGTCGAACCGATCACGATCGATTACTACGGCGCGCCGACCAAACTGCGCGACGTGGCCGGCATCTCCACGCCCGATGCGCGCACGATCTCGATCCAGCCGTGGGACAAGTCCGCTCTGGCGAAAATCGAAAAGGCCATCATCGCCTCCAACATCGGCATCACGCCCCTCAACGACGGCAAAGTCATCCGCCTGCCCATCCCCCCGCTCAGCGGCGAACGCCGCCAGCAGCTTACCAAGCAGGTGAAAGCCCGCTGCGAGGAAGCGAAAGTCTCCGTGCGCAACATCCGCCGCGACGGCAACGAAAACGCAAAGAAACTGGAAAAGGACTCCGTCATCAACGAGGATGAGCTCAAGGAACTCCTCGAAAAGATCCAGAAGCTCACCGATGAATACGTCAAGAACCTCGACGCCGTTTGCGCCGACAAGGAAAAGGAGATCATGACCGTCTGACCGGCGGCCGGATCCCCGATCCCGTCATTCAAGCCGTCCGTCCCTGCCCGAATCCGGCATGGCGCGGACGGCTGATCTTTTTCATCCGGGACACGCCCCGGCATGAAGAGAGAGAAAAAACGGCCGCCCCGGATAATGGAGCGGCCGCAACTTTATCATGAGTTGGGAGGGCGCGGTCAGCCGGCAGACTGCCGGAAGTCGATCACCTGAAGCTGGCGCTTGCGTTCGCCGTAGTATTCGTTGATCTGGGGCTGCGCGATGACGTCCCAGCGCATCCCCATTTCAAGGTGTTTGTTGAACGCGATGAAATCGCAGGAATTGCCGTATTCGTCCGTGAACACGCCTTTGGTGTGAACCGGGCGGATCGGCATCAGACGCGAGATCTCGAGATTGCGGATCAGGTAGAGCGGCTGCGGGTTGCCGTGTCCGAAGGGACCGAGCATGCTGTGGTAGTGGAAGAACTCCTCGTTGAGCTCGTCCAGACGCACCACGCCGTCGTAGTTGATGTAGTTGATCAGGTCGGACGGCTGGGCTTCCTCACGCACGCATTTCTCGAATTCCTTCTGGAACTCGCCGATCTTGTCCTTGTTCATGCCGAGGCCGACGGCCATCGGATGTCCGCCGTACCGGGTCAGAAGATGGGAGCAGCGGGAGAGGATCTTGATGAGGTTGAGCGAGCCGACGCTGCGGCCGGATCCGTGCGCCTCGTTGCCGATGATGGTGAGGACGATGGTCGGGCGGTTGTAGTCGCGGGCGAACCTCGAGGCCACGATGCCGATGACGCCCTGATGCCAGTTTTCGCCGGCGGCGATGATCGACATGTTGGAGGCGAATCCGGGCGCGCTTTCCACCTGGGCTTTCGCCTGAAGGAAGATCTCCTGCTCCTTCGCCTGGCGACGCTGGTTGAATTCGTCGAGCTTGGCGGCGTATTCGTAGGCGTCCACGATGTTGTCGGCGGTCATGAGGGCAAGCGCGGAGGACGCGTTGCCGAGACGGCCGGCGGCGTTCAGACGCGGCGCGAGCTTGAACGTGATGTCGGACGGCTGAATGTTCGCCTCGACCTTGGCGTGCTGGATCAGCGCGTTGACGCCCGGGCGAAGCTGCTTCTTGAGCATTTCCATGCCGTACTTGACGAGGATGCGGTTTTCGCCGAGCAGCGGCACGATGTCGGCCACCGTGCCCAGCGCAACGAAGTCCAGCACCTCCTGCATGTCGGTCGTGTAGCCGCCCTCGTTGTGGGAACGGCCGTAGATCACG
>Ga0310696_10005590_pt1 | contig 15138 bp, 14 predicted proteins | sample AusTroGonzalo_MG_4_FD_203885 | JGI IMG/M metagenome (GOLD analysis project Ga0310696, IMG submission 203885) | Bovine rumen microbial communities from tropical cattle in Woodstock, Queensland, Australia - Gonzalo_02 (v2) (version 2) | ecosystem: Host-associated > Mammals > Digestive system >...
TATTCAAACAGATTGATATTCGTAGCAATAAACAACATTTTAAACAACTCGATATTTGCGTTACAAAAATTATTGCTTAATGACAACTTTGTTGCAAAACTGGACATATCTTTAAAACTTTCTTCCGACACAAAAAATTTGATAATATCAATTACCGACAATGCCGGAGGTATTGAAGAAAACAAATTACAAAAACTTTACAAAGAGCAGGTTGAAAGTTCAAAAGGTAAACGACTAGGTGAAGGTACGATTCATTCGGCATACTTTATAGCAATACTGAACGGCAAGATAAATGCTTTAAATATTGAGGACAAAAACAATAAAGGGTTACAAACAAATATTTTTCTGCCCGTATATAAAATTCATTAAGGAGACGAAAATGGAAAAGAAAATTATTGCTTTAACCGATGACGATGCTAACGTAAGAAACGCTCTTGAAAGAACTATTTTGAAACATTTTAACAATATAGAGATAAAACAATTTTCATCAACGCTTGAACTTAAAAAGTTTATATTAAACAACCCTAATCTGTTAAATCTGTTGATTCTTGACATACATTTCGGTGTGGGTGAAACGGGAATAGATATATTACCTTACATAAAACAAACCGCCCCGCACTTACAGGTTATTTTGTTATCTGCAATGGAAAAAACTTACGGAGAATCGGTAACCGAAGTTGCAGGAGACATGATTTTTGATTTTATGTCAAAACCCGTTACGGAAACCGAACTTATAATAAAAATAAAAAAAGCATTAAATTCTCAAAAAGATTCTTTAAATAAAACAGTGCAGGATTTACAAACAAAAAACAATCTTTTAAATTCCATTCTTGACAACAAACAACAGGCTCATAACGGGGCAGGAAGAATGTTTGAACAGGAAGTTTTTGAAAAGTTGTTAAAATTCAATAAAGTAATTATGCAAAACGAGTTTTCTCCCAAAAAAAACATTACAATTTACGGGCAGGAAATAGACGTCATCTCTTTTACAAAACCGCCGTTACCTTTTTGTGTTTTAATTTTTGAAACTAAATATTTCCCTAATGCAAAACTTATCGGCAGTGCAAACGAAGCTACAAAAATAATCGTTGACAACAAAGAAATATTGTCCGAAAAAAGAAGAAATCTCTTTGAACAGTCGGACAATCAATTTAAACAAGTAAGTAAAAGAATAGAAAAAATTTTAAAAGAAAACAACTTTAACGACAGAAACGAAATGTACAGACCGTTTATTCAAACTTTTGTAATATTTACCGACTCTACGGATATATCCGGGCTTAACTTTACAAACTCCAACAAATACACGAAATTTTTAAAAGCAAAAGAACTGACTCCGGATTTAATAATAAAAAGCGTATTTTCTTTACCGAAAAGAAATGTCAGTGAACAAGTTAAAAACTTAATACTTCAAAATTTAACGAAATAAAAACAAATTGTTTTGCTTTTTTACCGAAATTATACATTGCACATTATAAGTTGTTGTTTTTTACCACAGAAATTTCAAGGGATCCAAACTTACACCGTTTTTCTTAACGGTAAAATGTAAATGAGGACCGGTAGATCTTCCGGTAGAACCGCTTTTGGCTATAATTTGGCCTGCTTTGACTTTTTGTCCTACTCTTACAAGAATTTTTGATAAGTGCCCGTAATGAGTTATATATCCGTTTTGATGGTCAATAAAAACTGCTGTTCCGTAATGCCCGACATTAGTACTTGCAACCGTCACAATACCGTCTGCAGCCGCACCTACAAGTGTTCCGGTTTTTACGGCAATATCAATCCCCCCGTGTTTGCTTACTTTACCGGTTACCGGGTGTTTCCTTGTACCGAAAGTACTCGAAAGTCTGCCTGCAAGAGGTGACCTGAATAAATCTCTTAAAGCATATTTTTCCTGCATGGATTCATTTAATAAATCTACTGCAGGTTTTTTACCCGGGATAAAAACATAAAATTCTTTTGATAAATCTTTAACACCGATATTCGTTTCTTTTAAAACTGTTTCATCTATATCATATTTTTCGGCTATGGATTGCCAAGTATCGGTTTGACTTACCGGATGAAGACTGCCTCCTCTTGAAGGCATTAACAATTTTTCGTTTATACTTACATTATAAGTTTTCATTTGAGGATTACAACCGATTACGGTATGAACGGAATATCCGTGCTGTTTGGCTATTCCCCAAAGATTTTCTTTTCTTTTTACTTTATGTATAAAGAATTTTACCCCTTTGGTTCTTGTAAGCAAATATTTCATCCTTGATTCGATGTTTGTTACAAGTTCTTCCTTATCGTATTGAGGCAGATTTATTATCAATGCCGACTGTAAGTTTGCTTGTGCTATGGCGTGTACTTTTGAATTTATTAAAAAATAAAAAACAAACAAACATATAGCAAATATCGTCCACCTAAAAATTATGTTCTTCATCTTTTATCTTTCTATTGCAAGTTTACCTTTAAATTTTTTACCATCCCCGGTTTTTACATAATATATGTATATTCCGGAAGCAACGTCGTTACCACCGTTGTTTTTGGCATCCCAAACAAAAATACCGGAATCCGAAACCGTTTTTTCAAAAACTTTTTCACCGGCAACGTTAAATATTTTTATGTTAGCGTTTTCCCCTAACCCTGAAAAAGTAATTCCTTCAGCATCATATCTCCCCCCGCTTGCCGGCTTAAAAGGAACAGGATAAACTGAAACTTTTTCTCCCGGTTCGTCCTTATGCAAAGTAGGACTTAAAACGAAAGATTTTGCAGGGACAAACAAATATCCTAAATATTCCCCGGAAGGATCATAAAAATTTACACTCTTAGAAGTCGTCTCAAAATTATAAGCACAATAAGTCGGAATTTCATCTTTTACCAAAACCATATAACTTGGGGTATCTGCACTATACGTAAATACCGGTGTCCCGTATTTTTTAAAGAAATTTATAAAATGATAAGTAAAACTTACCGAACCACCGTTATCTATTTCTGCAGAAGTCCACTCTTCCCAATTTCCGCTGTGCCCGTTCATAAAAGTTGTTTGTGCCAAAGTCGGATTATATAAAGATTGTAATCTTGACCATATATCGTTCCATGTTATCTTACTGGGTTCTTTTGCTTTCATTTTTTCATAAAAACTTTGAGCATAATCTAAATCATAAGACCAATAAGAAGCCATTGCCGAAGTTAAAGGCAACACCTGAATACCTTTTATTTGTCTTGTATCGTTCTTCCCTGAGTCCCACCATACCTCATATTTAGCTCTACTGCCGAACAATATTCCGACAGAGCCGTAATCCCCATATTTTCCTTCTTCCATATCTTTGGGATATATTCTAGCGGAATCATCTGTTTTTGTAGCGTCAATATCCAAATAATAATCTTTTAAAGAATTATAATGAATTGTATATAATTTTAATCCCAAATCTATATATTTTTGATTATCCGTTGCAAGTCCCCACAAATATATTGCACTCCACGCATTCATCGCTTCGGACGAAGACTCTTCATCTATTGAATCGGAATATGTAAAATAGCCATCGGATATTTCGTCCCCTCCCATACCGTTTGCCCAACTGTGTCCTTCATAAATATCGAAATATCTTAAATACGGGAAATAATTATTATCATTTCTGTCACTGTTTGCAATATCTTTTATCAAAAGTTCTACCATTCCTCCATACTCTTTTGCAAACGATTTATCGTACATTGTAAGTATTGCGGCTGTATAAATAAAATATCCGTAATGGAAATGGTGATCATTATATTTTTGAGAATTGTAACTCACAGGAATACCTATCAATCCCCCCCATTTTGAATCATATGCAAAATACTTTGAATTTTCACCTACACTATATTCAAACCAATTGGATAATATGTCTTTTAACTTACCTATAATGTCATTTTTTACGGCATTATCGTTTAAGTTATCAGCTATAGGAAGCATATTGGCAAGCTTTGCCATTACTTTGCCCCCCTCATACGTATTTGAAGGAATTGCTGATTTCGGTGTTGCCGAATTGTCTTTTCCCAAATAGCCCGATAATTGGTTTTTTATATCTGTCAAATCATATTGAAAAAAAGGAACTATCGGCTGAACTTTATATCTTGTCGTAAAAGAATTGCCGACTGCAATTTTCATTTTTCCTCTTAAAGTTTGAAACATGTTTGTTTCACCAATTCCACCATCCAAATAAGAGATTGATGCTTCACCATTTTTATAATGGTGCGGCATTACGGTAAAAATGGTTTTATTTTTAACGAATTGTGACGTTGTTCTTTTTTCATGAAAAGTAAACACAAATTCCGTTTCTACCATATTATTTTTTATTTTTGTTGTTGCTGTTGTTTTTGCAGTTTCGGTATTATCAATAAAATTATAAGCGTACTTATAAAATTCCTGCAAATCTTGTTTGGATGTCATTAATGCAACAGACATATATCTTGTATCGTTATTTACAAAATTTATTTTAACCGATTTTGATGAAATTCTGGGCTCAATGGTTGTCGTATCTTTTGCAAGAAATACGCCATAATATACCGTAGATGAAATATCAACACCATATTCCGTATGATTTATATTAAGTTCTATAACAAATTTATCACCTGTAAAAGAGGTTGTTCGTTCCTGATAAGACCATTCTTCTTGACTATCATCACAGCTATACACCTTAAAAGCAGTGGCATCTTTTGCCCCGGAAATTAAAGCATTAAGTTCGGAATCTTTTTTAAACTCAAAAAAAGAAAATAACATTCCCTGTCCTATAGTAGCTTTATAATATCCGTTATCTATCGTACAACTCCAATCCGAAAAAGCCGCCAATTTAACTTCGTTGACTGCTATCGATGGAACAGCTTCGTTTTTATAAGGCAAAACGGAAAGTTGATCTCTAAAGGGACTCGTAGTAGTTACATCACTTGCAAAAGTAAAACATTTGCTTGTTACATTAAGATTAGGGCACCCTAAAACCAAACATCCAATTGCTTTTCGTATTCCGTCAGTTTGATATGGTATAGTATATACCAAAGGATACGTATACATCGCAAGAGCCGGTTTTGTTGGCAAAACTCCGCTGACTTGTGCTGTATTTGCGTGTATTAACGAAGTAAACCATTTATTTGTAGGATAAGGTGTTGAAAATAACGGTTCTCTGTCAATACTTGGAGAAGATACACTGCCGGGAAGACCGTCTCTAATTGAAGCACTCCCGCCGGGATTAGGCGCGGCAAAGCAAAACGTATAAAAAAATATTGCAAATGCTGTAACCGAAAAAAACTTTTTTATCATATTATATTCTTATTGTAATTTTGTAGTCACCGGGAGTAGTCGTAATTTTTAAATAATATACCTATTTTAAAAAACACACATTTATTATATCAAAAAAAACAAATAAAAACATTAAAATTTTTGTTATATTCTTTTTTGTATCATAAGTTTATACTCACTGGGAGCAGTTGCGATTTTTAAATTTAAGTTATGCTTTTTTGCATAAACGTTAAACTTATGCATATCTAAAAAGTGGTCTACTATAAAATATATACCTACGATACCAACCATTATACCGCAAACACCTTCAACATCACTTTTATTTCTTTTTTCATATATGGGTTTATACTGCTTATCTTTTTTTAGAACTACTCTTACATCCATAAGATTTAATGCATTAACACCAAGATTTAACCCGTCAGGATTCTCTTCAGCCTCGTTAATTTCTCTGTTGGATCCGTTCGGAGAATTGCTCTGCGAAGTCGTATATTGCCATACATCCTCCCATGTAAGGGATTGCCCTTTTTTTAAATTTATGTTTATACATTCGGTTTTTCCCGTAACGGAAGGACTCTCGTTATTTGTATAGTACGTCGCAACATGATATCCGTCTGAAGTTGCTTTTCCGTTATAAGGATGTGTTTCCGGATATTCATCAACAATAACGATATCATGAGCATGTTTATATCTGACTTCTATTGTAACGTTATATAAATCAACGTTACCGTTATTATATATTATATTGTCTTCAATACCGATAGGAACATTCGGTACACCGGCAGGACTATACTTGTAAGGTGACCAACCCGATCTTAAAGTATACTTAAACCCCCCCCCTTCATTTTGATTCCATTCCGAATGTAAAACAGTAGTGTACTCAACGTTAGGTTTTGAAACATCAATTTCTTCCTGAGAAAAACCGTCATATGCCAAAAAACCGCCCAACAAAGTAAGGGCTATACCGTAATATAATTTCTTATAAGATTTTTTTTCTACTTCTTCATCTGCATAAGGGTCAAATGCAAAAGAAACATTAACACATAAGCATATTGTTATCAATGCAACCAATAATTTTTTCAAAATTATACTCCAAAAGTTTGTTTTATCTCATCCAAAGTTTTAAACAACTCATCAATATTAACCGGTTTTTGCAAATAACCTTTTGCCCCGGATTTTCTTGCATTTTCTTCGGTAAAAACCGTCTCTGATCCGGTAATATAATAAACAATCACTTCAGGATTCAATTCCTTCAAATAGTTATGAATATGATCACCGTCTACATCCGGCAACATAACATCCAAAAAAACTATATCGGGTTTTTCTTTCTCAAACAAATTAATGCATTCTCCACCCGTAGAAGCAACTATAACATCAAAACCTTTTCTTTTTATAAGAGTTGCCATCGCATCTCTTGCAAAAACTTCATCATCACATAATAAAATTTTAATCATATACCCAACCAAAAAGCAAATCTTTTTAATTATTATATTGTATATTATATATTATCCTGTTTTTTTTTTAAAGTCTTTTTGTTATAATTCTAAATTATATCTAACGGAATATTTATTTATGAAAAAAAATTTTAATATTGACATAAAACCTATTTTAGTAACAAACCCTAAAAATATTTTTTATATTATGAAAGCCGACTTTGACGGTTTTTGGTTACTTCTTTATGGGAAAAAGATTTTTACAATAACTTCGGAAATGATAAAAGGACAACTTGAACAATATTTAAAACAAAACAATATAAAAAATATGGAAATTTTTGTAATAAAGGAATCGTTCAGTGATACGGTAATAGATATTTGTTGCAAAAAAAACATAAAAGAACTTATTGTCGATGCTACCGATATAAGTTATTTTTTATTTAAAACATTGAATGATAAGTTCAATAAAAACAAAATTTCGGTTATTTATGACAACAAAATTTTTGCAGAAAAAAGAATAATAAAAGACTCCGCTGAAATAAGAAATATTCAAAATGCATGTAAAATTGTCTCGCAAGTTTTTGAAATCATTAAAAACAGAACCGTTGCCGGAATGACGGAACTTGATTTACATTTTGAAATAGAAAAAGAATTTGCCGCACGTCATGTAGTTCAAAGTTTTAAAACGATAGTCGCTTCCGGTGAAAATTCCGCAAATCCGCACCATGTAAGCGGGACAAGGAAAATACGCAAAAACGATATTGTTTTAGTAGATATGGGATGTATTTATAAAGGATACTGTTCCGATCTTACAAGAACTTTTTTTATCGGAAATCCAAAAAAAGAATATGAAAAAATATGGGATATCGTTAAACTTGCTCACGACACTGCTTTATATAACGTTAAAAAAGATATTAAAGCAAGAGATATAGACCGTTTTGCAAGAAATATCATTAACCAAAATGGTTACGACAAAAACTTTATACATACTACCGGACACGGAGTCGGATTAGATATTCATGAATCACCTTATATAGGTTCAAAATCTAAAGATATCTTAAAAGAAGGCATGGTAATAACAATTGAGCCCGGCATATATATACAAAACAAATTCGGAGTTCGCATAGAAGACACAGTACTTGTAACAAAAAACGGATTTGAAGTTCTGACAACCGCAAAATACTAAGCCTGTTTATAGTTTGTAGTTTATGATTTCTTTATTTTACAATAAACTTTAAACTCTAAGCTATAAGCTTTAAGCTAAATCGCAAAGCGATTTTTTATTTGACAACTTATCGTCTTTTTAGATAAAATTATTAAATATATTAAACATTTTTCAGTTTATATTTTTAACAAATTATAGGAGAATAAAAACAAATGATATCCACAGCAGATTTTAGAAACGGACTTGTAATTTTAGTTGATAACGAGCCTTATCAAATAACATGGTTTCAAAACCATAAACCCGGTAAAGGCGGAGCCGTAATGAGAGTTAAGTTAAGACACGTAAAAAAAGGCGGCACCATAGACAGAACATTTAAATCGGGTGAAAGATTTGAAGAATTATCAGTAACTAGACACAAAAAACAATTTTTGTATGCTGACGGCGATAAATATAATTTTATGGACATGAACACCTACGAACAAATTGAAGTCCCCGTAGAAAAGTTGGACGGAAAAGAAAAATATTTAAAAGAAAACCAGGAAATAGACGCAATTTATTTGGAAGAAGAACTTATCGGTATAGATATGCCGTTAATAGTGGAAATGTCAATTATTGAAGCCGAACCCGGCATAAAGGGGGATTCCGTAACCAATTTAACCAAATTTGCAAAGATAGAAACAGGTGCGGAAATAAAAGTTCCTTTATTTATTAAAGTAGGTGACAGAATAAAAGTTGATACCAGAACCGGTGAATACGTAGAAAGAATATCTCAGTAAATTTAAGTTATATGAGGTGTTATGAATAATAACGAAATAAAAAAATTTTTACAATCAATAAGAGATACGGACATTGAAGAAATGGAATATGAGTCCGGCGAAACTTCTATTTATATAAAGAAAAACGAAGTTACGCAAAAAATTGAAACTCAAAAAAAAGTCGTTGTTGAAAAAAAGAACACTATCGTTCCGATAAAATCTACAATGGTAGGCACATTTTATAACGCTCCAGCTCATGACAGACCGCCGTTTGTGGTTGAAGGAAGCCATATTGAATCTGGTCAAAAAATCGGGGCTATTGAAGCAATGAAAATAATAAAAGATGTCATTGCTACAACTAAAGGGAAAATAGTAAAAATTTCAGTAAAAAACGGACAGTCAGTAGAATACGGTCAAGAATTATTCTTGGTTGATACTTCTAACGAAGAATAATTTCGGGAGATTATAAAAATGTTTAAAAAAATATTAATTGCAAACAGAGGCGAAATAGCTTGCAGAGTTATAAGAGCAGCTAGAGAACTCGGTATAAAAACCGTTGCCATACATTCCGAACCGGATAAAGAATCAATGCACGTAAGTATGGCAGACGAATCCATTTGTGTCGGACCTGCATCTGCAAGTGAAAGTTATTTAAATATCCCCAGCATAATATCTGCCGCAGAAATTACAGGAGCTGACGCAATTCATCCCGGTTACGGATTCCTTTCCGAAAACACATATTTTGCCGAAGTTTGCGAAAGTTGCGGGATTTCATTTATAGGGCCTAAAAGAAGTTCTATTGAAAAAATGGGTGACAAAATCGCCGCAAGACAACTTATGATAAAATCAAAAGTCCCGGTAGTCCCGGGTTCCGATGGTCCGGTATCTGCCGATGATCCCGAAATATACAAACTTGCAAACAAAATCGGTTATCCCATAATAATAAAAGCTACTGCCGGTGGCGGCGGTAAAGGTATGAGAGTCGTAGTAAGCGAAGAAGCTCTTAAAAATTCCATTATTATGGCACAGACCGAGGCAAAAGCAAATTTCGGTAATCCGGACGTTTATATGGAAAAATATATTGAAGAACCGCACCATATAGAATTTCAAATAATGGGCGACACTAAAGGAAATGTGGTATATCTTCCTGAAAGAGATTGTTCCATTCAAAGAAGACACCAAAAATTGGTTGAAGAAAGCCCGTCTCCTTTTATTTCCGAAACTTTAAGAAAAAAAATGGGCAAAGCCGCACAAAGTGCAGCCGAGGCCGTAGGATATATTACGGTGGGGACTGTAGAATTTCTTGTTGACAAACACATGAACTTTTATTTTATGGAAATGAATACAAGAATTCAGGTTGAACATCCTATAACAGAAATCGTTACCGGCATAGATTTGGTTAAAGAACAAATAAAACTTGCCGCCGGCGAAAAATTATCTTTTGATTCGACATCAATAAAAATAAAAAATCATGCAATAGAATGCAGAATAAACGCTGAAGATCCTGATAAAGATTTTATACCTTCACCGGGTAAAATCGGTAAACTTTATTTACCGGGAGGCCCGGGAATAAGAGTTGACACTCATGTTTATTCCGGATACACAATACCGCCGTTTTATGACAGTCTTATAGCAAAAATTATCGCTTATGCTCCTACAAGAGAAGAAACCATATCAAAAATGTCAAGAGCATTAAAAGAAGTACAGATTGAAAATATAAAAAATACGGCATCGTTACATGCAAAAATTATGGCAAACGAATATTTCCATAAAGGTAATATTTGTACGGACTTTTTACCTAAATACGTATTTAATAAATAATAGTATTATTTGTAAAAAAACAACAAAAGTTTAATCTTAAAAAAGAGTTTTTGTCGTTTATATTTATAAAAACAGGTCAAAAAATATTAATATAAATTATCAATTACCGTTTTTTAGGAGGGATAATGAAAAACACGATAATATCTTTAATTCAAGAAAGTATTGACGCTAAAAAGAAAATGTTAGACGAAGGTCAGTTAGTATATATTCAGTCAATAGCAAATAAAATTAATGAAGCATATCAAAGCGGTAAAAAAACAATAATATTCGGTAACGGCGGTTCGGCTTGCGATGCATTACATTTTGCAGCAGAACTTGTTTGCAGATTTGAAAAAAACAGAAATGCTTTACCGGCAATAGCATTAACAGAAAACATGTCTTCAATTACTGCTATCGGTAACGATTTCGGATACGATTACGTTTTTTCAAGGCAGATAGAAGCTTTTGCAAAAAAAGGCGACATTATAATAGCAATAACCACATCCGGAAACTCAATTAACGTTATTAAAGCCGTTGAAAAAGCAAAAGAAATGGGACTTTTTGTAATAGGTCTTACCGGTGAAGACGGCGGGCAATTAAAACTTTTATCCGACATGTGTTACAGAGCCCCATCAAAAGTTACCGGAAGAATACAAGAGTGTCATATATTGCTTTTGCATATACTTGCCAAACTTGTTGAGGAGAAAATTTTTGCTTAATAAAAAAATTTGTTCAACAAAAAAAATAATAGATGTAGTAAAAAAACTGAAAAAAGAAAATAAAAAAATTGTTTTTACAAACGGTTGTTTTGATTTGTTACATATAGGCCACGTAAGTTTGTTTCAAAAAGCAAAAACGTTGGGCGATGTTTTAATTGTCGCCATAAATTCCGACAAATCTTTAAAAGGTCTTAAAGGTCCTAAAAGACCTCTCGTCCCGCAAACAGACAGAACAAAGCTTTTGGCTGCATTAAGTTGTATAGATTATGTGACCGTGTTTAACGAGCAGACACCTTTTGAACTTTTAAGTAAACTAAAACCGGATATATTGGTTAAAGGCGGAGACTACAAAATAAAAGATATTATCGGCAGAGAATTTGTAAAAAAAGTTTACAGGTATCCGTTGGTTGAAGGAAAATCCACAACAAATCTGATAAAACTTATAGTCGAACGCTATTCCGGAAACAAATAATAAAAAGGATATTTTAAAGTTTTGTTATAAATGGAAAAAAGGTTTATAAGAATACTTGATACGAATTTAAACAGATGTAAAGAAGGTCTGCGAGTGGTTGAAGACACTTGCAGATTTATTCTTTGTGATGATATTTTATACAAAAAAATAAGAAAAATAAGACACTTGACATCAAAATATTTATCCGACAAATACGAAGAATTGTTAAATGCCAGAAACAGCATAAAAGATTCCGGAAGAAAAGCAAAAGAACAATCAAGAGAAAATTTAAGAAACATAGTTATTGCTAATTTTAAAAGGGCGGAAGAATCTTTAAGAGTACTTGAAGAATATTCGAAAATTATAGATTTTGATATAGCTTTAAAATATAAAGCTTTAAGATATGAAGTTTATACTATAGAAAAAAGAATGTTTTTGAAATACAAAAACACTCTTTAATTGAAATCATAAATTGCCGATTTTTATCTTATTATTGCAACCTTAAAAATCTTCTTTTCCGAATTATCCTTAATCAAAACAATATAAACTCCGGGTGCAACAGGTTGACCGCTATCGTTTTTACAGTTCCATTTTAAGTATCTTATACCTTCACTATTTAATTCAGTATCGGAAGCAGAGAAAGCTTTAACCAAATTTGAATTCATGGTAAATATTTCCAAACTGAAATCCTGCAAATTTGTAGGCAAGTTTGTTATATAAACATATCCGTTTCTTGCAGGATTAGGATAACAAACAACTTTTGACAAGCCATCTATTTCAACAACGTCTTTACCATAAACAAACGACATTACAGAAGAGTTTTCTGAAATTCTTGAAATTTTTATACCGGAACTTTGATATGTATAACTTTTACTGTTAGGAGAAGAAACGCAATCATCATTAAAAAATGTTACTGTATCACTTCTGTAATAGTCTGAAGATAATCCGTTATTAGATTTTTTAGCCAAATGATCATTAGTCCAAACTGCAGTCCCGTCGGCCTCTTCTATATCAACTAAATAATGTGTATAATCGGAATTATCTGTCTGTCTTTCATCTATATGATAAATAAGTAATCCTCTTTTTGTTGTCCCTCCCGGCAAACCTTTATCAAAACTAACGTACTGCCTGTTTTCCATCAAAAAATATTCTCTTGCATCAAAATTTGTCGAAGTAAACTTATAAAACGCATTTCTTTCCGTGGCAGATTGACCTATTAAATTTATTCCTTCATTTGCAGTTTGAAACTCAATCCACCCTAAAAAATCTTTAGCCCACGCACACGGATGAGCAGGCATTTCACCGTCACTGCCATTCCACTCACCGGCAGCCATAATACAAAATTTACCGAGACCGGAACTTTTATAAGACGTATCGTACAAATCCGGCAACCCAAAAAAATGTAAAGATTCGTGACATATAACACCTATTCTTATAAGTCCGCTTGACCCGTTATATCCTCTTCCTGCAGGCGACACATGATAATCCGTAAATTTTATACCGTCATAAACTACGGCAGTATAAAAACTCCACTTGTGCGACCATATAAAATCATAGTTCCCGCTTTCTGCCCCGCCGCCGGCATGTATAATGGTAAATCCTTCAGGTGTATCACCTGACCATATTGAAGAAAAATCATAACCGGAATCATTCAACTTTTTTAATGCGGTTTTTATCATTTCTCTTACTCTTTTAAAAGAAGTATTGGAACCGTTACTATAAGCATAATATTTATAACTTTCATCTATAGTTATTATCGGGGATATTACAGATTTATAGTTAAGTTGACCATAAGAAATCTCATTAAAATAATCTTTTACCGAACCTAAAGCCCCGTCTTTTTTATATCCTGTTTTGTTAAACAAATCATCAAATCCTTTTATTATATCGGCATCACTTGAAGAAACAAACGGAGGATTGTCGCTGAATTTCAAATCATTAAACTGTACCAATAAAACAAAATTAGTTTTTTCCCCTATTGCAGATGGCGATTTCTGAACCGCTGATTTCGAAGCAACAACTTTATCGGTTTCTTCTTCTGACAAAATTGTTTGTCGTTTTAATGATAACGACTTATTCATATTCCAATCAAATTCCTGTCTTATTTGTTGTACATTAAACAATTTATTTTCATCTTTTAAAGATTTTTTAATACCTGCTTTTAACGGAGATACTTTCCCTACAAAATTTTTTGAAGGTTTTAAATTTCCGAAATCATCTTTTTCCGCATAAGACCAAAATTTAGTCTGCGTATCTTCCATAACCGTATATCCGTCATTATCTTCAAACCAGTTATAAAATTCGTCTCCGTTTAATTTTATTGTTATTTTTGTTCCGTCAGGTTGTTCCAAATCAATAGGATTAGGATTTGCCATAACAGCCAAAACTATACTATACACACCGAAATTAAAAAACAAAATTAATAATAACGATATAAAATATTTTTTCATAATCTTAAAAATTTACACGCAAAGTAAACATATTTATATTCCCCAAATCTCCTTTGGGAAGCCACGCATAATCTATAAAAAACTTTTTAAATTTTAAACCTGCACCGAGCGTTAAATTTGTAATAAAACTGTTGTTTGAACCACCGTAATTTTTTGTAGGAACCACATATCCCAACCTGATAAAAAAATTCTCGTCAAAACTTTTTTCGGTAGCGATTTTAAACTCGCATAATTCGTCATTATAATAATCGTTTATCTGTACAACGGCAAGCGTCGTTTCATCTATTTCACTTGATAAAGAACAAAATAAACTCGTCGGTAAATCGTAATCTTTAATACTTGAACCGAAATTATTTAAACCGAAACTGCAAAAAGTACTTTTGTTAAAAAAAACAAGTCCGCTCAATGTTGCGCTATAACCTGAATAAGAAACATCATCTATTTTTTGACTTATATATTTTAAGGATAAGCCGGAATAAAAAGATTTATAAATTTTTGTCCCGTAAGAAATGTTAAAAACTTTATCGTTTGAAGAAAACGTTCCATCTTTTATATAACCGTCTCCATACTCCAAAAACTTATCCATTGTTCCGTAATCAAAATAACAAAAACCGAAATTCAAACCCGAATTTTTATTTAACATAACATTTACATTCCCGACACTGTATTTTGTATCTTCAATATATATGGCATGCGTAAAAGCAATTGAAGTTTTTAAAAAAGGAATTATTGAAGGATTGGATATTGCCGAAACTTCACCTGCTCCGGTAGTATTTGCCAAAGATGCGTCATAAGCACTTTGTGGCAAATGCAATATTTGAAACATTGTAGTACCAATACCTTTTGCATAACATATTTGTACAACAAAAACAAAAAGTAAAAATGTTATAATTTTTTTCATTTTTCCAATTTCTATTATAAACCAATATAAACAATTTAGCAATAAATTTATCTGACAGCACTTAAAATTTCTTTTACGGGATGAACTTTGTTTAAGGTATAAAAATGTATTCCGGGTGCCCCGTTGTTTAACAGTTCTTTACACTGTTTTATTGCAAAGTCTATACCTGCCTGAATAATTTTTTCGGGATTATCTTTTATCGAAGCAAATATT
>Ga0310696_10005591_pt1 | contig 15137 bp, 29 predicted proteins | sample AusTroGonzalo_MG_4_FD_203885 | JGI IMG/M metagenome (GOLD analysis project Ga0310696, IMG submission 203885) | Bovine rumen microbial communities from tropical cattle in Woodstock, Queensland, Australia - Gonzalo_02 (v2) (version 2) | ecosystem: Host-associated > Mammals > Digestive system >...
CACATACACGGCATAGTCTAAATCCGACATCTATGGAAAAATACCATTTCGTGAAAATAAAAAGAAAAGGCGGCAACGAGAACGGTTGCTGGTATTTCCACCCGCAAACGGAGGAACAGTTGATTGAACACTTCAAGAAGGTCATCGGCGGCGAAATCAAGGCGGGAATCGACGATTGGGTCAAGTCGTCTCACAAAATTGCGGACAGTTCCAAACCCGAAGGTTATTGGATATACCACGCGCATCCAGTCACCCCTTGGTCGCGCGTCGTAACGTCCCTGCTTGAAATAGAGGGCGGCACGTTCCTCGACGCTTCCGTCAAACTTGAAAACCAACTTCTCAACCAACGGGTGTCCACTTTCAGACGCGGCAAGGATATGTACCTCGACAACGGGGTTGTGGAGACGCGACTGCTATCGGACGACGAGATTGTGGAGGAACGCTATGAGGACAATCTCATTTATCCTGTGGAAACGCACGTCAGACTTGAGGACGTCAGATATATGCAGTGGAATATGCCCGACCTTAACATCAAGGGAACCCATTGGTACGCCAAAATCGGAAAGACCGACATTGTGGACAAGGACGGCAATATGAAATGGGACACGAAGGCGGAAGCGGAGAAAGCTGCGGAGTGGTTCATCTACACGAAAATGCAATGGAAACGCTACAACGGATAGACTATGGCAGAGAAATTCGCATTTGACAAGAACGGCATTCTGCTTCAAGTAGGTGACAAGGTACACGACGATTGGGGGTATGACCTCGTTGTATATCGCGGTGAGGACGGCAACCTGTACGGTAGGTTGGTCTGTGATGACGACCATCCCTGCAAGGACATCCCATACGCCCTCAATGAGAGTGAAATAACGAAACTATGAGACTTTGCGAATCACAACTTAAATCGGGGATTGACGACTTGTGCCTCAACATCGGTTTTGGAGACTGTGTATGCAAGGTCGTTTTGTATGTGTGTGACTATGAGCGAAAGTTAGGTCAGGACATATTCAGCAACAAGCGGAAGTTGCCCATTGCGATACGGGAGGACAATGTTGACGGATGTGCAAGACGTGTTGTTGAAATCAGCAGGTACATACACGATGTGTTCGGGCATACGGGGGATGGCAGTCGCAGGATACATCCCTTCTATGGTATGGAGATGCTTAAAGAACTTGAAGGCATTGTCAGCATATACAACCTTGATTCCAATGACAAAACGATTGTTGACATCGTTGAATTTGAGTTGTGCGGCAGAAGCGGAAAATACAGTTTCCGAAACGGATTGTGGTGATTTTTGAAATTTTTTTATTATATTCAATAAAGAGAAAACAATAAAAAACAAAAGCATTGAATATTTTTGAATTGATGAAAATAACCAAAAATTCTAACCAATAATTATGAGTATAGTAAAAGCATTTGAAAAAGCGTTCAACGAAAAGGAACGCAAAAATTGGGACAAGATATATGTCCTTGTTGATTTGCACGATACTATTATGCACGGTGTGCATCAGGAAAACGAATTGTACTGGTGGTATGAATGGTCATTGATTGCCCTGAAAATGATGTCAATGCGAGATGACATTTCACTCATATTATGGACAGGTTCGCATAAGGACAAGATTGATGAGTTTCTTGCGAATATGGAGAAACGAGGAATCGCATTTGATTATGTGAACGAAAACCCTGAAGTGATGGATGATGATTTCTATTGCGGCAAAAGCAAACTCTATTTCAATGTCGGCATTGATGACCGTTTCGGATTTGACCCCGAAACCGAATGGAAGAAAATTGTAGAATATTTTTCAAAGAAATGAAAGAAAAAGTTGTTTATCAAGAATAATTCCGTAATTCAATAATAATTGTTATGAAAGGTTATCAAATTTGGATGGAGTGCCACATCGAAAACGATGAAGATTATAACGATTTCGGTCATACCGAACACAGACGTTATTCATCGACCGTGTATCTTGACAAAAACAAAGCGGAGGAAGCGATGAACGGCATTGACAAGCGCACCGCGCTTCTGACGTGCGGATTGAGCGCGTCATATTGCAAGAACCTATATTTGATGGAAGTCGAAATAAAATAACATAATTATGGATGAAATCACATTCACGTCGACTTCGCCGTACGGCGACTATCAGAAAGGACAGACTGGCGTTCTCGCAGGTTTTATGCACGGCGGCGACGATGTACCCTGCGCGGTCGTCAGGACGTCCGACGGGCATTATGTTATGGCGCCGCTGACCAATATCATAGAGTCGTCGCACTACAAAAATATGAAAGACATTTACGAAACGCATATCGTACAATGACAAGAAAGGAACTTGAAAATACGCCGAATGTGAACGATGTCCTGCAATTCGGCAAATACAAGGGACGCACAGTCCTTGATGTGATTGACACAAACCCGTCATACATCGTTTGGTGCATACAGAACGTAAGGGACTTTGTGATAGACAAGCGTCTGTCCGAAGAACTCGTCGCCCAATACGAAAGGCACCAAAGAAGGTTGCGTAGCGATTCCTCGCAAATCAATTCGCTTATGGACAAGTGCGGTATGCACGCGTCGGAGGCGATTGACTATATTGATAACTGCGAGATGGAGGAACATTTCTGAACGAAATCGGCGCGGCGTAAGTTTTCCGCGAATAGGCAAACCAATTCAATTATGGACAATAACAGAAACAAACCGACAGCAGGAACACAGGTGGCGCTTTCAAGCAAGTACGCAATAGGCGACGTTTTTTCACGCAAAGGCGAGCGTGACGGAGTTCCTGTCAGAATAGTGTCAGTGAAATATGGCGTAATTGAGGCGGAGTACACGCTTGCCCCAACGTGGTATTGCGGGAATGCGATTGTGCTCGGCGAGGCGGCGTTGGACGAACTGTATATGTTTGTCAAAAAATAATTGAAAATGACAAAAGAATATAATTATGATACAAAGCAAACAAAACGGTCATAGCATTGTCATTGACGGCAATATGGTAACTTACGATGGAGTCAAATACGAACTCCCCAAAAGAATATGGAACAGAAATGGACGCTCGGTTGTCCAATCCGATGATAAGATATACATAGATGAATACGTTTTCAAAGACGGTAAATTTCGTTGGTCTCTTATCGGTTTATTGAACAGACTGTTCTGATTGAAATTGTATAATTCAGATTTTTCCATTATATTCAATAAAACAAAAAAAACGAATATTATGTGCAAGTACTGTGAAAAGAGAAACGTTGACGGGAAGATGCTCCGCGAGGCAGTCCCGACAAGAACAAATGAACACGGCGTTGAAATGGTCGTGGGCATTGTCCCACCGACACCCATTTCAAAGAGGAAGTATGAAAAGGAGGGTACCACCGCCGAAATCCAAATCGGCATATTCTCCGACGATTTCAACGCGACGGTTTCGATACCGATAAAATACTGCCCGTACTGCGGACGAGACCTTAACGAATAACCAAAACAAAGACAAAATTATGAAGAAAGTTTACATTCTTATCGGTCTGCCTGGTTGCGGAAAGTCCACTTGGAGCGGCAACAAACTCAAAAAAAGCAAGTTTCCGAACCCCCCGACCGCAGTGGTTTCATCGGACGCCATCAGGGGTGAACTCTATGGGGACGAGAATGTGCAGGGCGACCCGAATGTCGTGTTCGACACCGTTAAGCAGCGACTTGCCGACGCGGTGTGCGGTTATTACGACAATATCATACTCGACGCGACCAACCTCAAAAAGAAAGACAGAATCGGAATCATCAAAGACCTTGAGCGGCGTGTCCGCAATTCCTCAAAGAAAACGAGGGACATCGAATATGAGGTGATTGCGGTGTGGTTCGCCGTCCCTGTGGACGAATGCCAAAGACGCAACTCGGAAAGAAAACGGGTGGTTCCGAAGGAAGTGATTGACAGGATGTACAAGAACTTCTCACCGCCAGGTTACGAGGAGGGTTTCGACAAAATCCAAATCGTGTTCTCCGACTACGACGAAGGGCAGTATTCGGTTGAGCGTTTCCTTGAGGTCGCGGACGTGTTCGACCAACACAACCCCCATCACACACACACCCTCGGTCTGCATTGCAGGAAGACGCAGGAATACGTCGACGCGCACGGCGGCGACGAAACCCTGTCGTTCGCCGCTCTCATACACGACAACGGCAAACTGAAAACCGCGACCTATGTGAACGGAAAGGGCGAAACGACCGACGTGCAGCATTTTTACCAACACCACTGCGTAGGCGCCTATGACGCCGCGTTCTACTGCAAGACGAAGGGTTTCAACGACCGTGGAATTGTCAGAGTCGCGAACCTCATCTACTACCACCAGCATCCGATGATGCAGTGGAAAAGCGAGAAGGCGAAGAAAAAGGACGTGGAGCGTATGCCCAAAAAGTTCTATTCCGAACTTATGCTCCTCCACGAGGGGGACAGGGGTGCCCATTAGACCATAAACACTGACAAGATGCCATTGAAATGAATGCAAGCATAAAGAAACTTTCCGACGAACCCAATGCAATCAACGCGAAGGTTGGGGAGCAACTGAAGTCCATTGTGACTGACGTCACAGAGTATGTTGGAAAGACGAACGCGCCACGAGCGGAAAAACGCGGATAGATGAGGATAAGCAAAAACAAGTCTTTTGCACGGATAACATCCCTGTTCGACCGAATCTTCGAGTTCATAGGCAACCGCGAAGATTATTTTTACGGGAACGTTACCCCTGTGTGCATATACGACGAGAACTGTGCATTTCCCGACAATGTCATCGTGTGCGCTATGCAGGACAAGACTTTGTCGGACAGCGCCATAATTTTCATACCCATCGAGGCGGAAACCGTCGGTGGGTCGCTCCGCAACCTGTTCCACTCGATTTCCAAGTTTCAGAAAGATTGCGGTTTGGAATGTATGGGGTACAACATCCGCACGGGGGTCTCCTATATCGAGGAGGGCGGAAAATTGATAAACGTCAATGCGACAGTCGAAACCTATGAGACTTTGACCGTCTGCAAGGATGACATCGTGGAGTACATAAAGGAAAGGTCGGACAAGGTTGACACCGCGAAGCTGCGGGTGAGGATGCTGCGCGTCGTGCCAGTGGACGTGTTCGAGAGCGAATGGATTAACGTCATTGAAAAGCGCGCGGTATGAGATTTGGCGAAAGTGGGTTCATAAATGTTTTGAAAGGTGGAGTATGCCCCAAAAGTTCTATGCCGAACTTATGTTCCTCCGCGAGGAAACACAGGCGCCCATTAGACGCCGACGGTGTTTATAAATACTGACGGAACACATATATACTGAAATGAACACAAGCATAAAGAAACTGTCTGACGAACTCAATGCAATCAACGCGAAGAAGGCGGAGGTTGAGGAGCAACTGAAGTCCATTATGACAGACGTCATAAAGGAAGCTGGGAAGACGAACGCGCACGGCATAAAGAAACTCGGCGGGAAGTCCTTCTCGGTGAGTTCCCGTGAACTTGTCGGGCACACTTGGAGTCCTACATATTACGATTGGGAGCAGGCGGTCGAACCGCTCGTCGCGTACCTTGAAAAGAAACCTGCGACCGAATGGAAGTCCGCCCTTCAGGAACTGCTCGGCAAGTCTGTGTACGGACAGGTCAGAATCGAGTCATCAAAATACTACAACGGCAACCGTGTGAAAACGGACACCGTTGTCGACGGAGATTTTATCAAACGTATCATCGAAAAACTTTAGGTTATGACGGATGCCGAACTTGGAAACATAATCGCAGGCATAGAGGAAATACTGAAAAACACGTTCAAGTCAAGTCAGAAGCAGAAGGTCTTGAGATATTCAGACCGACTGAACTTCGCCTGTCCGTATTGCGGGGACTCCGACAATGTGATGAAGAAACGAGGTAATGTTTATCTTGAGGACTTGGACTACCACTGCTTCAACTGCGGCAAGCACACCAATTATTATCGTTTTCTGCGGGATTTCGGTGCAAATGTGGACACCGACACCATAGACCTGATTTCGTCCGTCATTTCAAAGAAAAAGGGGCAAAAACGGAAAGAATCGTTCGACCTCATCCTCTTTGACGAGATGAACGAACTCGCATTGACGAGGGATGATATAAAAAGGGATTTCAGGACTGTGGACATACCGAACGAGGGCAAGATGCACGACTATCTGAAGTCGAGATGCCTTCTGCGATATGCCGACAGGTTTATGTACAACGCATACCGAAACGAACTATATGTCCTGAACCTGACGGACAAGGGAACCATCGCAGGGTTCCAAATCCGCTCGTTCGACAAGAATATGGTCAAGTACAGGACGTACAACATATCGAAGATTTACGAGCGGAGCGGAAGGACTATACCTGAAAAGTATATGGAGGACATCGACCTCCTCAACCAAATAAGCATCACGTTCAACCTTATGCAGGTCTCTCTGCGGGACACCATATATGTGTTCGAGGGCGGCATAGACAGTTTCTTCATTCCCAACAGCGTCGGTCTGTGCGGCGTAGGTCGGAAGTTCGACCTCATAGAAGACCTGCCGAACACGAAGTATTTCTTCGACAACGACAAGGCGGGTTACGAGCAGACCTATGAAAAGATAAATTCAGGGAAGAGTGTGTTCCTGTGGTCGAAGTTCCTTGAGGAAAACGGGTTCGACAAGAAGATAAAGGACTTGAATGAACTGATTGTCTATCTCGTGAAAAACAGGATACACTTCGACTTCGGAACAATAGGGAAGTGGTTTTCGGAGGACGCGCTCGACATCATAGACCTCTGATTTTTTTTTCAGTGATATATCGCCGATATATCTGCGAAACTATATGGTATTTCATACACTTTGTCGGTTTTGTGCGAAAGTGCATACGAAACCATATAGTTTGTGCATCTTTCGCTGTTTTGTAAAATTCCATTATATTCAATAAAACGAAAACAATATGGAAAATACAAAGTTTGACGAACTGAAAAACAAGTTTGATGAAATCGTCCTGACCGACACTATGTCGCAACTGCTTGCGTGCAGTTCAAAAGACGTCCCTTGCATTCCAAAAAACAGTCTCTCGGACTGCATTTCGGAATTTATGGACTTCATCAACAAACTTTCCGAGGAAACCTATTGGAAATCCGTCGGGAGACCGAAGGACGAGTACAAGATTTCTATGCACAAGGCGTCGAGAATACTCGATATGCTCCCCCATCACATATATTCGATTCACAACATCATCGACTTGAGACTCGCAAGAAACAACTCGGACGTGGAAGATGTTGTGAGAATACTCGCGCACGACATTCAGGAGTGCGTCCGCTTCGTGAAAGCGGTTTTCAACGGGGAGCAACCCGACACCATATCACTGCACGACACAATCGGTTTCTGCGATTTTATCGCAGTCGTGTCCAACGACCATTACAGCGGCATCGCAATCAAAAGACTTCTCGTTATGTCCGACACTGCGGTGAAGGATGAAACCAAGCGTGTTCAGAAGATTGTGAAATCAGGCAACGCTTTCTATTACAATGAAATGCTTTCCGAACTGAAAAGCGGTTCGTTCGGTAAACGCTACTATGTCAAGCACCTGAATTAGCGTTTTTCGCATTGATTTTCGACTTCGCATATTCGCACGCACGCATTATCTCCCCTGTCTCATAGTCTATGACTGCCTGCGGTTTCACAGCAGGGCAGTTGACGAACATAGACCAAAGCACGGGGGTTTTGTCGTTTCTTATTTTCCAACACGAAAGGTCTTGCTCAAGGGAAAAGCACCCGTAAAACATATACCTGAAGGTTTCCCCCCGCGAGACGTCCCATCCCGAAATGTCGCAGTTGAAGTTTTTGCACTTGTAGAAGCAACTGTCGAAGTTGAAGACTTTGGACACGTCCCAAAGCGACACGTCTCCGCGGAAGTCGACACTTCCCCAAAAGCAGTCCTGCAAGGACATAACACGGGATGTGTCTATGAAGTTGAGGTCGGCGTCCATACCGCGGGACGATAATTCCTTTCTTATTATCGAGTACAGTTCAAGCGTGTTTTCGGGTCTTACCACGCGGACGCCCGCTATGGCAGGCATAGTTTCCCTGTCCAATGAGGTAAGTCTCATTACATCAACTCCTCCTTAATCATATCAAGTTTGTTCTTGATTGTGTATTGGAAGTCCGTCAGCATACGCAGGGTGTCCCGAAGGAACTCCGTGTGGTTGTCGATGAGGTTCAGTTGGTAGGTGTATGCGGTGAGGTCTGCGTTCACCGCGTCGTTCTTCTCGGACGCGGAGAGTTTGAGGTCGCCCTCCACCATATATTCCCTGTACCTTGCCGCACGAAGTTTGTCAATGGTGGAACGGCGTTTCGCGGACACGTTCTTGTATTGCGCAATCTGCTCGATAATCTGCTGCCTGTACGACAGACCGAGAACCATAGCGTCCGTGAATTTGTCGTTGTAGCGTATCGAAGCGACAAGTTCCGTGATTTTGTTGTTCCACTTGTCCCTTTCGTCCTTGAACATCTGTTCAAGTTCCGCGGTCTTTGCAACTATCTTTGAATCGTCAAATGCTTTCACGAAATTATTGCTTTTAATTAGTTAAGTATTATTTTTATTTTATTTCAAAATGCTTATCAACAAATTCTATCGTATCTTTCGCAATCCGTCTAATTTGTTCAAGACACCCTTGATAGTTCATAACATAACCGTTTGGAGTCTTCCTATCTGTCGCAATTTGTTCAATATTGGACAAACGCTCAATGATTAACGCCTTTAATTCTTCTTGTGTCATATATTCCATTTTCTTTAATATAACAAAAAAAGAGGGATTTTTTACTTTCCCTCATTATTTTTCTGAATTTTCACGAACTCGTCAAATGACATAATGTTATGGGCGGGTTTCTGCGTGTACGGTTTTCTGCGCTTTTTCCTTTTTGTCGGGGCGGCGCCGCAGATGAGGTCGCCCGAACCCGCCTGTCCGTCCTGCGGGAACTTTATCTCCCCCATTCCGCAAGGGGGTACTGTCGGTGAAAGCGTTTCGCACATTGTCTTGAAAATTTTTCCGAATATATTTATATAGAATTGTAAAAAAGTAAGTTTTTTTTATTATATTCAAATGTAATGGCACGCTTTTTGCTGTGTCTGTATAAAAAACAAAACAAATAAAAATATGACAAAAGAACAAATGATTAAAAAAGTGCTCGACGTCTATGTGGCAAAATACGGCAAAGTACGTCCTGTCGACGCGCTTGAAATTTACAACTACATTGAGAAAGAGGTTTCGCAGATGTCGGACGTGAACTATGTGGAGGCGAACGAGATTGCGGACGAAGCGTACAAGAGAACCTATGAGTGGTATAAAAAGACCGCCGCGGCGACCCCCGACATTTTCAATGGACGCCCGCTCATCTCTGAACTTTTCAAGACGATTTTCAACGCTGCCGACGATGGCGGTGACACCCCCCTCCGCGCCGATGTGAAGGACGGACGCAATGAACCGAAGGGAGAGAAACCGACCGAACCTGAACGCAAGCAGTGCAACTGCCGTCAGAATCGCAAGTGGGTTTCGGAGACCGAGGATGCCAAGACAATCAAGTATCTTCTGCCCGGAGTTGAAAAGAAGGACATCTCAATCGAACTTGTCGGAAGCGAACTCCACGTCCGTCTGAACTCCGTTAACACGGACGCGCCGTTTTCTCCGAAGGAGTTTGAGGACACGGTTCTCATTGATGAGAATATGGACACCGATGCAATGACGGCGTCGTTGAAACTCGGTATCCTGACAATCAACATTCCGAAGGTCGTAAAAACCATTGAAACCAAGACAATCAAAATTGTATAACACAAAATCAAACAGAAATGACAGAACTCGAAGCAAAAGACGTAATCAAGCAAGCGATTGGCATCGCGCAGAAAAGCGGCGCATACAGCATCAAGGACGCCGCATTGATTTATCAGGCGCTGCTCACACTCGGTTACATTGACACCGAGTCGGAGGCGACGCATAACCAAGACCCCGAAGTGCGACAACCTGAAAATGAAGGTGTCGCTGAACATACGGTGTAATTGTATCTCTATTAGAAAGAAACACGGCAGACAACTGCCGTGTTTTTTTTTGTTTATCAAATCGCAAGTTTTATTTCAACCTCCTGCGCCCTGAACGTGCAGGAAAAGGTTTTCATATCAATGGTGTTGCTTGAGAAATTGAAGTCAAGTCCGTCTATGCTCGTGAACAGCACGTTCTTGAACTCTACTGTGAACACCTCGTACCCGTTGCCGTCCATCACCCGCAGGAACGGGACGCCTGGTATGAACTTGTCCCCTGCCGAAGAATAATAGTGGTGGAACAGGTCGAGCATAAGGAAGTAGTTCACATATCCGTCATATAGTTGGTTCGTCACGGTGAACTCTTTCGAGGTGAGTCGTTCAGGTGAGAACGGGGAGCGGTAGATTCTGCTATAGGGTGTCTTTCTGTCATACTGCTCAACGACGTCGAACTGCGTGTTCTGCAAGTTGAACCCCTGAATGCCGTAGTTCACGAAATCTATGCAACGTGCGAACACACCGCCGGGGATTCTCATAAGGTACGGCATATACCGTTCCTCGATTTCCTGCGGTATGAGTGTCTTTGAGAAAAAGAACTCGAATTGGTTGTTTCTTGCTGGCAATAACATCGCGATATATCAATGATATATTAGAAAAACAGTTTCTGCGGGTAGTCTTGCGTTATGTCGTATGCAAGCACGTCGCTTATGGTTTCAAGTTCGCGGACGTTGCGCTTGTGCATCTCCGTCACGTTGTAGCAGGAAACCGCGTACATTTCAAGCGCGGCGAGCATCGCCTTCGCGGACTCTATGGTGAGGGTGAACGAACTTCCGTTGTACCAAATCGTCATATTCTCTTCGCCTGTCACCTCCGCGGAGTTCAGTGAGTTGACGAGTCCGACACGGGTCGCCTTGTCCAACCACATAGGACGTTCGTCGTAGTAGAACCTGTTCACGTTTTCCGAAAGGTCGTATGCGGTTATCTCGTTGAGTTTCCTCTGCTTCGCGATGGCGAGAGGCGTCACTTCGCTTTCATTGAGGACGTTGTTTCCATTCATTATGACAGGATATTCGGAAAGCGGCACTTCCCTGTAGTTTTCAGCACTGTCATATTCTCCGAGCACGATTTGTATGCCGTAGACGCTGCCGTCCGAATTTGAGAGGAAATAACCCTCATCGGCGGTAAGGACTTTGTATTCTTTTGTTTCGGTTCTCATAGTTTATAAAATTTTTCTATATTTATAAAACGGAGGAGTGCTACATTGCATAGATTATGGTATGCACCAACATTAGAGTCCCAACTACAATGTCCGTTATTGACAACACTCCCTCCACTTATATGGTCTGTCAAGTCACCATAAGTTAGCGGCATATCAATGAATGGTTGATGTGTCGTTTTAATATGTTCTCGTTTTGCCATAGTCGTTATTCTGCTTGTTCGATGAACGATGTCGGAAACATCCAAGATTCGCTCCAAGTTGTATCTGATTTCCATTGATGGACTGCTGGAATGGAAACAGGCGTTGCGTTGGAAAGCGCAAAAACGAGCAACACAGTCGTTATGAAGACTGTTATATATAAAACAAGCATTTTCGATACCGCTTGCGTCTCTGTCTGAATTTCTGTGTATTGCATAAACATTGTTTTATTCAAATCCTTGTGAACTACACCTCACCTTGATTCCTCGCAACATAGTCAACAAAAAAGAGGTTAAAACTTTGCGGCAGTGATGTAGGAAGTACCAACAAGGTTAAACCTCTGTATATCTCTTATTGTGTTTTTTGAACGACTTCCTACTTTCGTTCATTATATTTATAAAGACTATTATTTGGCTTTTCACCCACTTTGAAGGATGTCTGCTTGATGTCTATTGTCTGCGTCATATCAATAATTTTTATGTCTATAAATCTTTAGATTTTTAATGCAACCATTAAGATAACGTGGTGTATAAGCAGAAGAGCCACCTATTGTTAAATTCTTCATCCAACTCCCGTTAAGAGATGCATTAAATACTCCAACCTGTGTATTTCTTAAATAACCTATTTGTATATTATTACTATCGGTTACCTCAACTTCCAATAAATCAGGGATTCTAATAATATGCAAATGATACCAATTATTTATTGTGAAATTGGAAACATCTATGTTAAGTCTTTGTTCTGCAAACGTTGGCGTTTGTGTAACATTCCACGCTCTATTTGTTATAGCAAGTTTCCACACACCTTCTTTTTGTGTATAAATACCGCCATTGCCAGATGAAGAATTATCTATAATATTTGGATTTGTTGGAGTTGAATGGTTGTAAAATAAAAAATCTAACTCTATTTTGCACCTTCCTGTATCATCTTTTGTAAACACGGAAAGAGGCACATATCTTCTATGCGAGTCGGCTGTAAAATATGCTACTTGTCGTGAAGAATCTACAGGGTCACTTGTGAATGTCGTCCCACCCGTAAGAGAAGAAAGATTCGCTAAATTTATATTGTTCCCATTAAAAGGGCAATCAACTATCAATAACCAATCATCTTCTTTTATATGTTCTCTCTTGCTCATATCCTGTATTTTTCTTATTGTTTGGTTAGTTGTATAAAAATTCTCCTGTACCCGCGTTAGTGCGGAATACATTATTTACAATGTCGTAAAGTCCTGGCCTCGAATCTGAAAGTCGAAGCGCTGGATAGTAGTCTATATGTGTGTTTCCATCTTTGAACCAACATCTAAATAATTTTAGTTTCCCCCTTTCAGCAGAGTCAACGCTTCCATTCTTATTTCGTGCAAAAATATACAACTCTCTTGCTGTGCCAACCACTAATGATGACGCATCATCATTCTGATATGTTGCGTCCCTGAATGTGTCATATTCTTTGCAATGATAATATTGATTCCTGTCAAGATTGGACGGTCTATAGGTGTTTTGAAAATAAGCGCTCCAGTTTTGACTACGAAAAACACCATATTCAAGAGCAAAAGAAGAAGAATAATATATAATAGCATTCCGCATCCTCCTGTCATAGGTCTGTATCTGTCCCATCACCATATTGCTATTCATTGCTTCGGTTATCTGAAAATCAAAGAACAGCTCTGAATTAAGAGTTGGAGTAAAGCCGCTCTTTATATATTGTGTTCCAGTACTTTCAAGATACTCAAGCTGTCTGTAGCCTGACGGTAATATGTTTTGTATATTATGTTCTCTTCTCATAATCCGTATGTAAATGTTCCTGTATCACTTGTAACAAAATTGTTATTTAATGTATCATATAACCCAATTATTCCATTTTGAATACACGGTAAATATTTTCTTACATAAACGCCATTTCTCTTTATATTTACATAATAAAATTTACTTATGCTTCCGTAACTTGGAAGTGATTGGACCCCCATAAGTTGTACTTCTTGTCCATCCGTTATTGAGCGAGAAAATTCCTGTACACCCCACCAAGGTGCACTCTCCTTTCGTCTTATCTTCCTTGTCGTAGCATCAGTATATGTTTCAAATTCTTGTACTCCAGATGCATTTACACCATATCCCTGATTAGCTACATATCCGTTATTTGTTGTATAAATTTGCAAACCGTAATACGTGTTACTACAGATAATCATCGCTACTTTTTGAACATAGTATATTTTAAATTCAGTTTCCAATGTAATAGTATCAGGAGTATTATACAATCCGGTATGTATCAAACAATTCCCGTCTGGTTGTATCCAACTTACAAATTGTATATCCGTTTTTTTAATATGTTCTCTTCTCATATTACCTGACCCTCAAAATATTTGATATTGCGTAAGCAAAAACTCACGTTGTTGTAGTCGTTGTTATTCAAAATTCCACAGCTTAAAATCAGATATGATTGTGAAACGACAACATTTGGTGCTCCTGATGCGGCGTTTTGCTGTGTCATAATACCGTCTATATATGTATCAAATGTTGTACCGTGAAATAATCTCTTTACTATATGCCATTGATTTGGTGCCATATAATTAGCATAACTTGTATTTGATATTGAAAGTGCAAAATTCAGAGATATTGTAGGAAAATCAGCACGTTGGCTCATCAAACGCATATAGCCGTATGTGCTTGTCATTGGGTATATTTCAAAAGTCTCTGTATAGTTAAGTTCGGAATTTGATGCAAGCGCAGTTGCGGGCTTGTTTAATCCAGTTACATAAGGCACGTTTGATAGTCCACTTCGACCTTGTTGCGTGAACTTGTATGCACCGACATTACTATCCCAAGCATATCTGCCATTGTTTACAACACTTCCGCCACTTATATGGTCTGTCAAATCACCGTATGATAAGGGCATATCAATAAAGGGTTGCGGCGATTGTTGCTGTACTATATGTTCTCTCTTGCTCATATCCTTGTATCTTTCGTATTGTTTGTAAATCCAACACGGTGTTAAAAATGTAAAACTTATAAAAGTAATATTCTACGTTTACTTTATTGCTATGAATAGCATTCCCTAACAACAGACCTGATTGTGACACCCAGTTAATCGGGTTCTCATAAGGATAATTAGACATCGGTAGGCTGTTGAATTGAACACCGCCACTATACAAACAATATTGATTATTTTCACTGTCCATTACACGAGCAGTATTAACGACCCCGCTTGGCCAAGCCGAGCAGGTGTATGAACCTGTATTTCCAACGGCAGATATTGCAAATTGATAACTCGCATTGTTTGTATTCTGACTAACAAACATAAACTGCTTGTTCGATGCTGTTGTTATCTTCTTAACGGTTTGTAACGATGTGAGGTTGTTGTTTTGAAATAACTGACCGTTGATGCCATTATTCCACACTCCAACCGAAGAGCCAACGTAATTCGGAGTTTTTATGTAAAATCCTTGTTCTTGGGTGTCATAGGTACAAACACCTTGACCGCTTAAAGTTAATGGAACGTTGTTAATCAAATCATCGGTTCCATAATTCTCATCAAATTTGCAATAAAACACGCATCCCAATGACTTCAACCAGTCAATATAACTTTCTGATTTTATATGTTCCCTTTTCATAACTACGCGTGCTGAATATTGAATACAAGCCTCTGCGGATAATCCGCTGTGACATCGAATGAGTCAACGCTTTCAATGTCATCCATCGCATTAACCTGCATTTTGTGCATTGC
>Ga0310696_10005592_pt1 | contig 15137 bp, 4 predicted proteins | sample AusTroGonzalo_MG_4_FD_203885 | JGI IMG/M metagenome (GOLD analysis project Ga0310696, IMG submission 203885) | Bovine rumen microbial communities from tropical cattle in Woodstock, Queensland, Australia - Gonzalo_02 (v2) (version 2) | ecosystem: Host-associated > Mammals > Digestive system >...
TTCAGGTCATAGGATGTGAGACGGTTGAAGCGGCGGGAGTTCACGATAAGCCAAGCCGACTTCGTGCCAAGTCCGGGCACTCGGAGCAGTTGCTCATAGTCGGCAGTGTTGATATCCACAGGGAAGGCTTCCGGATGGCGCAGAGCCCATGCCAGTTTCGGATCAACCTCCAAGTCGAGGTTTGCATGCAGGTCATCTACAATCTCTTCCACCTTGAAATGATAAAATCGCATGAGCCAATCTGCCTGGTAGAGTCGGTTCTCGCGCACCAAAGGTGGCTGCTTCAGGACGGGCAGTCGTGGGTCGTAGGTGTTGACGCTGACGTAGCCGGAATAATATACACGCCGCATCGTCGGTTGCCCATAGAGCATCGACGACATCGATAGGATATCCTTGTCGGTCTCTTTCGTAGCACCAACAATCATCTGCGTTGATTGACCGGCAGGTACGAAACGGGGTACATGGCGGTATTTCTTTCTGTCTTCCTTATTCTCAAGGACACCCTGCTGAATCAACTTCATGGGCTGGAACACACTCTTGTGATCCTTCTCGGGCGCCAATAGTTTCAGCGACTCTTCTTTCGGAATCTCAATATTCACGCTCATACGGTCGGCATAGCGGCCGGCCTCGTTGAGAAGTTCCTGCGAGGCACCTGGGATACTCTTCAGGTGGATATAGCCGTTGAAACGGTGAACTGTGCGAAGGTCGCGGGCAATAGCTGTCAGTCGTTCCATCGTATAGTCAGGATTACGCACCACCCCACTGCTCAGAAACAAACCCTCGATATAGTTGCGACGGTAGAACTCCATTGTGATCTCTTCCAACTCACTGACAGAGAGAGTCGCCCGTTTGATGTCGTTACTCCGACGGTTAATGCAGTAGGCGCAGTCGTACATACAGTAGTTGGTCAGCATCACCTTCAACAGAGAGATGCAACGCCCGTCGTCGGCAAAGGAATGACAGATGCCGATGCCGCCGACGGTAGATCCCACCATTCCCTTCTTACCACTGCGTACCGTTCCGCTCGACGAACACGACACATCGTATTTCGCCGACTCTGTAAGCACCCTCAACTTCTCTATGGTCTTCTCTGTCAACATATAGGTGCAAATATACAATAAAGGTGTCCCATAATCTGGGACACCTTTTGAATATTAACATTTTTTACATCGTTTAATTACCATGCTGTTTATTTTGGGCTGCTAATACTAAAAACATATAGTGTGAGGAACCACCCCCGAGGACATATTCCGTCTGTTGCCAGAGGAAAGGGAATTCCAACAACTCGGGGAAGTCGGGACGGATGAGTGCAGTACCACTGACGACACCACCAGGGATATAGCTCCAGTCGGCACGGTTCAGACCATATGCCACAGTGGCTGAGCGGGCACCTATGCCCGAGGCGAAAGAGGCGGTATTACTACCTGGGTGACAGCCGAGCACGAAATTGAGGGCATTATAGACGGTTTCTTTGGGGAAGATGTCAGGGTATGCCTCGTTCAGGAAGTGATACTCGAAACCGAAACGCTGGATGTCCCAGCCTGCGCCCCAGATGCTGGGACGGTAAGGTACACCATAAGGTGTCTCGGCGGCTTGCTTGTCGAGGTCCGTTTTGTAACTGACAAGTGCGCTGCGGAATGCAGAGACGAACTGTCGACTTCGCTTGTCTTTCTTCGTTTCGAGAATCTTGGCGATGCGGGCTGTGAACCAGCCGTTACGATTGATGTTCTTGGTGATGAGGTCTTGCTGTGCGAGGATGAAGTCAAGGTACTTAGTCTCGCCTGTCGTCAGGTAGAGTTCAACGGCAGCCTGGAGTTTCATGCCTATCATACGTCCACTAGCCTCAGTCTGATGGAAAATGGTAATGGCTATATCGCGGCAGTCTTGGCTCAATTCATCGTTAAAGCCTTGGAGTGCGCGGGCAGCTCCAGCGAGTTGGGCAGCAGTGGAGAGGGCGCGGCTGGGGTTGTCCTCGGTGAAGATCCACCGGTCATCGTCGTTTGGCTGGCCATCAGTCATAGCGGCAGCATCACCCAACAAGGCATACTGACGAAGGGAATTGCAGATGATACCTCGGTAGAGTCGACCAAGTGCCTGATAGCTGCGGACAACGGTGAGTGCTCCATTCTCTATCTGCTGTAGGATGTCGTTCTTACCGTCGGGCTCGTGGATCTCGACGCGATGGCTTTGATGATTGATGGCAGTGACATCGATGTTGGGGTGGAACTGCTCGTAGGCCAGTGCGAGGATGTAGGCCTCGCCAGCCTGTGACTCTACGCGGAGGTCGAAGTCGCCAGCGTCGTGCCAGCCACCGATGTTCACGCCTGGTACACGTTCACCCTCCTTATACTTCGAAAGACTTGGTCGCTGGTCGTAGCCGTCGATGTGATTTCCCACACGGGCCATCAGAGCATCGTCCAAGTGGCAGGCATCATGCCAGATGCGATATTTCTCCGAGACACGCATGTGGCACATCTGAACGGGCAGGAAATATTCGATGACTGGCTGCCATACACCTCGATCATAAACGTCATTGGCAATGCGGAAGACACTCGACTGACTACTGCCATAGCGTACCTGATAAAGTCCCGCCTCACTCACGTCACTGAAATCGGCGGTGAGGTAGCGGTAGCGCAGGAACTGTCCCCAAACAGTCGGTACTATCGTACGGACGATGGTTTCACCATTGGCATCAATGCGTACAAGTTGTACGTTACCAACGGTGTTCTCTCGGCGATCGGTTTCGATGACGATGTGTTTAGGTTGTCCGGGCAAATAGCCCACCTGTGAGGTCTGAATGACAGCAGGATATCGCCACTGTTCATCGACAGCGGGTGTAATAAGCCAGCGTACAGCTCCTTTTGTGACTCCTGCGGCAATCTCACTGCGGAGGACGAACCAGCCATTATTATGGTTCATACGGCCATCGTAGAGTTTCAAGTCACCAGTCATCGACTCTATCGTGAGCCTTTGGTTTTGGTTGTCAGGACGAGAGGTAAACTTACGTCCCACAGCATAAGGGGCAGCGATGATATCGTCAGCACGTAGCGGACTATAACCTTCCTTATCCAACTGTGCCAGATTAGCCTTCTGTCCATTTCCAGCGAAATAGTTACCGTCGTGTCCTCTGTTCGTGGGAAGAGTCAGTAGTGGCGCGTTGGGCTGCTGGGGATAGATGCCCGTCTGCTGATCCATCAGCCAGGGTTTGCCGAAGAGGTTACCAGGGAAAAACTCAAGATTGAAACCTACCTTGCCAAGCAGGAAATCGGGCACTGTTTTGTCTAGATCGACGGTCACGAGAATGCTCTTACCTTGCGCTTCTACGGTGACGGTGTAATTGACCTGCCAGTTGGGATATACCATCGGGTTGAAGCCCGTCAGGTGACGGCTGGAGTCAGGATAGCATAACGATGTTACAATACGACCATCCTTCACTGTTCGGCTCAGTTGCTTTGGAACAGGCTGCCATTGTCCGGGTGTCGCCTCCAGTCGGATGTCGCCATTGGTGGCTATGCGAACACCGTTCATGATGACACAGACACCTCCTTGATGTCCCTCAGGGTAGAAATCACTAAAGGCCATCACGTCGGTACCGCCAGCATTAAAGTAGCCATCGGCGTTTAACTGGAATGTCTGCGCGGTGGAGGAAAGGGTGGCCAGAGATAAGGCTATCAAGATTTTCTTTACCATACCATTATGTTTTATTTTGTTTTGATTTCTGTCGCCTGAGATATTCTGATGGTGTGTCGCCATACATCTCGCGGAAGTATTGGGCAAACATTTTGGGTGAGAAGCCTACTTTGTCGGCAACCTCTGAGACGTTCGTGCGACCTTGGTCAAGGAGACTTTTGCCTCGTTTGAGGCGCACGATGCGTATGAACTCCACGGGTGACTTACCGACAATAGCCATGAGTTTCTTATAGAGTGTACCGCGCGTCATGCCGACGGCAGCGCCAAGCTGCACGACAGAGTAGGAGGGATCGGTGATGTTTGCCTCTACCTCGGCTATGACTTGGCTGATGAATTCTTCATCAAGCGAACTGACAGTGATCTCGCTGGGGGTGATGTCAATACCGGTCGCTACCTGTTCGAAGATGTGTTGTGTCCATTCGAGTATCTTTTTGATGCGCAGACGCAGCACGGTAAGGCTATATGGTTTAGTGAGGTAGTCGGCTACACCTTCCTCCAATCCAGCGATAATGTCGTCTTCGCCACTTTTGGCCGTGAGTAGTATGACGGGGATATGGGAGTATCGGATATTCTTCCTAATCTGCCTGACGAACTCAATGCCGTCCATGACGGGCATCATCACGTCGCTGATGATGATGCTCACGTCGTCATTCTTGGCTAAAACGCTGAGTGCTTCTTTACCATTGGCGGCAAGTAAGATACGGTATTCGTCTTCGAGACTACGCTGCAAGAAGAGGCGTGCATCGGTATTGTCTTCAACTACCAGGATGGTAGGTGGTTGCTTTTCAGGTACATTTTCAAGGGTTGAATGTTCTGTAGTATCTATGGTGTGATTATCCTCGGACATATCTGGAACGGCAGTGGGTATTGAGACGGTGAATACGGTGCCTTTGGGCTTGTTGTCGGTCACCATAATAGTGCCACCCATCATGTCAACATACTGATGCACAATGTGAAGGCCAAGTCCACTGCCCTCCTGCTCCTGGCCGTGGGTCTCTTGCACAAAGCGCTCAAAGACCCGGTGTTTGTCTTTAATGCCGATACCGGTGTCGGCCACACTGAGTTTAATCTCTCCCTCTATATGACTCAGTGTGACGATAACGTGACCGTCTTCGACGTTATATTTGAAGGCGTTAGAAAGCAGGTTGATGAGTATGCGTCGCATCTTGCTCTCGTCGAAGAGTAATTCGACGGGTGATTGCGGCAACTGGAGCATCATCGTGATGTTTCTTCGCTTGGCAATATAATCGAAGCTGTGGGCAATACTCCGGACGAAACTGACAAGTTCGCCATGACTGAGTTTGAGCTTTTCCTTGCCCTCGTCAAGACGACGGAAATCGAGTAGTTCGACTACTAAGTCGTAGAGCTGTCGTGCGTTTTGCCAAGCGACGTCGATCTCTGTTCTCACAGCCGTCGGCAGGTTTGCGTCGCGAATCTTCTCCAATGGTGCCATTACCATTGTGAGGGGAGTCTTGATGTCGTGGCTGATGTTGGTGAAGAAACTGATCTTCTGTTCCTCCATCTCGTATTTCCTAAGGTTCAACTCCATCTGCTTCATGGCCAGTTCGCGCTTCTGCCGGCGTCGGATGGCACGCCATACAAGCCAGACAATGGCAGTGAGCAGCAGCAGATAACAGACGATGGCTCCGTTAGAGAGCCAGAGTGGCCGACGTACCCTGAACGTGAGTTCACTCACGTCGGTCGTGACCATACCTGTCAGCTCGGCCTTTACCTGCAGGACATGGGTGCCTGGCATCAGCGAGGCGAAATAGAGCATGTTGCTTGGGGCGCGCATCCAGTCGTCTTCACCCTTGAAGCGGTAGAGATAGCGGGCCTTGTGACTCAGTGCGGGCACCATCATTGAGATGCTGACACCGAGGCGCTCACCGTAGTCGATGGTGAAACCCTCTGGTGACTTTACCACGGGATTGCCGTTGATGCGGAACTCGGTGAAGGCCACTCGCAGTAAGGAGGGGACCATTTCCGACATACCGTCATCTATCGATTGCCTTTCTGAGGCGATGCTAACGTAGCCTGTCAGGCTCCCGAGAAGTACCGTGCCGTCGTGGGTGGTTAGCGCGGCGTTGTTCGAGAAAATGATGCCATGCAGACCGTCTGAGTCGAAGAATGGACGACACTTGTAATCATCGCCCTGAGTTGTAATGCTGGTCAGACCATTATCGGTACTGGCCCAGACAGTATTACCATTAACAGCCAGTGCTCTCACCACATTATTCGTTATGCCCTGTTCGGTGGTGAGATGATAGAGTTTACGTCCATTCACCCATAACCCGTCCCTGCTACCTATCCATAGTCGCCCGCCATTATCAACGAGCAGTGATGTTACGCTGACGTTCCTCAGACTGTCGATGTTGTCATTCTTGATAAAGTTCCCCCGGGAACAATCGTATGCAGCAAGGCCGATGGATGTGCCGATATAGATTCGGTCGCTTGTAGCATCATAGGCTAAGCAGAGAATGCCATCGGATTGCAGGGGCGAATTTTTGGCGGTATAATTGGTGAGTCCACGATCAGTGATGCACACCACACCCTTATCGACTGTGCCTACCCAAAGTGAGCCATGGCGGTCGATAACGATAGCCTTTACGTAACGTAGCTGGTCGATGTTAAAGTATAGGGGCGTGAACTGGTTTCCTTTGAGTTGAGCGATACCGCCACCGTAGGTACCGACAAGGATACGGCCTTGTCCGTCGGTGGTCAGTGCAGTAATGTTGTCAGACAACAGTTGTCCTTGCGAAGAGGAGAAATATTTGGTGGTTCCGTCCTTGCCACGCATCATAATGCCTTCACCATCGAAGCCGATCCATAGGTTCCCCTGTGTGTCCTCCATGAGGGCACTCACGTCCTCGCGGCCTTCGGTGGAAATATGTATGAATTCCGGGTTGTTCAAGTCGGCATAGGCAGCACCGAGTTTGGCTGACCCAGCCCACATCGTATTATTGCGGTCAGTGTAAAGGCAGGTGACGTGTGGCAGATTGAATGATGTGCCGTCTCCACAAATAATACCCCGGTTACCAGTGCCGACCCAGAGGCGGCCATCACCATCCTCGGCTATGACATTCACTGTGGCATTACTGTCCAGCTGTCGAAGTGCCTCTGGATGCTGCCACTCGTTGTTGGCGAGCGACCAAACCTGCAGCGTACTGGCGGGCTCATGAGCATGATAGAGCCAGAGATTCATCTGGCCATCCAGCATTGCACGGCTGTCACGGTCGTCGTTTCTAGGCTTAGGATGGTGTGTTAGCAGTATTAGCTTCCCGCTGACTGTCACCTTATATATATAATAGTCAGCGGTGACAATGAGTGTTGTTCCCTGTCGCGATACGATATGCTGGATGGCTGATAGTCCTTGGCAGTTGATACGGCTCAGTTGTCCAGCGTGATAGTCCTGATGCCAGAGTCCGCGGTCAGTAGTTACCCAGAGGTCGCCCACGTCATCGACGTAAAAACGTTGTAAATTCCCCTCGATGCCCTTTTGCTTAAGTTGTTCCACTCCATCCTTTACCCAGATTTGTTCCGCACGGCGGTAGGTGAACAACTCGCCGCTTGTGCAGAGCATCCAGAGCGTCGAGTCGCCTGTCTGACGAACCATCTCTACGTCGCCCGTACGTCCGCCCCAATGCTGGGGTTGGAAATTGAGGAATCTGTAACCATCGTAGCGGCTTACACCATTGATGGTCGAGAGCCAGACAAAACCCTCTGAATCGGTCATAATGTCGCGCACGAAGTTATCGGCCAGTCCGTCTTTCACATCAATGGCAATGAAATTCCCTGTAGCTGTTGTTGGCAGAAACGACAGCAACAGCATAAGCATTATCAGAGCTTTTATCACGTTTTTGTGTCTCATTGATGCAAAAATACGAATTATCACTGAGAATTCCACCGTGTCGGTGATAATTCTTGCGTCACAATATGCTTTTTTAACTTTCCCTATCCCGATTGTTTCCCTTTTTGTCCGTGATGTGTTCAGGATACATTTGGGATAGCATCGGATACCGCTCTGTGAGTGGATTCTTATATTAAATCGTACCTTTGTCCCGCATTTTAAGCTTTTTATTTATTAACACAATAACCAGATGATGAAAAAAAGTAAATGTTATCTATTGGGTATCTTGGCATTGTTGTGCCTGATGCCTACAAAGGTGTTTGCCCAAAATCTGACGGTGGAAGGTACTGTAATCGACGAGACTGGTGAACCATTGATTGGTGTCTCGGTTGTTATACAGGGTACTGGTACTGGAGTCATTACCGACTTAGACGGCCATTATCGCGTTTCATCAGTCAAGCAAGGTGCAACTCTGGAGTTCTCGTATGTGGGCTATCTTACCCAGCAAAAGAGGGTTGAAGGAGGTCGGATTGACGTGACCATGAAGCCTGACACTCAGACGCTTGAGGAAGTGGTGGTTATTGCCTATGGTCAACAAAAGAAGGTAACCATCACGGGTGCCGTTTCTGCTGTGGGCGGTGATGAACTGCTGAAGGCACCTGTGGCCAGCGTTGCCAATGCCTTACAAGGAAAGCTCCCTGGTCTGTCCGTGGTACAGCCTTCGGGTATGCCAGGTGCCGATGAGCCTGTTATCCGCGTGCGTGGTACCGGATCACTGAACAGTGCCGAACCATTGGTGCTTGTCGATGGTGTTGAGCGTCCGTTTGGACAGCTTGACCCCAATGAAATTCAGGACATATCTATTCTAAAGGATGCCTCAGCTACAGCCGTATTCGGTGTTCGTGGTGCTAATGGTGTCATCCTTGTCACTACCAAGCGTGGTACTCCTGGCAAGGCCTCGGTAACTGTTTCGGCGAGTACAGCCGTACAGCAGATAGCTCAATTCGTAGATTTCGCAGATTCCTATACTTATGGAAAGATGTGGAACTACACAGCCATCACTGATGCACTGCCCATGAGCCAGTGGCCAGGTTCTGCCAATATCCCCGATTACTCGAAATACGCAGACACAGGTATCCGATTTAACCAAGAGGTTATGGAGCATTTCCGTAAAGGCGATATGCCTGTCACATTCCCCAATACAGACTGGATTAACTATATTATGAATGATGCTGCTTGGCAAGAGCAGATTAACGTGAATGTGAATGGAGGTACCGAGAAGGTGAGGTATTTCGTTTCAGCTGGATTCCTGAATCAGAATTCTCTTTTTAAGACCTTCTCGAAGAATGATGATGAGACATTTAAATATAATCGATTCAATTATCGTGCCAATCTGGATATCGACGTATCTAAGTATAGTCAACTTGCCCTGACGTTGGGTGGACGTGTTCAGAATCGTACCACAATGGGTGGTGGTGAGGGATTCCTCTTCCGCTATCTGCAAGGAGCCACACCATACGCTGGTATCGGTATTGACGATGAAGGCCGTCATGTCGTTTCCGATGTCAACTACGTCGGCCCATATGACCGTGATGCCCTTTCAAACTATTTTGATTTAGGTTACATCAGTGAGAGCACTAATGTGCTGAACCTCGACCTTCAATACAAACTCGACATGAGTTTTATCACTCCTGGTCTTGATTTCAAGATTAAGGGATCCTATAACACAGACTATACAGCTCAGAAGAACCGTCAGAATGGATATGGTACGGGTGTTACGTATGTGGCAACAATCGTTGACGGACAGGAGGTGCTCCGTAAGGAGAATATCACTTGGCCAATTCCTTATAACGAAAGCCGATGGGGAAATCGCAACTGGTATGCCGAGGCAAGTTTCAACTATGCCAGAAAGTTCGGTAAGCACAATGTTGGTGCACTGGTTCTTTATAATCAGAGTAAGACCTATTATCCTTGGGATTCTGACAACAGCCTATACCGTTCGATTCCTAAAGGCTATGTAGGACTCGTGGGGCGCGTCACCTATGATTATGACACGCGTTACATGATAGACTTCAACATCGGATATAATGGCTCAGAGAACTTTGCCGAGGGTAAACGATATGGTCTGTTCCCATCTTTCTCTTTGGGTTGGATACCATCGAGCGAAAAGTTCTGGGCGCCCATCAAGAAATATATCGGTTATCTGAAACTGCGTGGTTCGTGGGGTAAGGTCGGTAACGATAATACCAATGGTGCCCGTTTCCTCTATCTGCCAGGTGCTTGGCAGTTCTACCAAGGTGCGACGACTGTAAACCCACAGAATCGAGGTGCAAACTTCGGTACGAGTGGTGGCTGGTTGCAGGCCGTAAAGGAGCTAACTGCAGGTAATCCCGACGTTACATGGGAAACAGCTACTAAAATAAACGTTGGTTTTGACGCCGCCTTTATCGGTGACCGGCTGACGATGAACCTCGACCTCTTCTGGGAAGACCGTAAGGACATTCTGGTATCGAATGCTTCTATGTTGCCAGCGGTAACCAGCCTTCGTTCAAGCTATGTCAACGCTGGTCGTGTGAAGAATCATGGTTATGAGCTTACTTTGAAATGGGCCGATTCGATTGATGATCTACGATATAGTATCAGTCCAAGTATTGCCTTTGTCAGAAATAAGGTGATTGAGATGCTTGAGGTACCACCTATGTATGATTATCTGAGTCGTACAGGATTGCCGGTGGGACAGCGCTTTGGCTACGAACTCTTTGAGTTCTATCAGCCGGGCACAGAGGATCGTTATAAGGCGGCTTATGGTGCGGAAATGCCTGATCAGAAGATCGAGTTGAAATATGGTGATGCGGTCTATGTCGATTTGAATGGTGACAATGTTATTGACCAAAACGACCAGAAACCCCTCGGTTATACTGATACTCCTGAGATTACCTGGTCTGTCAATGCCAGCCTGAACTGGAAGGGACTCGACTTCTCGATGCTTTGGGTGGGTGCCGATAACACCAGCCGCGCACTGAACGGATATTTCCGCGACCAGTTCGGCTCTACAAACACGTCGGCACTGACACAATGGGTTGCCGACAACTCCTGGACAGAGGATAATCCTGGAGCTATCCTGCCGCGTATTTCGTTCACCAACCGCGTTCATAACAACCGTGATTCGAGAGCTTGGGTTATTGACTCGAAATATGTGCGTCTGAAGAATTTGGAGATTGGCTATACTTTCAACAAACCAAAGTTCGTGCCACTGCTCAACTATGTAAGACTCTATGTGTCAGGCCAGAACCTTTTGACATTTGCCGACTTCAAAGGCAACGATCCCGAGGCACCTGGCTCAGGACTTGATTTCGGCGTACGTTATCCTATGACACGTGTGTATAACTTTGGCCTACAAGTAAACTTCTGAAGAACTGAAATATTGAAGCATATGAAAAAGATATTTATTTACATATTTGCTTTGGGGATGTTTACTGGCATCTTCACGGCATGTGTTGACGAGATCAATGTGGGCGACGCCTTCCTTGAGAAAGCTCCTGGTGTCGATGTGAATATCGATACAGTATTCTCTAAGGCTGAATACACCCGCAATTTCCTGTGGAGTGCATACGGACAGCTCTATTGCACCTACACCTCGGGAAATATGATGAACGGTGCACCTATTGATGTGCTTTCCGACTCCTATCATTGTTATGTTGGATGGGGTGGTCCCATACAAAGCTACTATCCAGGAGGCTTGACCGAGGATGCTCAAGATACGGAGGATGGAAACTTCCAAGGCAAATTCTCTTATTCTACAAAGAGTGGCCTTGACAGCGATGCTGGTGGACGTGTGTCTATCTATGAAACCGTGCGCAAGTGTTGGCAGATTATAGAAAATATTGATCGTGTACCTGATATGAGTGCTGATGAGAAAAGTCGTCTGCGTGGTGAGGCTTATACGATCATGGCCAGCCGCTACTATGATGCATTCCGTAATTTCGGTGGTTTGTGCCTCGTGAAAAAAGCGTTTGCTGTGGGAGAAGACTATTTCGAAGGCCGTTCTACAGCATTGCAGACTGTTGAATTCATCGATTCGCTGATTCAGTGTGCCATCAATGAACCAGGATACATCTGGAATGTTCCTGATGCCGATATTGGTCAATGGTCAGGTCGTCTGACACGTGCTTCTGCTCGTGCTCTGCGTGCCAAGGTCTGGATGTTTGCTGCATCACCGTTATTCAACAGCAATGAGCCTTATATGACATATACCAATAAACCGACTGGTCTGGAGGATGAGACACATGTATGGTTTGGCAGGGAAGATCCCTCGCTTTGGAATCGTTGTCTGCAGTATTGTAATGAATTTTTTGATGACAATGCATCCAATGGTAACTATTATCAACTTGTCCAGCCTACAACGGCTGACGAGGCTGGATACCGTATGGCATATCGCAGAGCATACCGCTACCGCAATGATGCCAACCATCATGAAAAACTATTTGATGCACATCCTACACTTACCTTGTCCGATGGCGGATGGGGCTGGGGATGGAGAGGCTTTGCCCTTGACTGTCTTCGCCAGGGTGGTGCCGTTCCCACGAACGAACTCATGGAATGCTTTGGCATGCAAGACGGTCGCAACTTCCCTTATTCAAACCTCTATGGTGCTGGCAACAATAGTGAGGGCATCGACATGTTTGCTGATCGCGATCCACGTTTGTATGAGACAATGGTAGTCCCCAGACATGACCTACCTGCTGGATTCGACTATGCCGGAGCTACATACAACGACTCATGGGTTGGTGGTTTCTTGGAAAAGAATAGTAATGTCACCAATAAAGATGACGTAGCCTCTGGTTACTGCAAGTTTAAGTGGCTACTCGACTATTATGGTGGCAACCGTTATGACGACGAATATATAGGAGTTCCCTATATCCGTCTGGCAGAGATGTATCTCATCCGTGCTGAAGCCCGTGCAGAGAATGGAGATCTTACAGGTGCGCTCGATGATTTGCATGTTGTGCGCAGTCGCGTTGGTCTGGGCCGTCTGGAAACTATGAACCCCGATCTCAACCTTACTACCAACAAAGAGAACCTTATCAATGAAATTCTCCGTGAGCGTAACTGCGAAATCGGCGCCGAGTGCGGTGACCGTCTCTACGACATGGTTCGCCGTAAGAGGCAGGACTTGTTTACTAAACCGCTTCATGAAATTCGGATTTATCGTCTCGACGCTAACGGCAACCGCCTTACTGATGGCGATCAGCAGTGGGATCCATCCACTCCTTGGCCAAAGTTCGAATACGAGAAACCTGAAATCGTCGTCGGTCACCGTCGTTGGTGGGATTCCGGCTACTGGACTAACAAGTGGTATCTTGACCCTGTTTCTCGTATTGAGATTCAGAAGGGGTATGGTCTTACTCAAAATCCCGGATGGTAAGCGGCCTGCGGCCTATTTGAAAATTGAAATTTGAAAATTGATAATTATGATTAGCAATATAAAAAGAAGACATCTGATAGGTTTATCATATATCATTTGTCATTTATCATTTAGCGTAGCGCAAGCCCAGGTGACGTTGAGCGACAAAACGTCGCAGAAGGTGGATTTAGGCTATGGTGTTGAGCAGTCAGAGTTTCTCACCACAGCGGCAGCAACAACCATCACTGCAGAAGAACTTCGTCGCACATCAGCCATCAGCCTGGCAGATGCACTGTATGGCAAGCTCCTTGGCCTGAATGCTTTCCAAAATACGGGTTTCAAAGGCGAGGAAGGTCGTGGTGCAACGTTTAACATCCGTGGTGTCCAGACCACTGGTGAGAGAGATATCCTGATCCTTGTCGATGGCGTGGAACGGCCTATCGACCGCCTTTCGGTAGAAGAGGTGGAAAGTGTCACCGTACTGAAAGATGCCGCTGCCGTGGCGCTCTACGGACATGAGGCTATCAATGGCGTGTTGTTAGTGAAGACCAAGCATGGTAATAAGGATGGTAAGTATCATTTTAAAGTGGGAGCTTCACACAAAATACAGTTCGACCCTCAGTCGGCTGATATGGTGAGCGCCTACGACTATGCTAACGCCCTGAATCGTGCCCGTCAGAACGACGGTCTCCCAGTGGCTTATACGGATGCCGAGCTGCAGAAATTTAAGGATGGCAGCGATCCGTATGTCTATCCTAATGTTAACTGGAAGGACGAAGTGTTCAAGAATACGGCCCATGAATCGAATGCCTATCTATCTTTCTTTGGTGGCACAGACAAGGTGCAGTATTATGCACATCTTGATTATACCGATGCCCGTGGACTCTATAAGAACCCGGATCAGGGTGACTGGAACTCACAGCTGAAATATTCAAAGGCTAATATCCGTGCCAATGTTGATTTCGAGGTAAGTAAGTCCACAAGGGTAAGCGTCAATGTCCTTGGTATCCTGATGGAGACAAACGGTGTGCCTAATGTGAACTCAAACGATGCCTGGTGGCATCTGTATAAGGTGCCCGCTTTGGCATTCCCTGTCAAGACAGCAGGTGGTGTATGGGGTGGTAGCCAGACCTTTGGCGACTTTAATCTCTTGGCCAAGTCACAAGGTTCCGGCTTTATGAAGACCCATCAGCGTCAGATCTGGGCCAACATGACTCTTGAACAAGACCTTGACATCATCACGAAAGGCTTGAAGTTCTATGTAGGTGCTTCATATGATAACTCCTCCAACACTATTGAGACGCGCTCAAAGGGTTATCAGTATGGATGGAATTACTATGATGCCGATGGTGTGATGCAGGAGACGGTGATGGGAACGGTAGAAGACAAACTGGTATTCAATAACTGGGTTGACTCGCAGTGGCGTATCGCCACCTTCCATACAGGATTGAAATATGGCATACAGTTGAATAATGGTGACAACATTGCTGCCAATGCCAATTATAATATCAAGGGTGAGATTCGCGACAACCGGAACAATACTTGGTATCGTGCCAACTGGCAGTTGGCCTTGCACTATGACCACGCTAACCGATTGATGGCTGATGTCGTGTTGGCAGCTAATGGCTCCAATCGTAGTTATCCTGCCAAGTGGGCCTTCTCACCGACATTGGGTTTGGGTTATATCTTTATCAACTCTCCAGAGAGTAGTTTCTTCAACTATGGAAAGGTTCGTCTTTCGGGTGGTATTCAGCATACCGACTATGTGCCGCAGTCTGGACTTTGGCTTGCTGCATGGAACAATTCTCACGGACAGTTCTGGTATGGCAATAATTTCCAAAGTTCATGGGGTGCTTTCCTCACTCAGTTCCCCACAGATGATTTCAAACAGGAGACTGCCTATAAGGCCAATATCGGTACCGACTTGAGACTGTTTAATTCGCTTGACGTTACACTCGATGTGTTCTATCAGCAACGTCGTAATATTCTGGTCAGTGCTGCTGAACTCAACTCTGCAGTGGTTGGTATCCAGTCGTCGTATGATGATAAGGGACGTGTGGCAAGCTACGGTATGGAACTGGGTTTGCGCTATGTCAAAACCTTTAATAATGGGCTTAACCTGAATGCAGGAGCTTCATTCTCAACGGTAAAGAGCGAAATTCTGGAATGGATTGAGGCACCATCTTATCCCAACCT
>Ga0310696_10005593_pt1 | contig 15134 bp, 7 predicted proteins | sample AusTroGonzalo_MG_4_FD_203885 | JGI IMG/M metagenome (GOLD analysis project Ga0310696, IMG submission 203885) | Bovine rumen microbial communities from tropical cattle in Woodstock, Queensland, Australia - Gonzalo_02 (v2) (version 2) | ecosystem: Host-associated > Mammals > Digestive system >...
ATCCACCTTATCCTTCCTCGCGCGCGCGTATATAGATAAGGTGTCCCCAATATCTCCTTCCACCCCTTCTATATTCCGGATGCCCAGAGCCTGCCAGTTTTTTCGGGCGATAGCCAGTAATGCACCACTTCCCTCGAAGGTCACCACCTTGTTACGTTTGTCCGGCAACGCCAGATAGGCGGTGGTCAAACCCAAGCAGGTGCCTAACTCCAATATATGGAGCGGCTCACCCTTGTCATGCGAAAGGAACTGAACGAGTCGAAAGAGTAACTGTGCCTGCTGCGCCGGTTTCACACTGCGAGCAGCGATGGCTGCCACACGACGCGAACCGGAACAACCGGTGCCGAAGTCTTCCACCTCTACAGTCCTTTCCGATTGCAGCATCTGGCGACGGCAGGACTCTATGTCCGACCAACAGTAGAACGAATGGCGATCGTAAAAGAGCATCCGCACCAGGTAGAACAAGTAGGGCGAATGAATCCCCTCTCCACCCGTATTCCAGGCCGTCAACTGGTGACGCAGGAATGCCCAGCAACGATATAAAACTTGACCTATTCGCATATTTCGACCACAAAGGTACGGAATAATTTGCATTAATGCAAATTTATTTGTAATTTTGCACCATGATTTTGAATTATATCTGGATAGCGCTGATTCTTCTGGCCATTCTGATGGGATTGGTGCAGGCCGTTTGTTTTGGACAGACGGATATTTTTTCTGTCATACTGAACTCCACTTTCGATTCGGCAAAGACGGGTTTTGAGTTGTCGTTGGGATTGACCGGAGTGTTGTCGCTGTGGATGGGTTTTATGAAGATTGGCGAGCAAGCCGGTGCGGTGAACACCTTGGGTCGGGGAGTAACACCTTTCTTCACGCGTATCTTCCCGGACATACCGAAGGGACATCCTGTCTATGGCTCGATGCTGATGAATATCGCTGCGAACATGTTGGGTCTGGACAACGCGGCCACACCGATGGGACTGAAGGCTATGCACGAGTTGCAGGAGATCAATACGGATAAATCCAAAGCCAGCAATGCGATGATTATGTTTGTGGTACTGGGTGCCAGCGGATTGACGCTGATTCCTACCACCATCATGGCGTACCGTGCCCAGCTGGGAGCAGCTAATCCGGCAGATGTGTTCCTGCCGATACTGATTGCTACGTACGTAGCCACCCTGGTCGGACTCATCTCGGTATGCATCGCACAGCGTATCCGCCTGAAAGACAAAGTGGTATTGGGTACTATCATCGGCCTAACCGCTTTAGTCGGACTGCTGGTTTGGGGTGCCACGCGACTATCGCCAGAGTTGCTTACGGCCGCCTCATCCGCTGTTGCGGCTATTTTGCTGCTGGGTGTTATCTGCTGGTTTATCATCCAGGCTCTCTGCCGCCGCATCAATGTATATGACGCGTTTATTGAAGGTGCCAAAGGCGGTTTTCAGACAGCCATCGGCATAATACCCTACCTCATTGCCATCCTTGTAGCTGTGGGCATGTTCCGCGCTTCGGGTGCCATGCACCTGCTGGAGCAGGGTATCGCCTGGTCTTTCTCGCTCTGCGGCATCAATCCTGACATGGCGGCAGCGGTGCCGACGGCACTGATGAAACCGCTCAGCGGCAGCGGTGCACGCGGACTGATGCTGGAAGCCATGACAACGTATGGTGCCGACTCGCTGGTAGGACGGCTGTGCTGCATACTGCAGGGAACTACTGACACCACCTTTTACGTATTGGCCGTGTATTTCGGCAGTGTCAATATCAAGCACACGCGCCATGCGGTAGCCTGCTGTCTGATAGCAGACTTGGCAGGTGTCATAGCGGCATTTGCCATTGCTCCTATATTCTTTCAGTAATGTTTAGCCGAGCTTGGCCAAGGCCAGATTCTCCTTGCGTGTCATTTCCGCCCGAGTTTCGGGTGTTTTGTCGCCTTGTCCGGTGAGGTGCAGCACGCCGTGAATGAGAATTCTGTGCAGTTCGGCATCAAAGATGCCGCAAAGGTAGTAAAAAAACTCATGTGCAAATGTTTTTTGGAAAAAGAGTAACATTTTCTTGTACATGTCAAATAAAAGCAGTATTTTTGCAAATGAAATGGATACGAAGTCTATTTACGAACTTGGGCGGGAATATAAGTCGGAACTACTTTTTCTGATTATTCTTTCAGCGTGCGTAGCATTGGGACACTGGTTGTCTCAATTCATTCCTGTAGCATTTATTGAGAATGTGCTCACCCCTATCCAGCATAGCATGAACACAGCGGTTTGTTGGGTGGGAGCATGGCTACTGTTCCGCCATTCGGACGGACTGCGAATACGCAGGGCTAGCGCGTACGCCCTGATTTTTTGGGGAATAGCGGACGCAGGACTGCTGCTGCAGGATTATGTATTTCATCTGCCGGTGCTCCGTATCGGTTCCAATGCACTCAATGCTTACCTGTTGCTCGTTTGTAACTTCCTTGGGTGGATTTTGCTGATTTATCCCACCGAGACGCTTCGCCCCGGCTGGCTGAACTTGAAACGGGCGCTACTGCAATTGGGTCCGTTGATAGCATTGGTGGGATTGGACTATCTTGTTCCGATTGATTTGCGGTGGCTGATTTCCTTATATCCGGCCATGCTGTTTGCCCTGGTGCTCACGCACCTGCGCGCATATAGAGTATGGTGTGAAGAAAACTACAGTTCGATGGAGCATATTGACGTGCAATGGATAGTGCGTTACCTGTTTATGCTTCTGGTGGTTGGTATTTCCTACCTGTATGTATGGCTGTCTGACAATCCTGGGCGCATTGTCACACAGAATTTTCTGCTGTTCTTTATGTTCACCTACAGCATTGAGCAAATTCTATTCCGCCATAATCCATGGGAAAACATCCTGGTGAACGGCGACGAGACGGATGAGCAGACAGAGCAGTCGGCCATGAGCGACGAGCGGGAACGACTGGAGCAATGGATGGCCACGGAGAAACCGTATCTGAATCCAAATCTGCGACTTATTGACTTGCAAGAGGTATTACCGATGAACCGCTCCTACCTCAGTCAACTCATCCACCGCGAATACAACTGCTCCTTCTACCAATTTATCAACCAGTACCGCATCAAGGAAGCCAAACGACTGATGCTGGAATATCCGACGATGAAGATTGAGGAGGTGGCTACTCGTTCCGGCTTTGCTTCACGCATCGTATTCTCCTCCGTATTCACGAGACAAACCGGAATGTCGCCCCGCGAGTGGAGCAAAAAAATGTAATAATTCGTAAAAATCTCATACGTACGCGTAAGGATTCGTCAAAAAAGCGCACACGCATATTGCGGGTACGGATTGTTTTGTGTACCTTTGTGGAAAAATTAATTTTTAGTGCTATGACAAACAAATTCGTTTTGGCGGCTACGTGCTGCCTGATGGCCATGAGTGCCACCTTCCTCGGTTGCTCCGACAACAGTAATGACCCCTCACCCTCCAGTTCACAAGCTGCGAGAGCCGTCAAGGCGGAAGCTATCTATACGGTATCTTTATCCGCTCAAACTGTATCAACCTCTCTCAACGATGTTTCACTCACCATCCATTACCAGGATGCCGCCGGTGTAGAACAGACAAAGGCCATTACGGCAGACGGAGAGAAAGTATCCGTTATGTCCGCCTCTCTTCCGGCACAGTTCAAGTTCTATCTGACCGGCTCTATCAAAGACAATTCCAAGTCGGATTACGATTTAGGCCTCACCATCACCAGGTCCATCTATGCTCATCTGAGTGACGGAAGCAATCAACTCATTGCCCAAAGGCAAAAGAGGGTAAATCACGCCGGAGTACAGAACACTTATTTCATTAACAATATTCTGCCCGGCCTCAACCGAGAGACCACAATCAACGACAATGTTTCCTCCGAGGGCGAGGTAGAATAATAATTCTAAAAACCGACCCCATTAGGCGTGCGAAGCTGATTACTTCGCACGCTTGCAAATAACAAAATAAATTGTATTAAAATTATGCGAAAAAAGTTATTCTTTCTTTTGCTGTGTACAATGTCTCTTTGTACATTCACAGTACGCGCCAACGACTATCTGGAGTTGGCAAAGCACTATTCCGTTTATGCCGGAGGTGCCAATTTCATTCACTTCAAGGTTCCCGTCTGGGCCTATGGTAAGGCGAACAACTATTACTTGAGCAACAGTACCGCCTCCTATATCGTGCTGACAAAGGACGGCTCGGGCAAGACAGTGGAGCAGACTCCCGTTGCGTTCACGATGTTCACTTCGGAGCCTTACGGAGAGAATGACAAACTGGGCACCAACAAGGGTACAGCGTGGCAGAAAGTGAATCCCGGTCAGGGCGTGGTAGTAGTCACGTCCATGTACAACGGTACACGCCTCACCATCAACGACAACGGCAACATGGAGTTCGCCCTGATTCAACAGGTAGCCGACGACGGCTATTCGTATATATCCATGCTGGAGTTCGACTGGTATCCTCCCGAATCGCTTAACGGCAAGGATTTTGTAGTCCGGCTGGACCTGAACATCAACAAGAGTTCGTCCGCCACCACCTGTTACGAGAAGCAGTTCCGCTTCAACGGGCCGTTCCGCGGCGGCGACAACCTCACTTCGCCGCAGCTGAGCCAGCCCTACCTATATATGGTAAACGAGACAGGCGCAACGGGTTACGGACAGGCCGCCGTGCAATACACGACCTTCCAGAAACCCGTATGGTATGTCACTACCGCCGAGCCTACCGACACGATCAAGACGAGCGAGCAGTCCGGTACCATTTTCATCAACACGAGCGATACGCTGCAGAGCCAGTTCACCGCTACATTCAAGGTATATCGCGAGGAGTCGGTCAATACAACCTCCACAATCACTGCGCCGGCAGTTGATATTCCCCCGTACCACAGGATTCATAATTTCATGACCTTTGAGGACGTGGACACATACGGCTCCTACACAGGTAACAACATTATATCGTGGGAGCTGAAGAACCCCGAACTGGCAGATATAATTGATGGCGACTGTTTCGAGATTCAGCGCGCCACCCTAGCCGATTTCTCGGACGCACAGACGATTCAAGTACTTCCCCTCGTCCGCAACAATAGCGGAGACTACACCTATGTTGACAACTCGTTCCAGGTGAAGGCACACACAGCCTCGAACACCACCGGGGACACCATCAAAAGACATGTGACGGCGGAGGAGCAGTCGTATGACCTGCTGGATGACAACGGTGAAAAGATGTGCTGTCTGTACCTCAAGATGATAGCCAAGGAGTATGTCCTGCCCTCGGCACCGATGTATTATCGTGTGCGCCGTGCGTCGGCCGCCATGTGGGGCTGGGACCATGAGTTCGCTAAATCGGATACACTGATGAAGCACAATTATCTGGCGCCGCTGAGCCCCGTGCAGTCGAACTACCGCCTTGACGAGAATTTTGACAAGAACCGCACCGTACATTTCGATATCAAAATTGACAACATGGAGATGGGCTACCGCCCGATTTCCCTGGACAAGTGCGACCTGGCATGGAGACGTCAACACACCACCAGTGACACAGTGGATTTGCAGGTAGTGTATGACCCAATGACCCACACCTCGCGGTCACAGCAAGGCAATCCGTACAAAAACGTCAGCGTGTATGTCTATGCCACTCATGAGGGCGAGGAACTGTACGGCCCGGCGCCGGGTAAGAAGTTGGCTGGTTTTACGGACACACTCCGGGTTCCCCGCGGCTGTCAAGCCACCATCAAGATTGAGTCCGAGCATTCATACTCCTGGCCAACAACATCCCGCACCTTTAAAAACATTGATGACCACACGCGCATCAAATGCCACTATTACAAGCCGGAAACACAGTATGAGTTGAGATGGGAAATCGATCAAATCTATAATATCTCGCCAGAGAAGGTTACGCCGGCAGAGTTGGCTCAAATCAAAAAGAACATGAACGCCATCAAACAGCAGTTGTTGCCGCAACTACTGAAAGAAACTAACGCTTTCAACCGTTGTATGTGGGACCGCACGGCACGTCTGCTGCTCTGCCGCAAGAGTCTGGAGACAGGCGCAGTAACAGAGATAGTCGTACCGCAAGACAGTATTCGCCGTCAGGACGACGGTAGTTGGCTGGCGCACATGACCGATGTGGCCGGCGAACCCTGTACCCACTACGCTTATTCGGTGCGCATCGACCAAAACGATGCGTCGATACATGTTTGCGACTCATCCTATCTCCAGCCCGTTGCTATGAACGGCCCGAACCTGTATTTCGACGAGTCGGCCACCATCACCTCCTTCACCGCGACACAAGGCGAAGCGCAAGGTTACCACAAGAACGGCATCAGCCTCGTGTGGAAACCTTCTTCCGCCGCTGTGGACGAGTACTTGCTGACGCGTATCGTCAAAGGCAGCGACCAGGTGCCAGACACTATTCTGCGCACGGTGGACAACAATTATTTCGACGAGTCCGCCAAGCCCAATGTACACTACGAGTACACCGTGACCGCCCTGTACGCCTGCAACGGCAAGCATACCAACCACTCCGCTACGGCCGAAGGCTGGCGTACGCCCTACGGCCAGATAAGCGGTACCATCCTAATGACGGACAACTGCGGTATGGGCGGCGTTCAAGTGAGCCTATCCGCCAACGGGCAGACAATCCGTACCGTCACGACTGACGCCACGGGTTCATTCACATTCGACAGCTTGACATACAACATGCCCGCCGGCACCATTTATACAGTTACGCCGACTTCGCAATACGGCACGTTCAGTTACAACCACACCTCATCCGGTATGGCCTCCGTCAGTCTGGCTTCCGACAGGGCCCTAGTGAGCGGCATTGATTTTGTCAACACATCGTCCGTGCGTTTGAGCGGACGGGTGCTCTATCATAACACCACCATTCCTGTAGCCGGTGCTGCCTTTGTGCTCAACGGAGACACTATCCTCCGCAACGGTTCACCGCTGCTATCGAGCATTGACGGTAGTTTTGAGCTATCGATACCCAAATCCATGCCATGCCGCCTACAGGTGGCCAAGAAAGGGCATACTTTCCTTAATGACGGCTGGCTGTTTGTCACGGGAACGGACACGACCTTCTCGCTCGTCAAGGCGCTGGACGGCGTGCGGTTCTATGATATGACCAAGGTGCGTCTCGTCGGCCGTGTAGCCGGCGGTAATAACCAGAAGGCACTCAAGCACGGCTTCGGAGTTGGCAAGAACAACCTGGGTGACGACCTGCAACTCGTGCTCATGCTCGAGGGCGACAACACCGCCCATGTCGTGCATGACCCGAACGACCTGACCCGCGACACCATGCAACAGCGCGTTGCGTACACAGGCGTCGGAGGCAAGCAGGTCGTGACCAATACCCTGTTCGAGCAGAAGCGTATCATCATCCGTCCCGATGTGAGCACGGGCGAGTTCGCAGTAGACATATTCCCCGTAAAATACAAAGTGGTACAAGCCACGGCCAAAGGCTATGCCACCCTGCTGGCAGCAGGTTCAGGAAGCGAGACGTTCGACCTTTCCAACGCACCGCTGACCCTCATCCAAGACAGCCTGAAATCGGGTGGAATGACCTATCATACGCAGTACAATGCCATCTATGACCGTATCTATCATAACCCCGTACAAGTACAGTTGACCCAGTTCAATAATGGTATGGAGGCGGCAGGCTACGGAGAGGCGAAGATACAGGCCAGCTCCATCCGTCCGATGGAGGATGACGAGATTCCGATGTATGTCAAGGAGCCGGACGGCACGGTGGAATACCTGCTGGGCTATCCGGTGTTCGCATACAACCGCCGCTATCTATTCATGGCCTCGGCCTATGAAGAATACCGCTATAACAACAGTCCTGCCGGTGAAATAGACCGCGTGCCGCAACGCGGCGGCTCAGTGACCGTGCAGAATGGTATGTCGAAGAACACCGACCGTACGACCTATCAACTTGACAGCCTCGGACGCAACAAATCCATCTGGCTCATGGTGGATTATATGGATGTGCAGAGCAGTTCGACCAACGCCCTGCGAACCGTCTCCGTCTCACTGCAGACAGAAGGCAACACTGTTGAAGCGACGGCCTTCCGTGCCTTCGTACAGGGTGCGCTCATCCAGCCCGAGACCTTGCAGTCCACCGAAGCCGAAATCAAAGTGCTCGATATCGTCCGTGACCCGGGAGGAAACGGCAGTAGTGCCTATGTGGAGTCTGGAACCACCTATAAACTGTCATATAAAGAGAGCTACCAGTGGAAAGTAGGATTGAATCTCACCCTGATGTACGGTGTGGGCATCACCCAAGACATCGGTGTGGTATTCACCGCCCCTGCCGGACCCGGTAATTATATTGGCAGCACCATTAATACCAAACGCCAATTGTCTGCCACTCTTCCTATCGTGACCCAGTGGAAATGGGGATACCAGTACGACTACTCGCTGACCACCACCGAGCGTATCAGCACCAGCAGTGCCAAGGTCTTGGCGGGTGTCGGTGCCAATGCCGATGTTTTCATTGGAACAACCATCAGCCAGCTGACCGGTAAAGCCAAAACAATCGCCCTCATCACCGACAGCCTCTACCAGGCACGTCAGCCGGCCATCCAAGCCGGAGTCATGAAGGTGCTCGCACAGGGAGAGGACACACTCGGAAAGAATTTCTACCTCGTTACCGGAGAAAAAGTGGTACTCGGCAGCCGATTGGAGAACAGCTTCAACTACTCGCAGCACTATATCCTGAATACGATTATCCCGAACTTGGTGCGTCAACGCCAGAACTTGCTCATGGATTTCGAGGACGAGGATGACGCCAAAGCTATGGCTAATGCAGTAGGCCATCCTGTTTACTGGAACTTGCGCACTGCACCGGTAAATATGCGTGACACCCTGGCGGATGAGGATTATTCGATGGTGCTGCCCGATGGGGACGCGGCCTTTAACGACGAAATCGGAGCACTGGACAATATGCTCCTGCAATGGCTCACACTCGTCTATGTCAACGAGAAAGAGAAAGTAACGGCACGCTCGTCCGGCAAATATATTGGCACGTACTCCGTCAACTACGGCAACACCTACACGCGCTCCGAAAGTTATTCCGCTACGGACAGCTACAACGAACTGCCGCAGAATTGGGGATTGGTAAAAGAGGAAACGGCAGCCCTTGGCATTAACGTGGCACAAGGCATTTTAACCAGCCTTGTAGATAAGAATTCCGGATTCCTCTGGGCATTCAGTGAGCCTACTATCGGTACAGCACTGGCCGATGTCGTCTCACAATACGTGTCGAGTTCAGCCAATAATAACGCCGGAAACGCCGGTAACGCCGGAGGAGGAGAAGCTGCCGGAGGGCAACAACCCGCAGAAGGAAATGCCAATGGTAATAATAATCAAGCGGCAAACGCCGAGCAGGATAAGAACAAAACTCTCGGTGTCAAGACCAACAAATCGGAGTGGGATTGCAAGCTCGAGCCTGTACTCAACTACAGCTCCGACCGGAACAAGGCGAGGGAAGTGAGTCTGAAGAAGAATGCAGGTTTCACGCTGGTGGCGGACGACCAGGGAGACATAACCGTCTCTGTCTATCGTCCCAACATAGACTCAACTTGGTTCAAGAACACCGCCTATATCCGCAAGAATGTCGGTTCCGTGGAACCGTACGGCAGCTATGTGTACTACACGCAGGCCGGTAGCAGTTTCTGCCCGTACGAAGGCGAAGAACGTACCCTGTTCTACAACCCCGGTACCATCATCGGCAACGCCACGGCGCAGATTGCCAAACCCGAACTGTCGATTAATACCTACGAGCTGACCAATGTACCGTCTGACCAGCGCGCTACGTTCCGCATCGAACTCAAGAACGGCGGTCAGGTGGAGATAGGAGCCGCAGCCGCAGGACAAACCTTTGTTCTCAGTTTCGACGGCACCACCAACCCCTATGGCGCCAAAGTGTTCCTCAACGGTGCGCCACTCAACCAGGCAGTGGATTACACCATCAAGCCCGGACAGACCATATACCAGACCATCGAGGTGGAGAAAGGACAAGTTGATGACTACGAGAACCTCCGTCTGAAACTAGCCTGCAAGGATTGTTCGAAAACCAACACAACGCTATCCTTCTCCGTGCATTTCATTCCCGAGTCTTCGCCCGTCAGTCTCGCTTACCCGAGAGACAAATGGGTGATGAACACCCTTTCGGCGCGTGACTCTGTCGGCTATTACCTACCCGTCACCATTGATGGATTCAATATCCATCATAAGAACTTCGACCATATCGAGTTCCAATATAAACTCTCCACGGAGAACAACGAGGCCTGGGTGAACGCCTGCTCATTCTATGCCGACGACAGCCTTTATAACGCCGCCACAGGCAATAAGGCCAAGATTGTCAACGGCCGCATAGAGCCCTTCCGCTTCTACGGCGAGCGTGACCCCAAGGAACTGGACTATGACCTGCGGGCTGTATCCTTCTGCCGCTACGGTTCGGACTTTGTCACCAAGGCATCTCCCGTTATCCGCGGTACCAAGGACACCCGTCCGCCAGTACTGTTCGGCAAGGCAAGCCCCGCCAATGGAATATTGACGCTCAAGGACAATATCTCCATGCGCTTCTCGGAACCCATCGCCGGCAACTGGCTTGACGAGGACAACAACTTCCAGATACTCGGTGTAACCAACAGCACGGGCATCACACAAAGCACCTCACTCTATTTCGACGGACAGGAAGGCCATTATGCACGCACCAAAACTGAACGCGAACTGGCCTATACTGATTTGAGTGTTGACATGCTCATCAAGCCCGCTGTGAAGGGCCGCGAGATGGCTCTGTTTGCGCACGGTGATGATGACTACAGCTTCACCTTCAGTCTCACCGCTGACAACCGTCTGAAACTGACTGCCCTCGAACTGGGAGAAGTGGTGGATACCAAACTATCCAAACCGATGAGCACTTTGTCCACCACCGATTTCACACGCGTTATAATGGTGTATAATTCGGAGGCCAAAACCATCCGCTTCTATGCCGGTACAATGGATATTACGGACAACCCGTCCACACAGTGGATGCTCCAGAACTATGCGTCACCGATTATGGTGGGTGGCACCATCGACAGCACCAATCTCTACCATGGCAACATGATGGAGTTGCGCGTCTGGACCAAACCACTCACGCCGGCTGAAATCAGCAACACCCATCTGCGCCACCTCACCGGCTACGAATATGGACTTCGGGATTACTATCCGATGAACGAGAACAAAGGCAACGAGTTGACTGACCTTGCTACCGGTGCCACCCTATTTGCCAAGGGGTTGAACTGGACCCGTCCGCAAGGATTATCACTGGCTACCACAGGGGCTGCCGTACGGCTGCAACCAACCCTGTTCAGCCGCAGCGACGCGGAAGACTACTCACTGCTGTTCTGGTTCCGCAGCACGAATAGCGGGCAAGACACCATATCGCTATTCGGCACCTCGGTAAACGACTCTACCACACTGGAGATTGCGCTGCAAAACGGCGAGATATCGTTCCGCACAGGTTATGTGGAGGAGGCAGCCACTGCCGCCCTCACCGACGGCAACTGGCACCATTGCGCTCTGGTTGTCTCACGGACCTCCAACTACGGTTCGCTGACTGTCGACGGTCAAAAAGTGCTCCTATTCCCCGCTATTGAAACAGGCGCTCTCAGCGGCACCAAAGTATGGCTCGCCAAAGGACTCAAGGGAAACATTGACGAGGTATGCTTGTTCGAGCAACCGCTGCCGGACGAACTGGTGCGTGAATTCTACCAGCAATCGCCCAACGGCGAAGAGATGGGCTTGATTAACCTGCTCACCTTCTCGCAACTCAAGCGCAATTCCGCCAACGTGATGGAACTTGTGTTCTCATCCAACAACCAGCGCGTGTTCAAGGATGCCAACGGCAAGACGGTCAGCAAGGTACAACCGTTGCTCCTTGACGACCTCAGCGTGCAGGGCGATAAGAACAATTCGGCACCGCTGCGCGACCGCGGACTGCTCACCCGACTGCCCTTCACATGGAACTACCAGCTGTCTGACCTGCTGATTAACATCAAGTCACAGCCGCGTGAAATCAACAAGCGCACCATGTACATCACTGTGCGTGATGTGGAGGACCTCAACGGCAACCGCCTGCCCTCGCCCGTCACATGGACGGTATATGTGGACCTCAACAGCGTTGATTGGAACGAACGTACCCATCGCGAGAAACTGACGGATGACGAACTGACACACCGTTTCACCATGGCCGTATCCAACACGACCGGTATGACACGCCAGTTCACCATTGAGCACCTGCCCTCGTGGCTCACGGCATCGCCTGCACAGGGAACACTCGAGGCAGAGGAGAAGAAAACCATCACCTTCACCATCAATGCCGCCGAACTCAAGATAGGAACGCATCACCAGGTGCTTTACCTGACCGACGACCAGGGTCTGTCCGAGTCGCTCCTGCTGGAGATAGCCAAAGAGACCGAGCCTCCCTACACCGATGTGGATTTGAACCGCTATCCATTCAACATGTCGCTCTGCGGCAAGGTGCTCATGAGCGAAGCAGGCAAGACGGTTGTCAACACCACGCCGGAGGATTTCGTCTATGCTATCTATAACAACGAGTGTGTCGGCGTAGCGCATTGCACCAACAATGGCGAGCTCTATCTTACCGTGCACGGCAACGAAAAGATGACCAACAAGTCGATTCGCTTCCAGCTCTGGAAAGCGGCTACGGGCAAGGCTTATAACCTCACACCGGATACCCTCGTGCTCTTTGCGCACGGCGCTGTCTATGGCTGCGGACTGGATGCACCTGTACAACTGCAGTCCGGCGGTAGCGAGATGCAGACCATAGCCCTCAATCCGGGATGGAACTGGGTATCCACCTATCTGGATATACCTGCCGCCTTGCAAACGGCTATCACCGCTGAAATGCCATGGACGGAAGGCGACCTTATCAAGAACCCCGCTACACGCAAATTCTGCACCTACAGCGAGCAATACGATAAATTCATCGGAACGCTCAAGAATATCGATTATACGCAAATGTATATGGTCAATTCGTTCGAGGAAAACATTATGCACCTATTTGGCTTCACCCTGCCGGAAGACTCGATGAAACTGACGCTGCAGGGTGGAGGCAAATGGACCCCTCTGTCGTGTATGTTCAGCCAGGTAGTGACGCTGCGCGAGGCGATGTCCGACTACTACGACCATGCTTCGACGGGCGACCTCATCAAGGCGCAAAACCGCTTTGCCGTCTTCTCCGCCGACAGACGTTGGGTAGGTGACCTCTCGGCTCTCACGCCGGGCGAGGGATACCTGTTCCGCCGTATGGCTGAAGGACCTGTGACCATCCACTTCTACAACCGTGCAGCCAATGGCGCACCCGCACGGCAAGCAGCCCACAACAGCCGCATTGCTGCTGCGCAAACGAATATGACGATGATCTGCAAACTGAGTAGTGCCGCACAAGGGGATACGGAAGTAAACGCCTATATCGGCTCCCGCCTTGTCGGCGTGGCCACTAAGATAGACAGCCTCTATTTCCTGACTATCTCGTCCGACACTGACGGTGAACTCCGCTTTGAAACCGGCGACGGCGAACAACTCGTGCCCACCGTCCATTCGCAAGTATCCGCCATCCGTTACCAAGCAGACAGCCACCATGGCACACTGCAAGCACCTGTGCTGCTGCAAACAGTGGATGAGGAGCGTGAACACACCTATAAGATATTTGAGAACCAGCATGTCATCATCATCCGGGGCGGAGAACGCTATGATATGACAGGTAAGAAACTGCAATAAACAAAATCAGGATTGACTTATGAAAAAGTATATGCTAATCGCGTCTTGTGCCTTGCTGCTTCTGGCAGCAGGGTGCAAGAGCCAATCGGATAACGAGCCTTCGGCTCCCCAGCCTTCACAGCAGCAGCTGGCCACTCTGTACGGCAATATTGAGCGGCCTGCTTGGGTGGTTTCGCCGGATTATGACCTCACCTCATCCATGACGGCAGTAGTCCGCGTAAATCTCAAGGAGCAGTTCCCTGCCCTTGCGACCGATTTTGTCCTTACCGAAAACGACTTGCTGGGGGCTTTCTCCGGCGAGACCTGCTTGGGTGCTATTACCCCCGAGGGTGAATTGTTCTTCTTGTATATCGCGGGGCCCGCTGCCGGAGGTTCGTCTTCTGTCACCCTGCGCTATTACTCTGCGCATTACAAGAATCTTTTTGAGGCCAAGGATGCTTTCCCATTCAAGAACGACACGCAGGTCGGCACTGTTTCGACTCCCTTTGTTCCGTCCTTGGGTTTGTAATCTAAGGTTGACACCTACGCAAAAAAGCGCCCGAAAAGGCGCTTTTTTATTTATACACACAATGCTGAACCACTCTGAACAACCCTCCCCCCCCCTGGGGGTCATTTGTTGTCTATTTGCAACCGATACGAGACGGAAATATTGCTGCCTTTGCCATAGCTCCTATCCTTTTCCGGTAAATAAACGGCTTAGTCCAGTTTGGCAAGAGCCAGATTCTCTTTGCGTGTCATCTCGGCGCGTGTCTCAGGTGTTTTGTCTCCTTGTCCCGTCAGGTGAAGTACGCCGTGGATCAGGATGCGCATGAGTTCAGCGCTGAAGCAGTCGTCGGCCTGACCGTTCGTGGCAGCAAACTCTTGTCCGTTGCTGCGTACGGTATCCAGCGAGATATAGATATCTCCGGCAATGCGTCCAGGTGTCGAATAGTCGAAGGTGATAATATCGGTATAGTAGTCGTGCTCCAGGAACTGTCGGTTCACCTCCAGCATACGCGCATCATTGCAGAAGATATAGGTGATATCTCCTACGCCGAAACCGTAGTCGGCTGCCACACTGCGAATCCATCGGCTGATACGAGCCTCGTCCAGTCGGGGCATCGTCGTTCCGTCTAACACAAACCGTATCATGCTGCAAAGGTACGGAAAAAAAATAACATAGGCAAGAAAAAAGGGAAAAAACGCGTATGAATGCACGATGCGTGGACACGAAGTATGATACAGAAAAAAGAAAGAACCCCCGAGACGAATCTCGGAGGCTCTCAAAGTGGCGGCTACCTACTCTCCCACAACACGCAGTACCATCGGCGATGCTGAGCTTAATGACCCTGTTCGGAATGG
>Ga0310696_10005594_pt1 | contig 15134 bp, 12 predicted proteins | sample AusTroGonzalo_MG_4_FD_203885 | JGI IMG/M metagenome (GOLD analysis project Ga0310696, IMG submission 203885) | Bovine rumen microbial communities from tropical cattle in Woodstock, Queensland, Australia - Gonzalo_02 (v2) (version 2) | ecosystem: Host-associated > Mammals > Digestive system >...
AAACGGCAGGCACAACAAACCGATAATGGCCATATAGCCAAAGGTGGTATTCATATACAGATAATATAAATAGGTGTTAGCAACCATAGGTGCCAACAGCATAACCAGGCGTACAGTTCCCCAAATGCCCAAAGCATATTGCTTTTGAGTAACCAATGCGGTATGTATCTTCTGGAACTTGAATAAACGCAAGCCTAAGAATACGCATCCTAATGTGAGCAATTCCATAAATGCCGTCCAAAAGAACTCCGATTTCGATTCGCCTGCGTACAATCCTGCTGTCAGCGTATCGGTCTCGAACAACACGACAACACCCAATGCAAATACGACAGCAAACACCAAAATGGTCATTAGATGATTTCTTGTTTCTTTCATATTCTCCTATTTTTCTTCAAATAATGTTCTGTTGGTTATAGAGCGGCCTAATGTTACCTCATCGGCATACTCCAACTCGTTACCCACGGCTATACCTCGGGCTATAACACTAACCTTTACGCCCATTGGAGCCAATTTACGATAGATATAGAAGTTGGTGGTATCGCCTTCCATAGTGGGGCTCAAAGCCAGAATTACCTCCTGTACCGTTCCTTCGGCCACACGTTGTATAAGCGAATCAATCTCTATATCGGCTGGCCCCATACCATCCATTGGCGAAATAATACCGCCTAATACATGATACAGTCCGTGAAACTGCTGGGTATTCTCAATAGCCATCACGTCTTGTATGTTCTCAACCACACAAACGGTAGCTTGGTCGCGACGATGATCGCTACATATAGAACACACATCGGTATCGCTGATATTGTGGCACACTTTACAGTATTTAATACCACTCTTCAGGTCGTTTAGCGCGGCAGTAAACTGTGCTACATCGCTATCGTCCTGACGCAACATCCACAGCACCAGACGCAATGCAGTCTTTCGGCCTATGCCTGGTAGTTTGGAAAACTCTTGCACGGCCTTTTCAAGTAGTTGCGATGGGAATTGTTGTTGTATCATATTTCCGAAAGTTCAAGCCAGCGCATACTCTTTTCGTCGAGCTCATCGTTCAACACAGGCAGGCGCTTACTCATTGTTGTTATTTCCTCTACCGACGTTGTTCCGCCGCAAAGGGCTTCTTCTATTTGTTTTTTCTCGGCCTCGAGAGCCTCGATTTCTTTTTCTAACTGCTCGAGTTCGTGTTTCTCCTTGTAGGTAAGCTTGCGCTTAGTCGCAACAGGAGAGTTATTAGTGCTTACAGATGTATCGGCAGCCGGTTTCTCCTTGGGTTTATTTGTTGTTTTCTCGGCACTTGCCTCTACGCTACTGAAATTGCGATACTGTGTGTAGTTGCCGGGGAAATCCTTAATATCACCACCGCCCTTAAACACCAGCAAATGGTCAACCACCTTATCCATAAAGTAGCGATCGTGCGAAACAACAATCACACAACCAGGGAAATCCTGCAGGTATTCTTCCAAAATCTGCAACGTCACAATATCAAGGTCGTTCGTAGGCTCGTCGAGCACCAAGAAGTTGGGATTCTTCATCAGCACCGTACAAAGATACAGCTTACGACGCTCGCCACCCGACAATTTATAAACGTAGTTATGCTGCTGTTCGGGTGTGAACATAAAGTGCTGCAGGAACTGCGAAGCCGTCAGGTGTTTACCGCCACCCATATCAATATATTCGGCAATATCCTTCACGACATCAATCACCTTCTGACTTTCGTCGAATTGAAGTCCCTCCTGCGAGAAATAGCCAAAACGTACTGTATCGCCAATATCAAACTTACCGCTATCGGGAGCGACTTGTCCTAACAGCATTTTAATAAAGGTTGACTTACCTGTACCATTATTGCCTACGATACCCATTTTCTCGAATCGCGAGAAGTTATAATAAAAGTCCTTCAGTATCGTTAAAGGCTCGGCATCGGGACGCTCAAAGGCCTTACTTACGTATTGGCATTCAAAAATCTTTGAGCCAATATACACATTTCGCGATTTCAAACGTACCTGACGTTCCTCAATACGCTGCTTAGCAATCTTTTCCAGCTCGTAGAAAGCCTCTTCACGATAGCGGGCCTTGTGGCCGCGAGCCTGAGGCATACGTCGCATCCAATCCAGCTCGGTACGATACAGATTGTTGGCACGAGCTATCTCGGCACGACGATTATCAATACGCTCCTGTCGTTTCTCCAGATAGTAGCTATAATTACCGCGATAGGTATAGATGGTTTGGTCGTCAAGCTCCAATATCACTGAGCACACACGGTCCAGAAAGAATCGGTCGTGTGTAACCATCAGCAACGTTTTATTGCCACGATTCAGGTAGCCTTCTAACCATTCAATCATTTCCAAATCCAAATGGTTTGTAGGCTCGTCAAGAATCAGCAAGTCGGGATCGGTAATCAGCACATTAGCAAGCGCCACACGTTTCTGCTGACCACCACTCAACTGATGCATTGGCTGCTCCAAGTCGCGTATCTTCAGCTGTGTAAGCACCTGTTTAGCCTTCAACACCTTCTCGGGGTCACCCTGATGATTAAAGCACGCATCAAGCACGCTCTCATGAGGGTCGAATTTAGGGCTCTGCTCTAACATACCCACACGCAAATCGCGGCGGAATATGATATCGCCCTCGTCGTAGCCCTCCTTACCACTGAGTATCGACAGCAGTGTACTCTTGCCCGTACCATTCTTGGCTATCAAACCAACTTTTTGTCCCTCGGCTATAGAAAAGCTTAAATCACGAAACAGCACCAACGAGCCAAACGATTTCGTCAGGTGCTGCACGTCTAAGTATGGATTTTCCTTAGCCATTCGTCAGCTCCTTGTTAATCTGTTCAATATAATCCAGCACTTCGTCGCGGCCTTGTTTCTTCTCAGATGAGGTAACGAAGATTGGGGGCAGCTCTTCCCAAGTTTCGCTCAAAACCTTTTTATAGGCAGCTACATTCTGCAGCACCTTGGCCGAACTCAACTTGTCGGCTTTGGTAAAGATAATAGCAAAAGGCACGCTACTGGTACCAAGCCACTCAATAAATTCCAAATCAATCTTCTGTGCCTCCAGTCGTACGTCTATCAGCAGAAACACATTTACCAGCTGCTCTCGCTGCAGTATATAGCCGTTAATCATCTGCTCCAGTTTCTGTACCTCTTTCTTGGAGCGTTTAGCAAAACCGTAGCCAGGTAAATCAACCAGATACCACTCGTTATTAATGATAAAATGATTAATGAGCAGTGTTTTACCCGGCGTAGCACTGGTCTTGGCCAGATTCTTCTTACCTGTAAGCATGTTTATCAGGCTCGATTTGCCTACGTTCGAACGACCAATAAACGCATACTCGGGCTTAGTATCCTTCGGACACATCGACTCCATTGGAGCACTGAGTGTAAATTCTGCTTTTTTAATTTCCATACGTAATATATCAATTTTGGGTGCAAAGATACGAAAAGTCGAGAGCAAAACAAAAGAATCCATTCTTTTTTTTGCCGAGACGGAGTATCTTCGCGGTTTTTAGCGCAAAGATACTATTTTTTTTCGAATTTATTTGGTGGTTCGCAAAAATATGCGTACCTTTGCATCGATTTTTCTAATCAGTGCTTCCGTTCGCGAAGCATTTCCACAAAATCTTTCAGAATCATAAATGTAATTTAAGTACATATTGTATGTATACAAAAGAAGAATTAGAATCTATGGACATACCCCAGCTTGTGGGTATTGCCGACGAGCTTGGTATAAAGGTTTCGCCTGATGACCAGCTCACCGATGTGGTGTATGCCATACTCGACAAGGCCGCCGAACAGAGCGCCAGCGCCGCCGAGGATTCACCAAAACGCAAGCGTACACGTATTGCCAAAAAAGATACCAGCAAGGTTTATACCGTAAATGGCGAAGACGGCGAGAACCTCGACTCTAAGTCGAACCGTACTCGCAAGAAGGCCGAGCAGCCATCGCTGTTTTCCGACCAGCCTGTTGAACCTGTAGCCGAAGAGGCAGCACCAGCCGAAGCGCCCAAACCTAAAAAACGCGGCCGTAAGAGTAAGGCCGAGAAAGAGGCCGAGGAGGCTGCTGCAAAGGCTGCTATCGAAGCAGCTGCAGCTCAAGCTGCAGCCGAGGTAGAAGATTTCGTAGTACCCGAGGCTGCCCAGTTTGCAGTTGGTAACGACGAAGCCGACGACGAGGTAGCACAGAACGCCATTGAGCAGCTACGCGAAAAAATGGCTGCCACCAAGTTCACAGCTCCCGAGCCAGAACCCGAGCCAGAACAGGCACCAGCAGACAATATTGCTAAGGCCGACCCAATGACCGACGAGGTTGATGAGAACGGCGTTTGGTTGGGCGACCCAGGCGATGGTACCGATTTTATTACCGTACTCGATATTCCCATTGAGGACCAGAGTGCAATTCCTACACTCGACATCTTCGACCGCCCTGTAGCTCCTGTTGCTACCGAGCAGCCCGTTATAAACCGTAATGCTGTGCCCAGCTCTCAGCCACGCTACGACTTTGCCGATTTGATTGACGCTAATGGCGTGCTCGAGATTTTGACCGACGGCTATGGCTTCCTGCGTTCAAGCGATTACAACTACCTCTCGTCGCCCGACGATGTATATGTAGCTCCCCAGCAGATTAAGCGCTACGGTTTGAAGACTGGCGATGTTGTTGAATGCACAGTTCGCCCACCACACGAAGGCGAAAAGTTCTTTGCAATGACAGATGTTAGAAGCATTAACGGTCGCCATCCCGACGAGGTACGCAACCGTGTTGCATTCGAACACCTCACACCACTGTTCCCTGAAGAGAAGTTCACCCTTTGCGGCGATCGTGCTACAACCAACCCATCGGTTCGTATTGTAGACCTCTTCTCGCCTATCGGTAAAGGTCAGCGTGCACTTATCGTTGCCCAGCCCAAAACCGGTAAGACAGTGCTGATGAAGGATATTGCCAACGCTATTGCTGCCAACCACCCTGAGGCTTACATTATGATGCTGCTCATCGACGAGCGTCCTGAGGAGGTTACCGATATGGCTCGCACCGTAAATGCCGAGGTTATTGCATCTACCTTCGACGAGCCAGCCGAGCGTCACGTAAAAATCGCAGGCATTGTACTCGAGAAGGCTAAGCGTATGGTTGAGTGTGGTCACGATGTAGTTATCTTCCTCGACTCTATTACCCGTCTGGCCCGTGCATATAACACCGTAGCACCAACATCTGGTAAGATTCTTACCGGTGGTGTAGACAGCAACGCCCTGCAGAAACCAAAGCGTTTCTTCGGAGCTGCTCGTAACATCGAGGGTGGCGGTTCGCTCACCATCATTGCTACAGCTCTGGTTGATACCGGTTCGAAGATGGACGAGGTTATCTTCGAGGAGTTCAAGGGTACAGGTAACTCTGAAATCCAGCTTAACCGCTCACTGGCTAACAAGCGTATCTTCCCTGCTATCGATATCGTACTGTCGTCTACTCGTCGCGACGATCTGTTGCTCGACGATACGACCTTGAACCGCATGTGGATTATGCGTAAGTTCATTGCCGATATGAACCCAATAGAAGCTATGAGCACCGTTCGTGACCGATTGGTTACAACCCGTACAAACGAGGAGTTCCTCCTGTCAATGAACGGCTAATGAAAAGAATATTATTTGTATGTCATGGTAACATCTGCCGCAGTCCGATGGCAGAGTTCGTGATGAAATACTTAGTAGAACAGGCGGGGCTGACCAATCAGTATATGATTGCGTCGGCCGCCACTTCTACTGAGGAAATCGGAAATCCCGTTTATCCCCCAGCCCGCCGCAAACTGGCCGAACACGGTATACGTTGCGACGGCCACGCTGCCCGTCAAATGACTCGCGCCGACTATTCACGTTTCGACCTTCTGATTGGCATGGACCAATGGAACCTGCGAAACATGGAGCGCATCTGCGGAGGCGACCCTGAGAACAAAATTCGTCCATTACTTTATAACAAGGACGTTGCCGACCCTTGGTATACCGGCGATTTCGAAGCTACTTGGCAGGATGTGATAAAAGGGTGCCAAGCACTTCTTGCTGAATAGAATTACTCAGTTTCTTCTTAATCATTTCGCGAGCCTGATCTTCGTCGAAGGTATATACATGGTCAAATATACCCACAGATACCATATAGAACTCGCCTTCGTAGTCTATAAAACCAAGACTATAAAAACGATGATCGCGAACCAAGAAACTGGTATTTAAAAACCTATCTACAGCCGTTGTAGCTACCATTGAAGCAATAGAGCCTATATCACCATCAATGTGGTTATCACGCAATTCAGCATTAACAGCACCTGTTATTACCGATTTAATCGTGTCAACATGCTGCTGACGATTAGGTGTGGTTATCATCAATCCTACAGCAATAGCACCTATAACCAACAAAAATACAATAAATTTCTTCATATGTTTAGTTTTCTATTGTTATGCGTAATACCTTTGTCGTATTATCGTCAACACGGAACCGATTATCAGTACGGCGCCCTACAAGCCAGATAATAGCCCCCGAAGCATCGAACACAGCCAACTGCCGACGCTTTTCCAACATGTTTAGTTTCTGGTCAGTAAGATAATCGCTAACCAATTTGCTGCCCTTCATGCCAAATGGTGTAAACCTATCACCTTGCTGAACTGGGCGCAACGTAAGCGGGAACTGTACCTTTTCGGCATCAAGTACAGCCACATCGGCCTCACGAGAAATACTAACCTCATCAGTTAATGCGAACTTATACGATACATTCTCATTATAGCGATAAATGCCAGGCTCAGGAATCTTAAGCGATTTCATCGGTGCGGCATTTTGCTCAACTACCAGCTGTTGGCGATCAACCACCAACGTATGGGTGGCTGAACAGAACTCCCTGCCAGTTTCGTTTAAGCAGCCAAGTATCTGCTCGGTCTGGGTAGAATTAAACCCCTTAGGCGCCAGCCATTCATGCAGGAACGACGATGGCGAAGCTAACTGTTGCAAAGCAGCTGTATTTATAGCTGTACCATCGGCATTTAAAAGTGCCAACTGTTCTCTTTCAAGTTCTGCTTGAAATACCTTTTCGGCCTCGCGCAGATAATTAGCGGTTTTATCGATATTAGCTGTAGCACCAGGTGCGATTTCTTCGAGAAGAGGCAATACTTGCAAGCGTAGCTTGTTACGCAACACATCGGCTTGCAGGTTCGTAGAGTCCGTTACGTACGTTTGCCCCATGGAATCGAGAAATTCTACGATTTCCTGCCTACTAACACATAATAACGGACGGCGTACCAAATCGTTCTTTGGACGGATACCCGTAAGACCATGAATACCTGCCCCACGTAACAGGTTCATCAGCAACGTTTCAACCGCATCGTCACGATGGTGAGCAATGCAAACCGTACTTGCTCCGATATCCTGACAAAGCTGTTTGAAATAGCCATAACGCAAATCGCGGGCAGCCATTTCAATGCTTACTTGATGCTGGGCAGCGTAAAATTTTGTATCAAAATGAATTAAATGTAGCGGAATATCGAGCTTTTGGCATAAATCGCGAACAAATTGTTCGTCACGATTACTCTCCTCGCCACGTAAACAAAAATTACAATGTGCCGCCTCAACGCGATACCCCAACTCACGCAGTATAAGTAACAGAGCCACCGAATCAGCGCCACCACTCAGCCCCACCAAATGGAGCTCGTCTCGGTTCAGCAACTGATTCCGATTGATAAACGATTGGACTCTGCGTAACATACGATGATTACTCTACGAATAGTACCAATCCCTTTAAGTATTCACCCTCGGGGTGATAGATGTTAATAGGATGATCGGCAGGCTGATGCAACTGATGCAGGATGCGTACTTTGCGACCAGCCTGTGCTGCAGCTGTAAATACGGCATTACGGAAGTGATCCTTAGTAACAACCTGCGAACAACTGAATGTAAACAGAATGCCGCCAGGCTGAATCTTCTGGAAAGCCTTATTATTCAGGCGTGTGTAACCTTTAAGTGCATTATGCAGCGCACCACGATGCTTAGCGAATGCGGGCGGGTCGAGAATAATCAAATCGTAATTATTTCCTGCCTGCTCCAGATACTTAAAAGCATCCTCACAATAGGCTTCGTGACGTGTGTCGCCTTCAAAGTTCAGAGCCACGTTGCGGTTAGTAAGCTCGATAGCCTTGGCGCTGCTATCAACCGAATGTACCAGCTTAGCGCCGCCACGCATAGCATAAACCGAGAATCCACCGGTATAGCAGAACATGTTGAGCACGCTCTTTCCTGCCGAATATTTCTCGAGCAGCGAGCGGTTATCACGCTGGTCAACAAAAAAGCCTGTCTTCTGGCCACGCAGCCAGTCAACATAGAATTTCAGTCCGTTTTCAAGCGCTACATTATCCTCGCTACCGCCATATACGAAACCATTCTCCATATCATCCATAAACGGCAATGTGGTTTCGCTCTTATAATAAACATTGTCTATACGGCTTCCCATAACCTTTACCAGCTGCTCGGCTATCTGCTTACGCTGCAGATGCATACCAATGCTATGAGCCTGCATAACAGCCGTACGATCATAAACATCGATAATAAGTCCTGGCAGATTATCGCCCTCGCCGTGTACCAAACGGTAAGTATTATTCAGTGGATTATCGGCAATACCGATAGATTGGCGTACTTTTAATGCCGAAGCCAGTCGCGAAGCCCAGAAATCAGCATCAATCTCAACATCACGGAACGAAAGAATACGTACCGCAATAGACCCCATCTGGAAGTGACCAACAGCGATGAAATCGCCATGATTAGTCAACACACGCACCAAGTCACCATCCTTTAAATCGTCGTCGGCCTGCTGGATAGCACCCGAGAAAACCCACGGATGGAAACGGAGCAAACTCTCTTCCTTACCTCGCTTAAGATATAGCTTCTTCATTTTTCTTAGTTATTATTTCAGGAACTATAACCAGTTGATAGTCATTTTGTTCCAACATTCTTTTAAATTCATTGTACAATCTTACACAAGCCCACGCATCGGTGGCTGCGTAACGTTTCTGATGTTCGTCAAGCACGTCGCGTTCCCAGTTAGTGAGCTGTTCGCGCTTACTGATACGTTCGCCAAACACATTGGCATAGAGCTTAGCCAAGCTCTGATCTTCAATACCGATTTTGCGGGCCATATCCTGCAAGTCAACAAACTCGCCCATCTCAAAATCGCCCAACTGGTGCAAGCCCAGCGCATCATTTCGCCAAGCCAGCCCCACTTTAGTCACGGTATTATCGCCCAGCAGTCGCTTAATAGCAGGACAAAGACCGATATGATTCAAACGGAACAGGAAACAACAATCGGATGTAGCCACCTGCAGCAAAGAACACTTATGGTGCACGCCCTTGCGGAAGCTGGGACGAGTCTCCGTATCAAATCCAAGCACAGATTGAGCCAACAGGTAATCAACAGCCCGCTCAGCCTCGCTCGACGACACAACAACCACAATTTTTCCGTCGAAACTTGCACGCGGAAATTGCGCAATCGTCTTCTTATCTACCTTATTTTGTATCAACTTTTTCATTTCTGCGTGCAAAATTATAAAAAAAATCCCGATTTATGATGAAATATGACTGATTTTAGCTACTTTTGCACGAAAATATCATAAACTATATGAAGAAAGGAAAGAAAAGAACAACAAACAACGACAATAAGGAGCGCCTGAGCTTTATACTCGGAGCCATACTCTTCGGCATATCGGTATACTTGTGCTTTGCATTCGTATCGTACTTTACGACAGGAGCAGCCGACCAAACCCTGATAGAGGAGCCGCGCGATGGTGAGGTGATGAACGAGCATCACGAATTTGCCAACACCTGCGGTAGTTTAGGTGCCTATGCTTCATGGTTTTTCATTAAGCGCTGCTTTGGTTTGCCGGCATTCCTCATACCGTTACTGCTGTTTGTGATTGCTATTCACCTCATGAAAGCCTACCGTGTGAATCTGCTTAAGTGGATTCTCGCGTCTATGCTGCTCATGATTTGGGCATCGGTAGCCTTAGCTACTTTCCTAGAGCCATTGTTCACCAACGCCAGCTATAATCCTGGTGGCGACCATGGTTTGTATATCAGTAGTTTTATTGGCAATCTGGTGGGAGCACCAGGCCTCACAGCCCTTCTGATACTGGTAGCTGTGGCATTTCTCACCTACTTCAGTGCAGCCACGGTTATATTTATTCGCAAACTGCTCAACCCCGCCATCTACTACAATAAAGTAAAGTTCACGGTTAACAAAGGCGATGAGCAGACCGAGACCGACGAGTACGAGGATGAGGATGAAGAAGAAAACACACTCGTGTTCGACGATCCAGCCAAGCAGGAGGTTATTTTCGACAACGATGGTGGCGCCGTTGTAATTGACGAGGGTTACCAGAACGAGGACATTAACTATAAGGAAGGTCCATTGCCCAAGCCCGCCGCCACCAAGTCAGAGCCCAAACAAAACGAGGCCGGCAACATTGAGATGGTGATTGAGGAAGCCAAAGGCGACACCGAGACAGCCGATGCCAAGGTTGTAGCCGAGGATATAGATATTACAGAGCCTTACGACCCCAAGCGCGATTTGGAGAACTACAAATATCCTACGCTCGACCTGCTGAAAAAATACGATAACGACGGTAAGCCATACATTGATATGGCCGAGCAAAATGCCAATAAGAACCGTATTGTAGATGTTCTGCGTACCTTTGGTGTAGAAATCAGCAGCATTAAGGCTACGGTAGGTCCAACCATCACACTCTACGAAATCACATTGGCACAAGGTGTCCGCATCCAGAAGGTAAAGAACCTTGAGGATGATATTGCCCTTTCGCTGGCAGCCCTTGGCATACGTATCATTGCGCCAATGCCTGGTAAGGGAACTGTTGGTATTGAGGTACCAAACGCCAAGCCATCAACCGTGTCGATGGAGTCTATCCTGAACTCGAAGAAATTCCAAGAGTCAAAGATGGAGTTGCCATGTGCCATTGGTAAGACAATTACCAACGAGGTATTCATGTTCGATTTGGCCAAGGCCCCACACCTGCTGGTAGCCGGTGCAACAGGTCAGGGTAAGTCGGTAGGACTCAACGCCATTATTACCTCTTTATTATATAAGAAACACCCAGCCGAGCTGAAGATTGTGTTGGTTGACCCAAAGAAAGTAGAGTTTAGTTTCTACGAGCCTATTGCCAATCATTTCCTGGCACAGGTTCCTGAGGAAGATGCCGACCCGATTATCACCGATGTTACCAAGGTGGTACGCACGCTCAACTCGCTGTGTAAGGAGATGGACACCCGCTACGACCTGCTGAAGATAGCTCGTGCCCACAATATCAAGGAGTACAACCAGAAGTTCACAGCCCGTCAGCTCAATCCCAACAACGGACATCGTTTCTTGCCATACATCGTGGTTGTTATCGATGAGTTTGGCGATTTGATTATGACTGCAGGTAAGGAGGTTGAGTTGCCTATCGCACGTATTGCCCAGTTGGCACGCGCCGTAGGTATCCATATGATTATCGCTACTCAGCGTCCAACCACCAACATCATCACCGGTACTATCAAGGCCAACTTCCCAAGCCGTATTGCCTTCAAGGTATCGGCCGGTATCGACTCGAAGACCATTCTCGACCGCACAGGTGCTCAGCAGCTTATTGGTCGTGGTGATATGCTGGCTCTGGTAGGAGGTTCCGAACCCGAGCGTGTTCAGTGTGCCTTTGTTGATACTCCCGAGGTTGAACGCATTAACGAATATATCAGCGAGCAGCAGAGCTATGGTGCTCCATTCGAGCTGCCCGAGCCCGATATGCCTGAGGCCGATATGGGCGATGGCGCTGGTAAGGATGTTGACATGCAGCATCTCGACCCATTGTTTGAGGATGCCGCCCGCCTGATTGTTCGCGACCAGAGTGGCTCAACATCGCTCATACAGCGTAAGTTTGCCATTGGCTACAACCGCGCAGGCCGCCTTATGGATCAGTTGGAAAAGGCAGGCATCGTAGGTTCGGCTATGGGTTCGAAGCCTCGCGAAGTTATGATTCAGGATGAGAATAGTTTGAATAACCTATTAAATAGTTTACGATAAAATGAAGAGATATAGTATCGTGCTGGCTGCTGCGCTTTTAGCCTTAGGCTCGTATGCCCAGTCGGCCAAGACAGTGCTCGATAAGGCAGCTGCCACCATTACCGCCCCACAGGGCATCAGAGCACAGTTTAAGATGAACGCCACCAGCGGCAGCACCAGTGGCACTATCGCCATCAAAGGCAAGAAGTTCTACGCCACAACGCCACAGGCAACCGTATGGTTCGATGGCAAAACGCAGTGGACCTATATGAAGAATAACGACGAGGTGAATGTAAGCAACCCCACCGAGTCGCAGTTGCAGGCCATCAATCCCTACAACTTTATCCATTTGTACAAGCAGGGCTATAACTATACGGTAAACACAGCAGGCAAGGACTTTGTAGTGCATCTGCTGGCCAGCAGCGCCGAGCGCAAAATCAAGGAGCTGTTTATTACCGTCGACAAAAAGAGCTACCAGCCCAAACAGGTAAAAATGCTGCAAGGCAAGAAGTGGACCACTTTCGACATTAGCGGCATTAAGAAAGAGAAGCTGGCCGACAGCCAGTTCCGTTTTAATTCAAAAGACTTCCCAAAAGCAGAAATCATAGATCTTAGATAAACAACAATGAACAAATTTCAACTGTACCGACTCCTTCGTAAGAATACTAACCTGAGTTATAAACGTAGCCCGGCCTTTGAGCAGAACAAATGGGCCAAGTTGCTTATTTATCTGGGTGGTGGCATGTTTGCCCTATACCTTATATTATATGGTTGTCTTATAGGTATGGGTGCCAAGGGCGAGGCAGGACTCATGCTGTCGTTTGCCCCTATATATATGGCCATCGACTTCCTGCTGCGTTTTATTGTACAAACCACGCCAGGCATGATGGTAAAGCCCTACATACTGCAGCCTATTTCGCGCTACACAGCCATCGAGTGTTTCCTGATTGGTGAGCACGTAAGCGGCTACAATCTGTTGTGGCTCTGTATGTTTGTGCCCTACTCTATCATCCAACTGTTTGCTGGCGAGAATTTCGGGTTGGTACTGTTAGAGCTGGTTACCTGCGAGCTGCTCATGATTCTGAACAGCCAGATTTACCTGTTCTTCCGCACGCTTATTAACCGTTCGGTACTGTGGCTCATTCCTGGTTTAATATTCTACGCCCTGCCATTCACACCGCTGATGCTGGCTCCTAAAGCAGCCACTATCGATAAGATGGCCGATGTGATTATGGCTCATGGTTTATCTTGGTATGCGCTACCGGTTCTTCTGCTCGTTATCTGCGGCTTGTTCTTTGTAAACCGCCACATGCAGTTTATCTTTGTTTACGAAGAGATATCTAAGAAAACCGAGCGCGCACTCAAGCACGTATCTGAGTTTGCATTCTTCAATCGCTTCGGACTTATCGGCGAATATCTGAAGATTGAGCTCAAGTCAAACATCCGCAATAAGACTATGCGTACCCGCTGTATCTACAGTCTGGTAGCTGTTGTAGCCTTTTCGTTGCTGGTGGCCTATACCACCTTGTACGATAGCGAGCTGATGCAGAACTTCTGGTGCTTATACTGCTTTGCCCTTTACGGCATTACAGCCCTGATTAAGATTATGGGACAGGAAGGCAACTATATCGAGTTGCTCATGATGCACCGCGAGAATATCGTAGCCCTGCTGCGTGCCAAGTTCATGTTCTACAGCGCCGTACTCATTATTCCCTTTGTTATCATGCTGCCCGCCGTGTTCACCGGTAAGTACACCCTGCTCATGCTGTTTGCCTACATGCTGCTCACAGCAGGCTTCCTGCACTTTATTATTTTCCAGCTGGCAGTTTACAACAAGCAGACTTTGCCTTTGCAGTTAAAGGTAACTGCCAAGGGTAACTTCGAGAATGGTATGCAGCTTTTCATTGAGCTCTTCGCGCTGTTCGGTCCAATAGCCATTACTGGCTTGGGTTACATAACGGTGGGCCTCACTTGGACCTATATTATTATGTGCGTTATAGGCTTGGGCTTTATACTCACCCACCCCATTTGGATTCGCAATATTTACAAGCGAATGATGAAAAGAAGGTATGAAAACCTCGAAGGATTTATGAACACAAGAGATTTTTAGCCTTTTTTGAAAGAAAATCGCGAAAAAGTTTGGTGGAATAAAAAAAAGTTAGTACCTTTGCACCCGCAAATCAGCAAGAGAGCTGATACAAAGCAAAAAATGATGCACCCGTAGCTCAGTTGGTAGAGCACCTGACTCTTAATCAGGGTGTCCAGAGTTCGAGCCTCTGCGGGTGTACAAAAGGAGAAAAAAACTCCTTTTCAAATAAAATAAAAATGATGCACCCGTAGCTCAGTTGGTAGAGCACCTGACTCTTAATCAGGGTGTCCAGAGTTCGAGCCTCTGCGGGTGTACAAAGAAACAAAAAAGGTAGACTTCAAAGGTCTACCTTTTTTTATTCCTTTTAGTCATTTACTACCTTCATGTTCTTGCTGTCCCATAGATGCTTGTCGGTAATCTTCAGTTCTGGGATAACAGGCAAGCATAGGGCTGGTAACGGTTCAGCACCACTATCTTCTGCACCTCGCCCCAGGGATATCGCGCCCCGTCAAAGGGGTTGTATCTTACCTTAATAGCATCATGGCCTGTATACAAACTGCCGTCGGTTGCAATCAGCACATGCAGCATATCACGCTTCGACACATCGAGCGAGATATCCTCTTCCTTAATGGGCTTAGCCTCGAAACGATTAAGGAAAGCAGTTTCATGTAGTCGACGCCCTTTATGCCCAACACGTTACCAATCTCGTGCGGGTCGGCCACCACGCCGATAGTGCCGTGAGTGATTGCCACATGGGCAAACTCGCTGGGTGTCATCATGCTACTCTCTATATGCACATGACTATCAATAAAGCCGGGCATCAGGTAAGGCCACGCCTTACCGTTATCGGGCAAGGGGCAGCGGTTCACCTGCCTGATGCGACCGCCGTCTACCACGATTTCGCCATCGAACACCTCGCGGCTAACCACATCAACAATATGTCCTTGATATGTCTTCATTGCAAACGGTATGTGTATTACTCTAACG
>Ga0310696_10005595_pt1 | contig 15131 bp, 13 predicted proteins | sample AusTroGonzalo_MG_4_FD_203885 | JGI IMG/M metagenome (GOLD analysis project Ga0310696, IMG submission 203885) | Bovine rumen microbial communities from tropical cattle in Woodstock, Queensland, Australia - Gonzalo_02 (v2) (version 2) | ecosystem: Host-associated > Mammals > Digestive system >...
GACGAGGCTGTCTATCCGGGACAGCGCCTCGGCTCCACGCCCGTCTCGGACCATCCGGTACAGCTCTGCGCTCTCCCTCCCGCCTATGTTTCCGTCGGCCACGAGCGCCTGCAGCAGGTCCGTGGCCTGGCGGCTCTCCAGGCCTCCGCCGTTCTTGATCAGCTCCTCGTTGTTCGCGGCGGACTGGCGCTTCACGGCGAGGTCGATCTCCTGCGCGTACTGGGCCGTCACCGGGTTGCGCCTGAAGGCAGACACTACGGCGTTCGCCGCGGTCCTCGGGTCCATGCCGCGCGCCACCATCGCGTCGTAGCGCTCCTGGAACGCGGCCGCGGCGGCGTTGCGCCCCTGGTCCTGTCCGTTGCCGCGAATTGCGGCGACTACGTGCGAGACCACCTTGCCGGCGCCCTCCGCGGACTGCCAGGTGTTCAGGCCCGACTCCGCCAGCACCTGCTTTGTGAAGTCCAGCCTGCGGGACGCCGCGGTCATCTCCTCCCTGCGCCCGAACTCGGCGAACGCCCCGCGCATCGTCAGCGCAGTTGCGAACGCCCCGGCGTCGTCGTTCAGCGCCATGCGCATGGAGTTCATCTGCATGCTGTCGGCCATGAACCGGCGGCCCGCCTCGGACGAGCCGAACACGGTCGTGAGCAGGCGGTTGAGGCCCTCGCCCATCTGGGCGCTGTCGCCGCTTGTAAGCAGGTCGGAGAAGCCGCCGGCCTCCTTCTCCGAGATGATGCCGAGCTGCCTGGCGTATGCCAGTATCTGCGCGCCTTTGCCGGCCGTGGAGTTCTCGTTGCGGGCCATCGCCTGCAGCGCCTGTCCGCGCAGACGCGCAGACAGGATAGGGTCGCCGCGGATGCCCCTGGCGTTTATCATGTCCTCCACGCCGGTCAGCAGCTCTACCTGGGCCGAAAGCCCGAACAGCCCGCCGCCGTTGAAGCCAAGGCTCAGCATGGACCCGTCGAAGCCGGCCGCGTCCTGCAGCATGACGCGGTTCACCGCGATCTGCTCAAGGGCGGCGTTTGGGTTGATGTTATACGCCTTGGACGCCGCATGCAGCGTCCGGAGCGCGTCGCGGGCGGCGAGCGCCCCCTGCCGGCTGCGCATCCAGCCGCCGTTAGTCGAGGAGTTAAGCAGCTGCTTCAGCTCGTCGCCCACCTTGCCGGTCAGGTCACGCATGGCGCCAAGCGCCTCGGTGAGCGCCTGCACGTTGCTCTGCACCTCGTCCTTGAGGCGCGAGGCGGCCTGCACTGCCTCGTCGCCAAGGCGGCTCGCCCCGTTGTCCTCGAAGTCCACGGCGCGCAGGCTGCCCAGATTGACGTTAGGGCCTACCGCGCGCGACAGCTTGTCGAAGAGTCCGCCGGTGCCGGAGTTGAGGTGACCGAAGGCCCCGGGGGCGCGGGTGGTGAACATCCCCATCCCCGCCGCCTCCATGGCGAGCTGCGTAACGGCCTCGCGGGAAAAGCCCTGGGTGACGCGCTGGTCGGTGGCAAGCAGCAGGTTCCCGCCGGCGTCACGCTGCGTCATGATGCCGTTCAGCATCGAGGCCATCGCGGACGCGGCCCCCATCGCCTGGTGCTGCTGACCGGCGTTGTACGGGTTGATGAGCGCGCCAGGCCCCATGAGATTCATGCGTGCGTTGAACGCCGCCTGCGTCATGGCCACGAAGCTGCCGCCGGTGAGCCCCATGGCGTTCAGGCTGTCGTTCACGAACGGCATGACGAACGAGCCCATCTGGCTGCGGGCGAAGGCCCCCATGCCGCCGGAAAGGGCCCGCTGCGTCTCGGCCGGGCTATACCCGGCCATCGTGCCGAGGCTCTGCACGAAGCCCATGGCACCTGCCGTATGCCCGATCTGCGCGCCGAACTGCCCGTACATGTTGGCGAGCATGGCCTTGTACAGCGGGTTGTTCACCTGCGCCGCCATGGTGGCGTCGTAGGTGGCCATGTTCGGCGGGACATACGGACGGGCGACGCCGCCGGTCAAGTCGGCCACCAGCGGGCCGAGCATGTACGGAACGCCGTACCACCCCGGAGGCATCACGGGAGCCATGCTGTACATCGGATCGGGTGGCATGTTATACATCTCCGCCCTCCTCTCCGGCCGCTTCCGCCGCTGCGGCCTTCTTCGCGGCCGCCTCGGCGTTCACGCGGCGCCACTCCGCCACGAGCTCGTCGTCCTTTCCGGGCTTCCCGGCGGCCGCGGCCTTGAGATACGGGATGGTATGCAGGGCGGCCAGGTACATCTCGTGTATCTGGTCGTTGCCCTTGTCCAGCTCGGCACGGGGGTTCCCGTAGAGCGAGGACAGCATGACGGCATGTGCAAGGCGAGCGCCGAACAGGCTCTCGGCCTCCGAGACGGCGCACCACAGCCCCTCCGTTATGGCGGAGTGGAGGTAGGTCCTCTCAAGGGCGCCACTGGAGGGACCCCGCATGCGCACGGCGATCCCTAGATAGACGCTGCGGGATTCCAAAAATTTTGATTGGCTGCGTCCATGACCATCGCCCAGTACCTCTGCTCGAAGCGCTGCAGCTCGTTGTGCAACGCGGTGACAAGTGCCTCGGGGCGGCTCCCCCAGGATTCCGCCATCCCGACCCAGGCCGGCGGAGACACCGACGCGCCGTCCTCGGAGCGTGTAGGCCCGAACGGAGCCTGCAGTTCCGGGAAGTCCTCGCTCACCAGGCCACGCAGGCTCTTGACCTGCGCAGCCAGCATTGCGTTGCGCATGAGCGTGAGGTACTCGATGCGGGCATCCGCCTTTCCCTTGTTCACACAGTGGCTGAGATAGGCTATGATGCCGTCGCTCTCGGCTATCTTGCGGCAGCGGAAGGTACCGGTGAGCTTGCCGCCGAACAGCGAGAACGGCCGTTCGTAGCGGTCTCCGGTGACAATGGCGCGGAGAAACGCCTCGCGGTCCTCCTCGGTGATGTCGATCTGCTCGCGCAGGAAGCTCGGCACCATGCCCTGGTGCATGTCCGCCGTGACTCCGGCGTGCGCAAATACGTCGGACTTGGCCTCCGGGGGGACGTCTGCCTGTACCGTGCCCTTGGTCCCGCCGGCGGGCTTGCCGTCTTCGCCGCCCGTCGCCTGCGCTGCTCCAGCAAGGTCGGCGCCGGTGACCTTCACCTCGCCTACCTTGCCGTCGTTGAACTCCTTCATCCGCTCTTTAAGGCTTTCTGCTGACATTGCGCTCCTTTTTGATTTTTTGGTCTTTTCGGCTACTCTGACTGGCGTATATGATACCGCGAAAATGCCTGTTCTGTCAAGACGGCCGCCCCGCCCTGGACGTCCTCGACGCCCTTCTCGGTGACGTTCTGCTCCTTGTACACGCGGTAGCTGTTCGCCTTGGCGGCGTCCTTCCCCGGCCACGGCTGCTCGCCGGCCGCGTCCTCGCCCTCGTCCCAGCCGCGGGTCCGGATTCCCTTGAGCGGCGGACGCTGGGCCTCGGCCATGGCCGCCCACGACGGCTCGTAGACGCTGAACACCCCGCCGGCCACCCCCGAGTCCTTGTCGGTGCCGTACTGCTTCGTGCTGCGGAAGCGGAAGTCGACCTGCGAGAACGCCGTCGGCGGTACGGGGCTGAGCCAGTCCACGCTGTCGAGATAGAGCTGCGTGTGGCTCTTGCAGATGGCCACGACCTGGGAGTAGAGGCTCTCCGCGTCCACGGGGATGCCGAGCATGAACTTGTTGCCGGCCACGTCGGACGCGCTCGAGGCGCCGACGGTGAGCACGGACGGGGCGCAGACGATGGCGTTGCTCTCGTTCACCACGAAGCCGCTGGTCCCCTTGGCCGTGACGACAGCGCTGTCGGAGGCCACCGCCGACACCTGCTTGCCCGCGAGGACCACCGTCCCGTTGGGCTTCTCGCCCTTGAACGCCGCGACGCTGACGCCGTCCACGCCCTCGACCGCCGCACGCCTGCCGGCCATGACGACGGACGACTTGTCGGCCTTGATGACGACGCCGCCGCTCTGCAGGTCCTCCCCGGACTTGCCCCAGGCCGAAGGGTCGGCGTCCGTCTCCGCCTTGCTCTGCACGAGGACGCCCTTCTTCATCGACACAATCTGGAGGTTGCCCTCCGCCTTGATGCGCACGTCCTTCTTGGTTGCGCTTACGTCGCAGCTGTTGTAGGCCTTCACCACCACGTCGTCGCCGCCGAGCACCACCACCGACGAGCCGGAGCGGATCTCGATGTTCGCCGCGGCGTTGAACGTGATGCGCCCCTCGGCCATGACGATCTCGGAGCCCCATGCGTCCCGGAAGACCAGCCCGCCGTTCGGCAGCAGCCCGAAGTAGGAGTGGCGCGTGTCGTACTTCTGGTACTCTTCCGAGCCCTTGCCGGTCTTGTCGTACTCGTCTGGCGGGCACTCGAGGTCGGACTGCTTCGGCACGTCGAAGTCCTTGCCGAACTGCACGAAGCGGGCGTACGCCTGGCTGTCCCACCACGCCGCCATGTCCGCGAGCACAAGCCCCGAGGCCATGGCCTGGTCGCCCTTGACCGTAAAGGGCTTCTTTTCCCGGGGCTGGCCGTCGGCCTTGTCGCCGGACGGGTCCCAGGCGTAGTGCGTGCGCTTGGGGACGGGTATGCGGTCGTAGCGCTCGAACAGCAGCCCGCCCGCGCTCCGCACCGTGAGACGGCCGGAGGAGTCCACGTGGTAGTGGAGAAGCCCGGAGTCCTTGCCAGGGTTCGCCATCTCCTCCACGTCCTTGGACGGGTCGGGACTGGCCACAAAGACGTTGACTATGTCGCCGAGGTACCCCGTATAGCGGTAGAAGCGCTTCTTCGCCGTCTGCGTCGGCTTCAGGGGTTCTATGCCCGAGCGCCGCTCGGCGAGCGACGTGAGGTCTTCGGTATTCCACTTGAACGCATCGCGCCCCTTGTCCCCGAGGCCCAGGCGCTCGTGGTGGTACATCGTGACGAAGCTCTCGACGGTCACATAGCCGCCGTCGTTGTATATCTCGTCGCCGCCGGCCGAGTTGATGTGCTTGAAGTGTCCGGATGTGACGCGCACCTGGTCGTCAAGCGCGCTGCAGCGTATGCTGGCCATCTCCGAACCGCGGACGGTCGTGGAGAGAGCCCCGATGACGACGCCCGCGCCCGAGTGGCTGAGAAGTCCGTACTCCCCAGGCACCATGTCATGGGGGCGCCCGCACTGGAACTCGCCCTTGTACGGGTAGTTCTCGTCGGATGCAACCGCGGCGGGGCCTGACTCCGTGAACTGCGCGACGCCGCCCTCGGTGAACTCGGTGTCGGCCACCTTGTCCACGGACGCGTCCCCGTCAGGCGAAATGCCGTGTGCCATCGCGTCCGGGAGGACGCCGAGAATGACGCCGCGCGCCATCCGCCGCTGCGAGAGCCCGACGGCCGGCGCATACACGAGGACGCAGGAGCCCGGTACAGGGACAGTCGCCTCGGACACGCCGTAGAGAGGACTCAGCGAAGAGACGAGGGAGGAGCACACCAGCGTCCGTCCGCCCTCCACTACCACTTCGCAGTCGTACGACCCTATGCCCGAACGAACGACAAGACCCCGCACGAGTGGCGGGATCTTGTCCAGGCCGGCGAGACGGTCGCACGTCGGGTCCGACGCCGTTGCGGACGAGCCAGCGAATCCGCCGAGCTTCGCCGCCACCTTCCTGACCAGCCCGACTACGTGCCGGACGGCGCTTAGCTTCACCTCCGGCTTCGGGTTGAACAGGGAGCCCATGTCAGCCGGTCACGGACAGGGACGCGAACTGGAACGCGACGGACTCGGACACCGTGGGGTTGCCCGCCTGGGCGCTGAAGCCCACGCTGGTGCAGATGGCCCCGGTGCACGTAAGGCCCACCTCCCCGCCGGAGCACGCCCCGGACGCGTTGGTGATGACCACCGTCGTGCCCTTGTCGCAGATGTCGTGCGTCATCATGAGCAGGGTGTTGCCGACGATGCGGGCGATGCTGCCGCTGCCCATCGGGTTCCCCTTGGCCCAGAAGATGCGGCTCGAGCCGACCTCGTAGATCGGCTGGATGCTCTGCTGGTAGCCAACCTGCCAGCCCTGGATGAGGTCCACGCCTGCGACGCCGACGATGGTGAGCCTGCTCTTGTCGGCGACGAAGACATCGGAAGCCCCTGTGCGGTTGTAGCCGAATATGTCCATTGTCTTGCTCCTCTCCTCTTAGATGACCTGCAGGTGGAGGTCGAAGTTGTTGAACGGCGCCGGCAGGTTGAGCGCGACGTCGCAGTACGCCTTGTCCTTCTCCGCCGTGCGGTACAGCGAGCGGATCTCGGTGCCCTCGGCGATGACCTGCGGGCCGACGAGCTTGTTGGTCTCGGTCGTCGTCTCGAGGAAGGTAAGGCCGTCCTCGATGACGCCGCGCACCTCCGTGAGCAGGTCGTCCGTGATGTTGTACTTGCCGATGTACGGCGAGGTCCTGTTCGCGAAGTAGTAGCTGATGCTGTCGAGGTTCTTCGTCAGGCTCAGCTCCGTCGTGTTCAGGTTGCCGTCGCGGTAGGCGGTCGAGATCTGGTGCCGCACGAAGACCGTGCCGCCCTGCTTCTCCTGCATGAGGATGAGCGTGCCGCCGGCCGCGATCTCGTTGAGCTCGTCGCGGCTGAACTTGCTGTACACGTCCGGCAGGTCGGTGAAGCCATTGATCTCCACGTTGGTGATCGGCTGCTGCGGCGCGACCGAGCACGCGAGCGCGCACACCGCCGCGGCGCCGTACATGCCGGACACCAGGTTGCCGTCCGAGGCGCGGAGCGTGTTCGGGAACACGTTGTAGGCGCGGCGGTCGCGGAAGCTGGCGGACGTCTCGGCGATGGCCTCGACGTACTCGCCGCGCGGACGCTCGTGCACTATGCGGAAGCGGTAGGGCGTACCTGACGTGCCGGCCGTGCCGTCAAGCTGCAGCTGAGAGTTGCTGTTGACGGACGCCACCGTACGTTCGACCCACTCGCCCGCAACGAGCACAAACACCTTGTCGCCCGCACGCACAGTCTCGGTAAAGCTGCCGTCGGAGTACGCGAGCAGACCGGTGGCGCTGACCGTGCAGGTCGCGCCGTCCTCGAGCTCCACGTCCACGGACTCGGGCGTCGGCATGCTGAAGAAGCAGATGCGCCAGCTCTTCTCCTCAGGGGCGGACAGGCGGTTGCAGTCGGCGATGACCGTCTCGATGAGGGCCTTGTCCTCGGTGAGCGGGCAGAACGCGTAGACCTCGGTGGTGACGGACGCGCGCTTCAGCGCCTCCGCGTATCCGGCCGCGTCGTCGCTCTTCAGGCCGATGAACTTGATCGCCGTGTTGGCGTTGTTCAGGAGCATGATGTGCGCCGCGTACGCGAGCGGATTGTCCGGGGTGTCGAACGCGCCGAGCTCAGTCGCGATCTCCGAGTCGGTACGGACCGAGTAGACACGGTCGATGTGGTCCGTGCGGAGGTTGCGCTGGTCGAGGTACGCGGTGGCCGCGAACACCTCCTTGTCCTCGGATGCGCCGATGTCGACCGTCGCGTTGGCGGCGATGGTCACGCCCGCCGTGCCGGCGGCAAGGTCCTCGTCGCGCGCGGCGATGGCGTCGAAGCGGCGGACGAACGTGACGGTGGCGCTGGACGGAATGAGGTCGGCAACCGTGACAGTGTCACGGGCGTATGGCTCCACGAACTTGAGCGAAAGGACGTACGTGCCGTCAGGTACGGTGGTGGCCGAACCCTTCTTGATCGTAAGGCCAAGCCCGAGGTCCTTTCCCGTCGTATCCGGCGTCCACTCCTCGGTCTTGCCGATGCCGGCGACGTTGGATGTCCAGGAAACCAGCTTGCCCCCGTCGACGACGAGGTTGACAGTCACAGGGCTCTCGCCCTTGTAGGCGTCGGTATCCACGTCAAAGGCGACGCCCTTAACGCTGGCGGTGCTGCCCTTCTTGCGGAGCGTCACCTCGACCTCGCCATCGTCCGGCTTGCCGATGCTGACAGCGCGGATCTTCGTGAACTTCTGCGTACCGCTGTCCGTGTAGGCGAGATAGTCGCCGGCCTTGACCGCCACGCCAAACTGGAGCTTGGAGGGGTCGGAGGTGTTCGCCAGGGTCTGGCCGCTGAGCGCAAACTCGAACTTGGTGCCCTTGCCGTCAACTGCGTCAAGGCACGCCGCCGGCGTAAGCGCGGTGCCGAGCTTGACGTAGGCGTCCGCGAACGTGACGCCGTACCACGCCTTGTCGACGGCCGTGCCCGTCGCGCCCTCGGCCCAGTTGAGCGTAATGCCGGCTCCGGCATACGCGCCGGACGCGCAGAGGCCGCGCTCGTCCTCCTTCGCGTAGCGCATGAGCTCGAAGCTCGGGCCGATGATGAACGGGTTCAGGTTCTGCGTGACGTCGTTGGGCGTCTGCGAGAACTCCTGGAAGACCCGGGTCTGCGGAAGAGTATAGCTGCCTGCCATGGTTGCTCCTTTTTGTTAGTCCCTCACGATTGGTATGATACCACAAATGCCGCGCGTCGGCAATAGGTACACTGCGTTTTCACGTGGCCCTCCTTGACGTCCCGGGAGGGAGGCCGAGGCCGTCGTCGGATGGCTTGAAGTCCCAGTACTCCCCGACCTCCAGGCGGTGCCGCACCGCGTCCGTGGCGCGGACCACGAGCTGCCTGAGCTTCGGGCTCTCCAGCTTCAGGCGCCACGAATCCGTGAACCTGAAGTCGTACGCCACGACCGAGCCGTACTTCTCGTTTGAGTCCTTGCCCATCGCGTGCAGGGGCTCGCGGGAGGCCAGCTTGAACCAGTCGAAGCAGTAGTCGTCGGTAATGACCGGCGAAAAGGCGTCAAGGTAGTCCATCGTCGCGTCCGCAAGGGAGCAGGCCTCCCCGGCCGTCGCGCCTATGTGGACGAACGACACCTGGCCCTGCCCGGTGCGGGCGTAGTGGTACTCGGCCTCCTGCAGGTCGCGCTTGACTAGACCCGTTGTGTTGCCGTTGACCGTGCCGCACTGTATGGGCGACAGCTTGACGTAGATGGCCGGGCGGAACTCCGGATGCGTCGCCTCCCACCTGAGCTCGGTGTCGATCCAGATCTTCGTCTTGTTCGGGTCGCGGTCCCACTGGACGTCGGGCGTGCCGAACAGCTTGGCCTCGGGACCCAGCCCCCAGAACTGCTGCGCGAGCTCGGTGAAGATCCCGTAGAGCACGGTCGGGGTCTTGCGCAGCTCGCATATGAGCTCGTTGCCCGCGAGCTCGTGGAAGGACTGGACCTCGCGGTCGCGCACCTGGTTAAGCCCGAGATGGCCCGGCATGGGGCGCCTCCTTCCGCTTCGGCAGGTCGTAGCACTGGTCGGTCGTGGCCGCCTCGCTGACCGTGAGCTGCTGGACGATCGGTATGCGGCGTATCTCCGCCGCGTTCGCCACCGACTGTATGTAGTACATCTTTCCGCTAGCGACGTCGCGCAGGACGTCGTTCTTCTTGAGGCGCGGCGTGCCTATGGCCCTGACGGAGAAGGGCTTGTCGTCCTTCGTCCCGCCTACCTCGTCGTGCGACATGCCGTGCTGCGACTGCGAGAACGAGAGCCACATATCGAACGGGCCGTAGTGGCTCGGCACGAAGCCGGTCCCGTGGCAGCGCCGGCAGTGCGAGTCGCGCACCTGCCCGGTTATCGGGTCGAGGCACTTCGGGCACTTCGTGCCGTACTCCGCGGAGATCCACACCTGGCCGCGCGTCCCGGCCATCATGCGGGCGTTGAGCTCCTCCTTGCGGAGTATCTCCCGGGCGATGAGGAACTCGCGGAGCCCGAGGTCGCCGAAGGGCATTACCGACTCGGAGGCGTAGCTCGCCCCGTCGCCGTCCACCATGACGACACGGTAGTTGCGGGATGCCGTCTTTCCGACGGGCTTGCGCTCGTCGGCCCAGTAGTATGTGTCTATGAGGCTTCCGGAAATGGACTTCCACGGGCCCGACGGCGTGGGTGCCATCTGCACGACGAAGGCGTACGGGGGCGGAGCGGAGAACGACTCGTTCAGCTCCCACCGATACACGAAGCCCTGCCCGTGGTAGGGCAGGATCTCCAGCGCCGCGAGCGGCAGGTCCTCGTACTCGAAGGTGTCCGCCATGCCCGCCATCCTAGTTGATGGTTCCCCAGCCCTGTTCGGCATTGATTGACTTCTTGGTCTGTGCGATCCAGGTCTTGTACTCCTCCCACAGGCGCGCGCCCGCCGAGTCGTACTGCTGGTACTTGTTCTGGTCGTCGACGGTCAGGCCGCCGGCGCTGTAGTTGAGCTGGTTGCGGCGGAACCTGTGCGCCGCCATGAAGAGGAGGTTGGCCGCGGTGCCGCGCAAGAGGGCGTACCGGTACGGGAACCTGGTGTAGTCGTAGGAGCCTACGCTGGGCGGCGTCTCGTTCCAGTAGTCGACCGTATGGGTCATCGCCGCCCGGATCTCCTCGGTGGAGAACTCGAAATCCTCCAGTAACAAATTAGCATCGGGGTCGTTGTCCCGAAGCCACACCCTGACGTCAACGTCCGTCAGGTAGGTGTTGTTACCTGTGGGGGCGAGCGGCATCACGCCCCTCCGAGCACGGACGCAAAGCCGGCGTCAAAGGCCTCGGGGTGCGCCTCGCGCTGCGCGAGGTCTATGGACAGCTCGAGCAGGGCCTTCACCTGCCCGCCGCGCAGGCCGGCGTCCTCCGCGGCCTTCGCGAATCCCTCCATGAACCCGTTGAGTATCGCTTCGTCTTCCATAGCCTGTCCTGCAAGTCTGCGCTTTTCGATATTGGCGTTCAAGAAACGGGGCCCGGCCCGCGAAGACCGAGCCCCGTCGCTTTCCTGGCGGAACCCTTAGAGGGCCGCGTGCGGACCCCAGGTCGTGCCAAACGTCAGCTTGGAGGGGCCGTCGGAGTCCGGCTTGGACGTCTGGTTGAAGCGGGCGAGCGCGACGCCGGCGATGTTGCCGATGCCGAAGCCGCCGGTCCAGTAGGACCACATCTCGAGGAAGTACGCCTCCTTCTTCATGAACATCGTCCAGTCCTCGAGGTAGTACGCCTTGCCGAGGAACTCCGGTGCCGCGAAGAAGTAGACGTAGTTGTCCGGAACGAGCGCGGACTTGATCGTGAAGAGGCACTTGACCCCCATGATCGTGTCCATCGTGAGACCGTTCTTGAACATCTCCTGCGAGATGTCGCCACCTGCCGCGTTGCGGTCGAGCTTCAGGAGGTCCTGAGCCGTCACGTCGTTCATGAGGCAGATGTAGTTGCGCAGGTTGAACTTCCCGTCCGCGTTGCCCCTCGGGAGGAGCTTCTTCGCCTCCGCGAACGTCTCGCGGTTGAGCGGGTCGTAGAAGTCCATCAGCTGCTTCTTGCCGGTCACGATGTTGCGGCCGGACGCGTCGCAGTTGAAGATGATCGAGTTGCACGTCTCGATGAACTTGCCGTCGATCGTCGCAAGACCATCCTTGATGGAGTTGTCGACGAGGACCTTGCGGATGTCCATCTTGTACGTGCGGAGCTCGTCGATGTCCTTCATGAACTTCGGCGTCAGGACGCGCGTGAACGGAATCGCGAAGCGGGGACCGGTGATGTACTCGCCGGTCGGCGCCGTCTCGAACGGCACCCACATCGCGCCGGGCCCGTCAGGCTCGATCTCCTCGATGATCTGGAGGCGCTCGTCGAGGGCGCGGTCCAGCATGTCGTTCGTCGCCTTCTGCGGAGGCAGAATCTTGAACGCGAACGAGTCCTCGCGGATGTGCGTGCGGATGTAGTCCGTCGCGGCGTCCTCTGCCACCTTCGTGTTGCCACGCTGGAGGTTCTCGAGGATACGGGCATTCATCATGCTCGTGCTGACATTCTGTGTTGGCTGAGACATGGTGTATCTCTCCTTTCCTTACTTGGTCTTGGTGTTGTCGACCTTGGCGCCGGCAGGGGCGTCGGCCTTCGCGCCAGCCGCCGGAGCGGGAGCGCCAGCAGGAGCGCCGCCCTTGAGGCTCAGCGGCTTGACGTTTCCGGGAACCTCAGCGGAACCCTCGACAGGCGGAGTAGCATCAGGATCGGCCGCAACCGCATCCTTGTGCTCGACCGAGGCGACCGGGATCCACGCCGTCGAGTACGCGATGACCATGGCGTTGCCGCCGCTGATGCGCGCACCGTCCGCGCTCGCGCCGAGGTCGTTGATCCAGCGCATGGTCGGCGTCTTCGTGACGTAGCCGACGATGTTCCTCCCCGTGGTCCAGGGAGTGAGCTTGCCCTCGTCGTTGACCGAGAGGGGCATGCCGACGTAGAAGTCGTCCTTCTTGGTCTTGTCGAACGCGGTCGTCTCCCACTCGGCGGGCTGGACGAGGCTGATGGCCGTGATGCGCGGCCCGCGGATGCCGCCGGCGCCCACGACGTCGGCCTTGCCGAGGAAGTTGGTACCGCCGGGCGTGCCCTTGTCGATGCCCTCGGCCTCGGGAGCCTGGCCGACGCTGCCCGCCATGCCCGCCTGGAAATCCTTGATTCCCATGAGCGCGACATACGGAACGGCGTTGGGCTTCTGAGCCTCCGTGTCCGTGTAGAGCTGGAAGCGCGGGGTGTCCTTGCCGTTCGCACCGGCCTTGATGAACACGATCGAACCACGCTCGATACCTGCGTTGACGTCCACGGTCTTGTCCACGGGCAGCGTCTTGTCGAGCTGGCCGAGGGTGAGGTGAGCGCCCTTCAGTGGATTAAGCCACATAGGTTTTCTCCTTCTTTTCCTTGTTTCAATCCGTTACCTGGCCGTACTCCGGGTTCAACTCCGGAAACAGCCTCGCCACCCACGGATCGACAGAGGCGGCGGACTTTATCCCGGCCGGAGCCCCGCTACCCAGCGGGTCGGCCGTGAAAGACTCTGCGAGCTTCTCGAGGAAGCCCCATATGGAGGACGGGTCCTCCGCTACCTTCTGGACGAACACGGCCTCGGACTCGGGGGCGATGAGCCCCTGGGTCACGAGCACCTTCGCCGCGGCGGAAGCCCCCTTTACGAAGGCTTCGTGCCGCGCCTTGTGCGCATCCAGCTGCGGCTGTACGAGCTTGACGTACTCCGCGGCCTTGCGCATCGTCTCTTCGGGCGTTATGACAGGATTCGCCATTTCCGTGCCCTCCTTACTTGGCGCCCGCCTTCGCGGCACGCACCGCGTTGATGGCCGCGAGGAGCTTGGCCCCGGCGGTCTTTGGCTCGGCGGCACCGCCGGCAGGGGCGGCAGCCGCAGCCGGAGTGGCGGCAGCGGCGGCACCAGCACCAGCTCCGCCCGCGGCACCCGCGTCGGCCCCGGCCTCTGGGGCGGGAACGCCCTCGAGCTCCGTCAGGACCTGCTGGACCTCCTCGGGCTTGAGCTCGCCGGAGGCAACCGCCTCCTGGAGCGCCGTGGCGATCTGCTCGGGACTGACGTCCTCGCCGCCGGCAGCGCCGGCAGCGCCGGCAGCACCAGCGTCGCCACCGACGATCTCCTGGACGAGCTGGTCGGCTTCGTCCTCGGTGATCTCGCCGGACTGGACGAGGTTGTCAAGCGCATCGGCAACGTCATCTACCGTGATGTCGTCGGCTCCGCCCTGCGGAAGGCTGTTGGGGTCGAGCTGCGAAGGGTCAACCGCGACCGCCTGGTCGATGGCCGCGTTGCCCGCAGCACCGGCGTCGGCCGCAGCGGCGCCCGCGGCGGGAGCGGCCTGGGCCGTCTTGGCCTCGCCGCCCTCTCCGCCTTCGCCGCCGGCAGCAGCGCCAGCATCGGGCGCTGCCGCACCCGCGTCGTCGCCCTGAAGGGCCTGCGCAAGCTCGAGAACGACCTGGTCGGCCTCGTCCTCGGTGATCTCGCCGGACTCGACCATCGCGTCGAGCGTATCGGCGATCTCCGTGATACCGCCGTCATCGGCAGCAGCCGCGGCGCCTGCGTCGGCAGCAGCCGCAGCACCTGCGCCGGCACCTGCCTCCTGCGCCTGCTTCTGGATGAGAGCGAGCGCGTCGCGCTGGCCGGCCTCGAACTCGGCCTGCTTCTGCGCGAGGTCGTTCTGCTCCCTGAGGAAGTTGAGGGTCTTCTCGGCCGCCTCGGCGCCTGCCGCCTTGGAGAGCAGGCTCTCGGCGAGCTTCGTGCCCTCCTCGGTCGCGAGCATGACGGCCGCGATCTTCGCGAGCACGTCGCTCGTAAGCTCCATGTCAAGCGCGCCCGCCTTCTTCTTGGCGGCGTCCTCGGCCTCCTTGGCGGCCTTGCACTTGGCGCACTTGCCGCACTTGCCGTCCTTGCAGCACTCGGCCTCCTTGCCAGCCTCGGCCTCCTTGCCAGCCTCGGCCTCCTTGCCGGCGGCCTGGGACTGCGTGCCGTCTGCGGCCTGCTGAGTGGCCTGTGCGCCCTCGGCGGCCTTGGCGGCCTGCGCGGTCTCGCCGGACGAACCTTCGCCCGTGGCGGGGGCCTGGGCGTTGGGGGTGACCTCGGGCTTCTTGATCGGCGCAGCTACGGCGCCGGTCTGCTCGGGCTCCTTGCCCGTGTCCGTGATAAGAGCCTCCGCGGTGCCGGTGCCGGCGGACGGGGGCGTCCCCGCAGTCGGCTTAGTGTTGTCGACTCCGCCCTCGGCGGTCTTGGCCGGCTGGGCGGCCTGACCGTCCTGGGCCTGGGCCTGAGCCGGCTGGGCCGCCTGCGCAGTCTTGGCGGCCTGCTCGCCGCCGGCGGCCTTGGCCTCCGCCTCCTTCTTGGCGGCGTACCATGCGTCAACGTCCGTGATGATCTCGGCCGCGAGCTTCTCGGCCGTCTTCGCATCCGCGTCGTCCGTGACCTCGGGCTTCTTGGTCGGCGTAAGCGCCGCCTGCTCCGCGGTCAGGTCGTTGGTGTGCGTGATCTTGCTGTCGTCGCCAGCGCCGGATGTCGTGAGGCCCGAGTTCGGAACCATCGTCTGGTCCTTGACTTCCGGATCGGGCTTCTTGGCGTTGGGATCGGGCTTGCCGTCATGCTCGGCGCCCGGAATGGTCGACGGGTTCTCCCCGACGATCTCGGCCTTCTTGGTCTCCAGCGACTTGCGGAGGCCCCTGATGTACTCCAAAGTAGGATGTCCCATTTTACGTTTCTCTTTTTAGAGATCCTGCGCGGCGACCAGGGCCAGCAAGGCTTCTCTGCTGTTCGTATTTGACGTGCCGACCTGCGCTCCCCCGTTCAGCGCGGCGTTCAAGGCTGCGACCTTGTACTCCGCATACTTC
>Ga0310696_10005597_pt1 | contig 15126 bp, 11 predicted proteins | sample AusTroGonzalo_MG_4_FD_203885 | JGI IMG/M metagenome (GOLD analysis project Ga0310696, IMG submission 203885) | Bovine rumen microbial communities from tropical cattle in Woodstock, Queensland, Australia - Gonzalo_02 (v2) (version 2) | ecosystem: Host-associated > Mammals > Digestive system >...
TAGTGCTTAATTGTCAAAATTCCATAGTTTAGAACTTGCATATCCAGTAATAACGGCATCTCCGAGACGTTTCTTTATGTCATTGCTCACTTGAGAGTCGTTAATTAATTCTAGAACTTCTTCTGCGTAAGATCCATCATTCTCTTCTGGATCAATATTGCATAAGGTGAGTATATACTCATAAATGAACCACAAGTCATCTTCTAATTCAGGATAGAGAAGAACATACTCACCTATGAAATCCTCAAAAGTTTCTGCCATAGCCATATACGGATATTCCATTTTAAACTGAGAGAAACATAATTGTTGTAGTAGTTGGTTATTCGTTGTCGTTCCCCTACCATTATCACTAATCTCTTCTGCTTGTTCACATATAGCATTCGTTAAACTATCTGTATTGGCACAAACATGTAACATGTTGTGAGTATTCAGATAAAGAAGAATTTTATTATGATAGAATCCTACACTATCTGTACACATTGGAATGTTTGAGATTAAGACGACATTTGCCAAAGCGCCAAATCGCATGTCTTCATCTGCTAATACTGGGTTTGTATCAATACCGCCTATATAATTACGTGTTAGTGCATTTGGTAGCGTTAGGTCTTTCTCCGCGCTATACGCATAGGCAGAAGCTGTAACACCGCCAGCAATGGCACCCCAAGGACCGAAATATGCTCCACAGATGGCACCAACAGCATCAGCACAAGTAATACGGAGGATCTTTCTAAACCATCCTCCAAAACTACGAGTTCCCACAGGTGTCGCCCGATAGTTTTCATTATGTTCCTTTAATGTTTTGATGAGTTGTTTCATTTCTTGTCTTTCACTAGGTACAGGGAAGAATTTGCTACATTGATCCGAGTAACTTTGATCTGAGTAATCCTCTTGCTTGGCACAAGAAACGAAGAACAAAACAACACACATAAATACTGCTAGATGAAATACATTTTTTTTCATAATCTTTTCTGTTTAGTTGGTGAAAATATTTTTGTTTCATATGAGAACCTTATTGGAATTCTGGGTGCAAAATTACATTTTTAGTTACTTACTTCCAAGTTTTATGCGTTGCATCAAAAATAATAGTTGCATTGTCAAATAAATGTATTTCGTTATGTTTCAAATTGTTGCATAAAACGCAACGCTTATGCAACATCGCTTTTTGCAGCGCACGCAAGCGTGTATGTATAATTTTTAGGATTATTTACGAGATCATATTCTCTAATTATAAAATAAAATAGTACTTTTGCATCAATAATTAATTATCATCAAATGAGAAAAACAACATTCCTTTTTTTGACACTATGGTTTCTTGCCTTAGGCTGTAATCAGAATAGCCTAAAGCAGAAATTGGCTGAAATTGACAGTATTTCTACCCAGAAAGAAGATCAAAAGGCATTAAGCCTTTTAGACCAAATCCCTTTGGAAACAATAGAAGATGATGAATGTTTGGCTTACTATTGGTCATTGAGAATTAAAACAGAAATTAGGCTTGGGAAAAAGATTCAGTCAGTCGAACCAGCAAATATCTGTATCCAATATTATAAAAAAAACAATGATATAGACAAGTTGGCACGTGCGTATTTTGACAAGGCTTATATATTAAATGGAATAAACGATCACAAAAACGCATGCATCGCACTAAAAGAGGCAGAAGCGTTGATTAAAGACAATGATAAAGAAATTGGATTAGCGAACCATATTTATCACAACCTTGCAGTTATCAATTATAAAGCAAAAGAAAAAGGATTGTTTTTGGAATATAGCATACTGGCCTTGAAGACAGCATACCAGTTGAATAAGCCCGTTGAGATTGCCCATTCTCTTTTAGAGATGTATTTGGCCTACAAAACCATCGGCAACATGGATTCAGCGCAATATTATCTAAACAAATGCATTCCGCTTGTAGGAAACCTTCCGGAAAAGAATAGAGTACCCTTTTATAATAATATTGGTATGTATATTATTGAAAAGGATGTTAAGCAGGCAGAAACTTACTTTAACAAAGCTTTTGCTATTGCACCAGATGCGTTTACCTATAGAGGACTCGCTCAGACATATTATTTAAAAGGAGAACGGGAAAAGGCTGAGGAGATGTGGGAGCAAGCTCTTCAAACTAATAATTTGTATTTAAAAGCTGAAATTCTACAGGCCCGCTACGATTGTCAGCAAGAAGAGAAAGATTATAAGTCTGCCTGTGAAACAGCTATGATGATTGCCTGCGTTAAGGACAGCATTGCCCAAAAGCGACACGATGATGACATTAGAGGATTACAAGAGCGATTTGAACAAGAACGGTTGGAAGATCAGGAAAAACAACTATATATTACATACATTTTCGCTGCAGTTACTCTGCTATTTCTTTTTTTTGCCGCAACCCTCTATCTGAGTTATAGAAATGTGAAAGGGAAAAAACAACACGAGGAGACACAACAATTGTTGGAAAAATACCGCAATCAGCTTAAAGCTTTACAGCAAGAAGGAAAGGTTGATGCCCAAAAAGTGGAACGACTGACACAGAAGATTTCTGATTTGCAAAAGAAACAGAACGCACTACTACAGAATGGCCGCGAACACTATGAGGAGATTTTGGCAGGAGGCACTACTTTGCGCTGGAACCGAAGTGATTTTGCGGATTGTGTAGAATATTACCGTACCATTGATGCTGCCTTTGTTGCTCACATGGAAACAGACTATAAGCGGTTGTCTGCAAAATATATCTTTTTTGCTATTATGGAACATCTCGGCAAAGATGACGTGGAGTTACAGCACATCATGGTTATTAGTCAGAATACTGTCCGTTCGATTCGCTCACGTATTCATACCAGTCAAACACTTTAGGTTAGGAGCCTGTCATTATTCTTTCCTTGCGCGATAATTCTATTATAGTCTCAACAGATTTTTGCAGAATGTTTCTCCAAAGAATCTATAATGCTGCAACTTTTCGAATGGCGTTACGGAGCGAAGAGGCGCGCCATCCCATGCGAGAAATCAAGGTGGAGAATGTCTTGCGATCCTGAACAGGAACCTCTAATTGATAAGTGTCTGTTTGCATATCAGTATCTTCGACAAGGTCATCTGCATCGAAATAATAGCCAGCTTCAGGTAGCATGTCCTCTGTAATGTCGCAAGGTTGAAGAATCGTAGTTGCAGAAAGCTTCTCCTGTATCGCCTCAACCAAATAGAGTGCATTCTCAACTTCAGGATGCAGATATGCTTCTCGCAAATCGAGCTGACCGCCAATAAAGGCCATCAGTCGAGGCTCAGAAATCTGAACACCGATGTATTGATAGCCGCCTTCTGTATGCTTGAAAAGCGTACAAAGATAGTTAGTACCAGTAGCATCTGCTGCTGTCAATATCTGTGGGACATCATAATATTCCAGTGTATTGATAAGTGTAAGTTGTCTCATATCTGCAACATTTTTAAGTTCGACATTTGGAATGTGCTTGTGCGCCACCACGTGTAGTGCGAGCGATGCACACCCGTTTGCTTAACTACGCCATCAGTAGGGTTAAGTAGCAGAGTTATAACCCCTTTGAACTGTTATTTTCTTGGCGCAAAGATACTACATTTTCTTGAATTTGTTTCAAAAAATTGGGAAAAAGATAGTTTTTCGACCAACATGTGCAAAAAGGTGGGCAAAAAGAGCGTCACAGTCGTGATGAAATAAGTCTACGTCTATCTAGACGCCCAAAACTCAGGAATCGCTATCATCCATTGGTAGCGATTCTTTGGATATAAATATAGTTTTTGCTCCAAAAGCATTGTCCTTTCAAAAATTTTATCTAAATTTGCAGCGGAATGAAGCAAGAAAATGTCAGACAACAGCTGTTTCGTAAGCTGAAGCGGGAGAATTGCCTGTGGTCTTACGATGTATCGAAAATGCATAGCATTTCCGACGAAGCCCTTATAGAGCACGTTATGTTGTATCTGGATATTGACGACATCAACAAGCTTTTCGATCTCTTCGGTTATAAGAAGGTGAAGCGTGTATGGCTTGAACGCGTGGCTCCCCAAGGTGCCATGTTCCGCAACTACAACATCCTTTATGCCTGGTACTATTTTGGGGCAAAACGCCCTGAGGCATACGTCAAAAGTATTGAGACAAGACACATGAACCGCATTTTGGCAGCATGATTATCGAGAAGGAAAAAGCATTAGTACCACACAACTGGAAAGCAAAACATAGAATCAGTTGCACTATGGAGACAGTCGTACTTAAAAACCTAAGCATAGGGTATACACAAAAGGGCAACGAAAAGGTTGTAGCCCAAGGACTGAATGCCGCTATCAATAGCGGTGAACTGACGTGTCTATTGGGTTGTAACGGTATCGGTAAGTCGACATTGTTGCGTACGTTGTCTGCCTTTCAGCCTGCGTTGGGTGGCGACGTGATGATTAATTACGAATTACGAATTACGAATTACGAATTACGGTCTCTGATCTCGTTTACTGACAAAGAATTGAGTCGTCTGATAGGCATTGTACTCACTGAAAAACCTGATGTCAGGAATATGACCATAGAGGACTTGGTGGGTATGGGGCGTTCGCCGTATACAGGCTTTTGGGGAACGTTGACATCTGATGATCGCCAGATAGTGGCAGAAGCTATTGGTATGGTAGGAATCGAGTCGCTGCGAGGTCGTATGATCCATACGCTGAGCGATGGCGAACGCCAGAAGGTGATGATAGCCAAGACTTTGGCTCAGCAGACACCGATTATATATTTAGATGAACCAACGGCTTTCCTCGACTATCCCAGCAAGGTGGAGATGATGCAGTTGTTGCGTCGTTTGGCCCATGAGCAGCAAAAGACAATCTTCCTGTCTACCCACGACGTAGAGCTGGCTTTACAATTGGCTGACTGTCTGTGGTTGATGGAACCAGGCCGGCTCAGTGTCGGTACGCCCCGACAATTGGCTGACGATGGTGCATTAAGCCGTTTCATAGAGCGTGACGGCATCGAATTCAATCGCGGCGACTTGACACTCCGAATCTCTAAACTCTAAACTCTCATCTCTAAACAATTTCTCTCAACACTAATCTCTAAACTCTCAACTGAAATATGATTGAAGGACACGGTGATGATTTCTACCGCTATGGTGAACTGGTGAAGATGAACTTTAGCAGTACCATCTATCAGCATGCCGATCATTCAGCGCTGAAGGCACATCTGACAGAGCATCTTGACCTCATCAATAATTACCCTGAGCCTCGACCTCGTCAGCTGGAGAAACTGATAGCTCGTAAAGAGGGAATATCACCAGAAGGCGTTATGGTAACTAATGGCGCTTCCGAAGCCATCTACTTGATAGCTCACCTATTCCATCATAGTGCGTCCATCATTCCTCAACCTACATGCTGTGAATATGCTGAAGCGTGTAGGATGTTTGACCATATCATCTCTTACGAGAATACGGAAGAGTTGACATCATTGCCTGCTGACCGTGTTTATTGGATATGTAATCCTAATAACCCTTCTGGCAATGTATTGATGAAAGGCTTTGTAGACTATATTGTCCGTCGTTCGCCACGCTATACCTTTGTCATCGATCAATCATACGACTGTTGCACCCGTGAGCCACTGTTGGTTGCTCGTGAAATGAAGGGACTGCCCAACCTCTTTATCATCCACTCGCTCAGCAAAACGTATAGCATTCCAGGTTTGCGCTTGGGGTATATTACGGCTGACCCTAGCTTGATAAATCTGCTGCGAGGCTTGCACCAACCTTGGTCTGTCAACGCACTGGCAATAGAGGCTGGTCGATTCCTGATAGAGCATGGTACGCCAGCCGTGACAGATCTGGATGCCTATTTGGAAGAGACAGAGCGTTTGCGCCAGTCACTTCGAGGAATCGGTATTCGTGTCTTTGAGACCAAAACCAACTATATGCTATGTGAGATATCGCAAACAACGGCAGCCAAATTGAAAGATTATCTGATTCATGAGCATGGTATACTGATTCGTGACTGCTCTAATTTCTATGGGCTGTCTAGTCACTTCTTCCGTGTGTCAACGCAATTGCCAGAAGAAAATGATGCGTTGGTGGAGGCTATTCGTATGTTTTTAGAAAGAAAAGGTGCAAATAATTTGCAGGAATGAAAAAAACTTCGTACCTTTGCAGCCGTTCAGAGGAATGGGAGACTCGCAAGAGCCTCTCATTCTTTGATTTTTAGTAAGAGTATTGCGTTGAATCTTGTTTTAATTAACAAAAATATGATAGATAAAAACATCATTAAGACTACCGTCAATGAGTGGCTCGAAAAGGGCGACTACTATTTGGTGGATTTGGAGATGACGGCTGATGACCGTATTGTGATTGAAATTGATCATGCCGATGGTGTGTGGATAGAGGATTGTGCTGACTTGAGCCGTTTCCTGCAGGAAAAGCTAGGCGAAGAGTTAGGGGATTACGAGTTGGAAGTAGGTTCTGCTGGTATTGGCCAGCCATTTAAGGTCATTCAGCAATATCGCAATCACATAGGAAAAGATGTGGAAGTGTTGGGTAATGATGGAAAGAAGTTCCAGGGTGTGCTGAAAGAAGTCATGGATGATGACACAAAGTTTGTTGTTACTGTTAAAGAGAAACAGCAGGTAGAGGGTAAGAAGCGCCCTGTCTTGGTGGAGGTTGACAAGACTTTTGCCATCAGCGACATCAAATATTGCAAGTATCTGCTGAACTTCAAGTAATTTTAAACTTTAAATTTCAAAGATCAAAATTCAAAAAATAATATATTATGGCAACAAAGAATGAGAAAGGCCCGTCAATGATTGAGACCTTTCAGGAGTTTAAAGAGACAAAGAACATTGATCGTACCACACTGGTAAGCGTGCTCGAAGAAAGTTTCCGCAACGTTATTGCCAAGATGTTTGGTAGTGATGAGAACTTTGACGTCATTGTCAACCCTGATAAGGGTGACTTCGAGATTCACCGTAATCGTATTGTGGTGGCTGACGGTGAGGTCAAGGACGAGAACAAGGAGATAGCCCTCTCTGAGGCTCAGAAGATTGAACCAGACTATGAAATAGGCGAGGAAGTGTCAGAAGAGGTAAACTTCCAGAAGTTTGGTCGTCGTGCCATTCTGAACCTGCGTCAGACACTGGCTTCTAAGATTCTGGAGTTGGAACACGACTCACTCTACCAGAAGTATAAGGACAAGGTTGGCCAGATTGTCAGCGCTGAGGTTTATCAGATGTGGAAGCGCGAAGTGCTGCTCATCGATGATGAGGGTAACGAGCTCCACTTGCCAAAGAGTGAGCAGATTCCTGCTGACAACTATCGTAAAGGTGAGACCATCCGTGCCGTTGTTAAGGAGGTGCAAAACGAGAACAACAATCCACGCATTATCGTCTCGCGTACCTCTAACCAGTTCCTGGAGCGTATGCTTGAAGCAGAGGTTCCTGAGATTCAGGATGGCCTGATTACCATTCGTCGTATTGCCCGTATGCCTGGTGAGCGTGCCAAGATTGCTGTCGAGAGTTACGATGATCGTATCGATCCAGTAGGCGCTTGCGTTGGCGTGAAGGGTAGCCGTGTGCATGGTATTGTTCGTGAGATGTGTAATGAGAACATTGATGTCATCAACTACTCTAGCAACACATCACTCTTTATTCAACGTGCCTTGTCACCAGCTAAGGTTACCAGCATCACGCTCAATCCTGAGGAACACAAGGCCGAAGTATATCTGCAGCCTGAAGAAGTGAGTCTGGCCATTGGTAAGGGTGGTCTGAACATTAAGCTGGCTTCTATGCTGACAGAGTATACAATTGATGTATTCCGTGTCGTTAGCGAGGCTGACGCTGATGAGGATATCTATCTCGACGAGTTCTCTGATGAAATTGACCAGTGGATTATCGACTCTATTAAGGCCATCGGTCTTGACACAGCTAAGCAGGTTCTCAATGCACCACGTGATATGCTCATTGAGAAGGCCGACCTCGAGGAAGAGACTGTCGACCACGTATTGGAAGTGCTCAAGGCTGAGTTTGAGTAAAGTTAAGAATTAAAAATTAAGAGTTAAGGATTAATGGGTGTACGATTAAATAAAGTATTATCAGAACTGAATATAGGACTTCAAACGGCAGTTGATTTCCTAAAAAAGAAGAGCGAGCTGGGAGAGGTGAAGGACGATGCAACGCCCAACACCAAGATTAGCGACGATCAATATGAAGCACTGGTCAATGAGTTCAGCACAGACAAGGCTGTAAAAACTCAGGCAGAGCAGTTGTTCCCTAAGAAGACTAAAGAGAAGAAGGTCGAGAAGTCTGCCACTCCAGAGAAGGCAGTTACCAAGTCCGACGAGTTGTTGGAGCAGCGTCCGCAATTCAAGCCCCTTGGTAAGATTGACTTAGACAGCATTGGTAAACCCAAGGCTGCATCGGATCGTGCGTCCGACCTTCAGGCTAAAGATTCAGAACCCGTGGCCGCTGCCGAACCACAGGTAGAGGAGGTTGAAGTTCCTCAGGATGAAACTGTAGAAACTCCTGTTGCTGAAGAACCTCAGCAGGAGGCTGAATCAGAAACTGTTGTTGAGGAGCCCGAGCAGGAAACCGTTGAAGAAAACGATAGTGAATCAGAAGAGGAAGACGTAGAAGAAGGTCCTGAGTTGGCCAAGACGCCAGGTGATGCTAAGATAGCTCAGAATGCCCCTCAGTTGAATGTGTTGGGTAAGATAGACCTTTCTACCCTCAACCAAAGCACGCGTCCTAAAAAGAAGACTAAGGAAGAGCGTCGCAAGGAGCGTGAGGAGAAGGCTGCTGGTGAGCGCAAGAAGCGTGAGCGTATCCGTCAAGGAAAGGTGGATATCGAGGCTGCTGCTAAACAGGTTAGCCAGCAGAGTAAAAACAACAAGAATAACAACGGTAAGAACAACAACCAGCAGCAGAATCAGCAGGGTGGTAAGAAGAATAAGAAAAACCGTCCTGTAAAGCCTTTGGAGGTTGACGATGAGGCAGTAGCACGTCAGGTTAAGGAGACTTTGGCTCGTCTGACGTCGAAGACCAACCTGAACAAAAAGGGTGCCAAGTATCGTAAGGAGAAGCGTGATGCTGTGGCTGAGCGCATGAACGAGGAGATGGCAGCAGAGGCAGCAGAGAGCAAGGTGCTGAAGCTGACTGAGTTCGTGACCGTTTCAGAGTTGGCTACCATGATGAATGTAGGAGTTAACCAGGTTATCGGTACCTGCATGTCTATTGGTATCATGGTGTCTATCAACCAGCGTCTGGATGCTGAGACCATCAACATCGTGGCTGACGAGTTTGGCTTTACTACCGAATATGTTTCTGCTGAGGTTCAGAACGCCATTACAGAGGAGGAGGACGATGAGAACGATCTGATCAGTCGCGCTCCAATCGTAACGGTGATGGGTCACGTCGACCACGGTAAGACATCACTGCTCGACCATATCCGCAATACCAATGTGATTGCTGGTGAGGCTGGTGGTATTACCCAGCACATCGGTGCTTACAATGTGAAGCTGAAGGATGGTCATAGTATTACTTTCCTGGATACGCCAGGTCACGAAGCATTTACCGCTATGCGTGCCCGTGGTGCTCAGGTGACGGATATTGCTATCATCATCGTAGCAGCTGACGATAGCGTGATGCCTACCACCAAGGAGGCTATCGCTCATGCTCAGGCTGCTAACGTGCCGATGGTATTCGCTATCAACAAGATTGATAAGCCAGGTGCAAACCCCGATAAGATTCGTGAGGACTTGGCAAACATGAACCTCCTCGTCGAAGATTGGGGTGGTAAGTACCAGTGTCAGGAAATCTCAGCAAAGAAAGGTGTTGGCGTCTATGAACTGCTGGAGAAGGTGCTGCTGGAGGCTGAGATGCTTGATCTGAAGGCTAATCCTAATCGTAAGGCTACAGGTTCTATCATCGAGAGCTCACTCGACAAAGGTCGTGGCTATGTCTCAACTGTGCTAGTATCAAATGGTACCCTGAAAGTTGGCGACGTCGTCATCGCAGGTACTGCCTGGGGTAAGGTGAAGGCTATGTTCAATGAGCGTAACCAGCGCATTGAGAAGGCTGGTCCTGCTGAGCCCGCTATTATTCTGGGATTGAATGGTGCTCCTACTGCTGGTGACTCGTTCCACGTGATGGAGTCAGAGCAGGAAGCTCGCGAAATCGCCAATAAGCGTATTCAGCTGCAGCGTGAACAAAGCTTGCGTACCACTACCAAGCTTGGTCTCGACGAGCTGTCGCACCGTATCGCTCTAGGTGAGTTCCACGAGTTGAACATCATCGTGAAGGGTGATACCGACGGTTCTATCGAGGCTTTGAGCGATTCGTTCATCAAGCTGAGCACTGAGAAGGTTCAGGTTAACGTCATCTCTAAGGCTGTAGGTCAGATTTCTGAGAACGATGTCATGCTGGCTTCTGCATCAGAGGCTATCATCATCGGCTTCCAGGTTCGTCCTTCTGCCGATGCTCGCAGAGCAGCCGATCGCGAGGGTGTTGAGATCAATACCTATTCTATCATCTACGACGCCATCGACGATGTAAAGCAAACCATGCAGGGTATGCTTGACAAAGTGAAGAAGGAAGTCATCTCTGGTGAGATCGAGGTGAAGCAGGTATTTAAGATATCCAAGGTTGGTACTGTGGCTGGTGGTCTGGTGACTGACGGTAAGGTACACAACAAAGACAAGGCTCGCGTCATCCGTGATGGTATCGTGATCCATACCGCTCCTATCGACGCCCTGAAGCGTTACAAGGACGATGCCAAGGAAGTGGCAACTGGTCTTGAGTGCGGTATCTCACTGGTTAACTTCAACGATATCCAAGTGGGTGATATCATCGAGACCTTCACTGAGATCGAGGTAGAACAGAAACTTTAGCGCTTCGCTAACGAAAAGTGAATAGTGAATAGTGAAAAGTGAAAAGAATGAATTTGTGCGTCAGGTGGCGGAGCAGAAGTATGAATTTGGCTTCACCACCGACGTACATACTGAAATCATCGAGAAAGGGCTGAACGAGGATATCGTTCGGCTCATCTCTGCTAAGAAAGGGGAGCCCGAGTGGATGCTCGAGTTTCGCTTGAAAGCGTTCCGCTATTGGCAGGAGCAGCAGGAGCCGAAGTGGGGCCACGTGCATGTACCCCCCATTGACTACCAAGCTATCAGCTACTACGCTGACCCCACCGCGAAGAAATCCACAGTTCCCTCAGGTTCTCCTGAGGGGATCGACCCTGAATTGGAGAAAACCTTCGACAAGCTAGGTATTCCTCTAGAGGAGCGCTTGGCACTGAGCGGCAATACCGCCGTCGATGCCATCATGGACTCGGTGAGCGTAAAGACCACCTTCAAGGAGAAGCTGCGTGAGAAGGGGGTCATCTTCTGTTCCATTGGTGAGGCCATCAAGGAGCATGGCGATTTGGTTCGCCAGTATCTGGGTTCTGTAGTGCCTTATCGTGACAACTTCTTTGCAGCCTTGAACAGCGCCGTCTTCAGCGATGGTTCGTTTGTCTACATCCCCAAGGGTGTTCGCTGTCCAATGGAACTGAGCTCGTATTTTCGTATCAACGCAAGAAATACGGGTCAGTTTGAGCGTACCCTAATCATTGCAGACGACGATGCCTACGTATCTTATTTGGAGGGATGTACAGCGCCCATGCGTGATGAGAACCAGCTACATGCAGCCATCGTAGAGATTATCGTGATGGATCGTGCGGAAGTGAAGTACTCAACGGTTCAGAACTGGTATCCTGGCGATGAGAACGGCAAGGGTGGTGTGCTGAACTTGGTCACCAAACGTGGCGATCTGCGTGGTGTTGACAGCAAACTATCGTGGACGCAGGTAGAGACAGGTTCGGCCATCACATGGAAATACCCCTCCTGCATTTTGCGTGGTGATAATAGTGTTGCTGAATTCTATTCCGTCGCTGTTACCAACAACTATCAGGAGGCCGATACAGGTACGAAGATGATTCATATTGGTAAGAACACCAAGAGTACTATTATCTCGAAGGGTATCTCTGCTGGTCACTCGCAGAACTCGTATCGTGGATTGGTTCGTGCTGCATCTACAGCCGACAACGCCCGCAACTACTCCTCATGCGACTCGCTGTTGCTGGGTTCTGATTGCGGTGCGCATACATTCCCCTATATGGATGTACATAACGATACAGTCGTATTTGAGCACGAGGCTACCACTTCGAAGATATCAGAAGACCAGCTGTTCTATTGCAATCAGCGAGGCATTCCCACTGAACAGGCTGTAGGACTCATCGTCAATGGTTATGCCAAGGAGGTGCTGCAGAAGTTGCCTATGGAGTTTGCCGTTGAGGCTCAAAAGCTTCTCAGCGTATCATTAGAAGGAACCGTGGGATAACTCCAAACTTAGCGAATAGTATATTTGACGCGCTGCTTCACTTTGTTGGAGGAGAGCGTCATTTTTATGCGGTATAGGTGTTGGCCCCACATCTGTTTGAGAACAGAATCGAGTTGTGACGTAAGGTCTTCTATCTCTGGTGTTAGTTGTTTGGCATCGTAGATTAGGACATGATTGCCCAGCGTGATGATGCCTGCCTTTGTAAGTTGAGGCTCAACAGGAGTGATGAGCATCAGTTGGGTGGGGGCCAGATAGCTCTGTAGGGCAAAGTCTTCTGTTACTTCCACTTGCTTTCCTTTTTGTACTTTGATGGTACGATGCCAATGGTGTATTTGTGCTTCGGTAGGGTAGGCACTGCTAATGTCGAGTGTCAGTTGGCCAGTTTTGTGACTGATGACTTGTGCCTTATACTGCTTGCCGTCGCGCTGGCTGTAGCCATTGATGCGAGGCAAGTTGTGATAGTCGCTCTGCATGGTCCAGATGTCGTAGCGCTGACGGGAGAAAGTTTTTGAGGTATACTCACCCACTCCAGGATCGATAAAGAGTGGCTCACCATTGGGATAGACGATGAAGGACCCCACATCGTTATGGTTATGACTTTCGCCATTATGGCCACCCTTCATGGCGACAAACGGCTCACGTGCAGTCATAATCTGCAGGTCGGGCAGCCAGACCTCCTGAAGATGTGGTTCACGAGGCGTTTCACGTAAAAAGTCCTGAATATGTTTGAGGAAGATGAGTTCTCGACCCAGCGAGGGCCAGTTACCACTCTTATTATATAGTTGGGCAGCCTGATGTAGCACGTCCTCCTGCTGTCCCACCCACGCAGCATATTGACACATGGTCTTATCGCCTGTCATCAGTCCGAAGGGATAGCCAATGTTGATGTTGAGCATAGCACGATTACCATGAGCATCAGCAAAGTTGACGGCATAGCTGTTGCCTATATACATCTTATATATATAAGACTCCATAGCCAATAGTTTGGGAGAGGTGAAAAGTGATGAGAGATAATAAACCTCAAACAAGGAGGCGGCAGCGCGGTCCCAATAATGGGGCCCCTCGTCGCAACCGCCATCCTCTGGATAGGCTGCCATAAAGGCTTCACAGGCCTTTTCTATTTGCTCGATAGCCTCTGTCCTGTGTCCTTCATCGTGTTCACAAAATAGTACGCAGGCAGCCCAATTGCTGCAAATCCATGGGTTCCAGTTCATGCCTGCCGTTTTCCACCAGTAGTTGGTTTTAAGGGCGGGCTGAAGTATACGCCGACTGATCTCCTGATCGATGCGTTGGTTTAGTAACGGTGAAAAACGCCCGATTTCATCGGATAAGATATGACGCGTATAGGCGACGAGTGCTGCAGTTTCTGCATTAAACAAGTCGACAGTCTGGTCTTCTGTTTGTGGTATTTCCGTTTTGTAGTGCGCAGGCAGTCCCCACCACGTCTCCTCTAACGTGCTCATCAGTCCATTGATGATGTCGGGCATGAAACGTTGACGGCCCTCCATCAGTTCTGCCATCACGAGGGCAGCCAACTGACGACGCTTTTCGAACATCAGCCCTTCGTAATGTGTGCGGTTCCCCGTCTTCTTATATTCCGCAAAGACGCTGACGGGCAGGCTCTTCCATTCCTTCTTCAAATACTGTTCACCAAAGGCGATATAGCTTTGGCGCATGGTTTCTGGAATGGAGTCACGCCAAAACGTATCGCCCCATTGAGGCAATAACTTCGTTGTTTCCGCAGTAGTGGGACCTGCCCAAAACAGACCCGATAATAGCAGTAAAAGAAGCAAATCTCTCACCTTCTCACCTCTTAATGACTTTGTGCGTACGTCCATTCTTCTGCTTTACGATATTCACGCCATGTTGATAGGTACGGCGTAGCTGACCATCAGCACCATAGATATTTGTATCCTGCTGGCCTTCCTTTAAGCCTGAATTGAGGATGTCCTGAATACTGGTGGCATAGTTGTCGTAGCTGAAGGCCACATCTTTCTTGTCACCCCAGATATAGTCCTCCAATCCAGGATAATCAATGAAGGGGTTACGGTTCTTCTGAATACCATAAACGGCATTGTTGCGGTTAATCTCCTTTTCGCTGACAGGGTCGTTTTTAGCCCATTTCATCAGCATCTTCAGCTGCCAATCGCTCAAGCCTGGATAGGTGTTACCATCCAGTGTTGGCTGAGAATCGGGACAGTTGGCATACCAATCTGGCAATTTTTCTTCGTAGCAGGTTACCATATAAAAGTAGGTACGTGCAAAGTCGCCCTTGTATTCGTCATTGGGTTCGAATACAGTGCCTGTATAGCCTTCAACGGTGCACTTGCCCAACTTGCTGAAATTGTTGGCAGATTTGTAGGTTTCGCCATTCGTTTCGCCAAATGGGAAGTTTGAGCGTTTATTGTTCACAAACTTGTCCGTTGGATACATGTGGTGCAAATCGGTATACATAGGCATTACTTTCTTGCCAAACCAGCTGTTAGGCATGGAGTGCTCGCGATTGTAGTACTGGCCTTCTTGGTTGCCGCTACCTGTATCCTGATTGGTGCCAAATTCAAACTCAACTTTGTTCGAGTACATGTCCCATACTGTTCCGTTGGGACGGGCATCAGTAGTTTGGAAGTGTGTCCAAAGAGCTTTGTATGCATCATCGAGTGAGCCACCTTCCTCGCGATCATAAATCACGCCACAAAGTGCGGTCTTCAGTTCTGCACCCTTCTTGCTGTTAGCAGCCGCATAGTAGTCACCGGAATTGTTGGGGCCTTGTGCCCAACCTGTTG